>VMHT01048221.1_pt1 | contig 15655 bp, 32 predicted proteins | sample 4693611 | NCBI WGS metagenome assembly VMHT01 (sample SAMN12280063, study PRJNA550983) | marine metagenome | isolation source: seawater sampled from same location over 5 years 0.02-0.2 micron viral filtrate | place: USA: collected off the coast of southern California halfway between the port... ... | reverse complement strand
AAATGTAATCCTTGCTGTTTATAACATTGATGTAGTGGGGTAGCCCCTCGTTACTGTTTTCGTAATAATCTATAATGTTTATTGACCTATTTATTGTTTGAAAAAATATTATAGCGGTTTTATCTGAGATGCCTATATCCCAGGCTGTTGATACTCGGTGGGTCGGATCGTGGGGTACACGTCCTACCTGGCCCTTGTTTTCAATCTTTTCTAAAATATCTCCGTAGATAGCTCCTTCTAATGCAGCTACCCAATCACATTCAAACTCTTGCCTAAATTTCTTTTTACCCATCAGGTCCAAAGCTGCATCTAATTCTTCTTGGTCAACAATGTTTGTTTCCGATGCTTTGGCTACTTTAACGTACCAGCTCTTATCTTTTAGACCGTGCTGGTACTTGGCATAAAAATCATTGCTCATGCCCTGGGGTGTACCAACGAGATAACAAAAACCTTTACGGTCTGATAATGCAGGTCGAATAATCTCAGGAAATAATCTTGGATTAACCTGTGCATACTCATCACAAATAATACCATCGTAGTATGAACCACGAAGGCTATCAGGATTTTCTGATCCCAGAAGTGTAATTTTTGCACCATTGGGAAACGTGCAACTTAATTCTTGTTCGTTAAATTTAACTCCAGGAATGACACCAGCGTAGAATTTTAAATAGTCAAAAATAATTGACTTTGTTTGTTTATAAGTTGGGCCGATGTATGCATATCTAGGATTCCATTTAGGATTAGTTATAGCACGCTTAATAAGCTCATTTATGCATAAAACACTCTTGCCTGCACGTCTATGTATCGAAAGCAAAGCCCATCGATATTTCGATAGGTTCTGATGGATTTCCGATTGCAGCTCTCTTGGCTCGTAGGGAATGTTAATATGCATTAGTGTATAGTAGGTGGAGTCTCAGAATATAAATCTAGTGCGTCTATATTTAATTGATCCAATACCCAATCGGATACATGTTTGCCGTGTAGATCATTTCTGAAACCGCAAATGTTAATCATAATGCTTTTTGACTGTGGATCGTAAAACACCATTGCTAGTAAATCTTTTAAATCTTCATCCATCCAGGGATACCTTGAACTCCTATTATATATATCTATCTAACGCAGACCGTTTTTTTGGGGTATCGGTGTTATGGGAATCGAAATTTTGACATCGTACCGACACCGCAGTTTTCCTAGCGTTTATATTAATTACAAAACTATTGGTCGTGTCCTGTTACCAGGGATACCAACAAAAAATTAAACAATGCACCTGATGCTGCACCTTGCAGCTGGCACGAACTCCATGACACGTGTGCGTAACCGTGCAGCCCTATGTTATATACGGGAGACTACCCAGCCTTATTGTCAGCAGGAACTCCCCAACTAATTGTCATGTTCGTATCTTGTTTAACTTCTGATTGCAGCTTGTCACCAAACGTACCAACCAACAACTTAGATGCTAACCATCTAAAGTGATGCAGCTTCTCTCGTTGCCACTGTACCTTTTGTGGTTCGACATCAGTCTGCAACAGCTCATTCATCTGGTCAATTAATGACCAAGCACCGAGCTGTCGTGCATCCATTATATCTTTCTTAATATCATCATCGTCTTTCATCCAACTGTAGACTGTCGTCACTGCTGGCATGTCCTTGTCCTTGCATATCTTGGAGAGAGCTTCTCCCTTCTGCAATCTTTCGATAATGCTCGATAGTTTCTCTTTTAACATTTTTTAAATTTAATATTGCTTTGTATTTACCTTGTGCTGTCTTGGCGTTCCAATCACTCAGGCCACCATGATTACGACATCGACCATTCTTTAATGCCTTAGCTTTACATGGTAATCCTGTTGATCGTGCATAAGCACCACAACGTTTGCTGTGCAGTGGTCGTCCTACCATATCTATGAAAATTATTAAATGAACATACTTGTTCTAGTATGCTTCAAGAGTTACTTGATTTTGTCGACTTTGGCAAACAGTTTTTTATCCAACGCAATCAACAGCTTTATGTAGACCAAAGTCTCAATGTATTTTTTTTTAACCGTATGACGGTGCATACCCATCCTACGACCAATACGCACATAAGGCACACGCAACCCACGCAACCACACCAGCTTACGTTCCTCTACTGATAACATTGGCGTAACATGAAACAGCAAGAACTCGTACCGTGCAATTTGTTTACTGGATGCTGCTATCTTGGGCCTGCGTGTTACCGCAGCTCCATGCTCTGTCACGTCATGCTTAATCTCAAAACGCATAGCAGAGTAGCCTTTCCTGTATGCAGGAGGCAGTTTACGATCAGTTTGGATAGCCTCCTCGAACCAATCAGCTAGGGTTTCTGCTGTAACCACAGAGGTTTTACTCCTTCAGGTAATTTAATTTTATCTTCAAATATCAATTGGAGCAGCGTAGGCCTATCGTATTTATCGAACCGTTTGAGGAAGTCATCGACCTTCTTTTGATCTGCATTTGATAGAGCATGCCCCTTTTTGATAGCTTGGACCTTCTGCCTGTAATTAGACTTTAGGTTCTTACCAACATGAGCTATTGTTCTAGATATATCTTTATTAGATATAAAGGGTTTACTAATATATACACTTTTTGACACATCATTGATGGGGAGATATGCACAGCTACTCCGCAACCTCTTAGATTTCAAGAACTTATGCTCCTTTAATTCGTTAATACATCTAATCACAGTCCTGCGTGACATGTGCAAATCTGACGCAATAGTTTGATGCCGTGGATAACATTTACCATGCGTATAAAAATGCCCTTCCAGGTATAAATACACGAGCTTTGCAGCAGGTGATATGTCCTCACGAATAAACTTCTCCAAACTATTCATACTGACAACCAACTTCCTGACACAACAATTCAATACCGTATCGAGCTATGTCAATCTCAGTCCAGATGCCCTCGATCTGATGCAACAACTGCCAGTGTACATAGAACACGAAAGTCATTAATGTGAAATGAACCAGCAACATGAATACATCAAACGCCCTCATGTCATCAGTATCCTTACATCATGCAAGACATCCAATGGCACACGAAATATGGCAGGACGGCCATAAACTGCACCCAGCCACTTATCCTGTTTACATTCAAGACCTGTCATAAAACCACACAACTCATATCGTGTAAGGCTATGCACCAGGACCAGCAAATACTTTGTATCAGAGTCATAGTTAGGACGTGCAACCAAGTAGTTTTGATGCTTCTTGTCATCAATGAGGTGATGCAGCTGTGATTTAATTTCAATCTTATGATCTTTTAGCAGCACATCAGCACGTTCAAAAGTATTGACAGAGCTGTCGTAGTAAATGTTTAGACCTTTACACACCGCAGCTTCTGAACACGCAGAGATCACTTGCCAACCTGGATCAGTAATCGGTGTAAAATTAACACCGTATTTATCTTTATGACCGTGGCGTATAGACTCTGACTTGCGTCTAATACCGACCTCAGCTGCTGCTTGCCACTCGTACCATTCTAGTTCAACTATCATTACCAACCATATTCATCATCAGGATTCATTTTGCACCTCTTGCAAATCAATAATTTTTAGACACCAAGTTTTAGGTATAGCTATAGCTCTGCCAGATGTACCATCACTGCAAAAATCAGCAGACAACACCACACGATCATCCTTGTCGGTGACTAACCAACCAATGCTCTGTACAGGTTCTGTTGGTGCAGCTTGTATTTTTTTTAGATCATGCCAGCCATTGTCAAAATCTTGTGCGTCTCTCCACATAATCTTTACTAATCTATATTTAGTATGGTCAAACTTTTTAGGCACTATTTTCCTTTGCAAATTTAACAAAGTCATTGGCTGTAACTGCACCGTTTGTTTTTGATTCTATGTTTATTAAATTTTTTAATGATGGAAAACGTTGGCCTTTACAGTAGTACATAGCCTCTACACCACTGGAAATACCTAATTCATTTGCTAATTTTTTATATGAAAGATTTTTTAAGTGACGGTAGTCTTGTAGAAACATTCTATAAAATTATTGAGATGTGCAATATTTGCATTAGAAAAGTTTTGTAAACTTCACTAAACCTTTATTAACATTTTATTCACACTACTTTCTAAATACTTTCTAAAAAAATAAAAATGTATAAGAAATACTCTTGACGTTATCTTAATGCTTTCATAAAATTTTTTTCAATTAGAAACATTCTAATTTAGATTTTTTTTAACCTGAGACCCTTAACGTGACTAAAGTAAAATCTTTTGATGAAATAGTATCAAACAAAAAAGCATACAACTTAAAAGAACTTGATTACAATCATCATAGTCCATCACAATATTATTTACCTGACGGCATTTGGGCATGGCGTTATTTTAAATGCAATCAACAAATGCGTAGACAGTTTGAAATTGGACCACAAGCAATACTTGGAGCAGCAGTCGGCAATGCTATAAGTAGAACGTGGGCAGATATATTGTGGACCTTTAAATCAAAAAAAATAATCAATAAAAAACAAACATTATTAGATTCTGCCTGTGAAATGCATGATGAAATAAAAAAAGCAGATTTAGATTACACAGACAAGCAGCTTGCAACACACAACAAGTACAAAGAGGTTGCTAATGACATGTTGGTTAATCTTAACAAAGGTATAAAAAGCCTTTCTTTACAAGGAGAAATAGAAGCAGAGGCTAATAGATATTACAACTTTGATTGTGAAATAGATACTCTTGGTAGAACTGACCTTGAGAATAAGACGTGTGTCGTTGAGATCAAAACACTCCCCCCTAAAATTAACGCTGAAAAAAAAGACGGCACACGTTCTATAACTACGCAAAAAATTAACTCACCCAAACTTGCACACGCAAGGCAGTTAAGTTTTTACTGGGCAGCTACAAAGAAAAAACCATTTTTAGTTTATGTAAACGAAGAAGAATATTTAATATTTGAGCCTGGCAACTGTGATTTGCTAACAGTAGCAGCTATGCAAGATCATTTAGAACATTACGCACAGATAGCAAGACGTAGGGAACAGCTGTTACGTATAGCAGAGGGTGATGTAGATGTGTTGTTAAGTTTAGTTGAACCAAACTTTGACAGTTTTTTATGGAACATCGGTGATCAGTTTAAACGCATAGCAGAAGAACATTTTAACAGAGCAAACAGGAGGATAGATGCAAACTAAAGAACAAGGGCAACTTAAAAAGAAAAAGCAAAACGTTTGGCAAACATTGTCTAAAATTGACATCCAGGATTATGTTGAGGAAAAGAATGGTTTGCGTTACTTGGGCTGGTCTTACGCCTGGAAGCTTACTGTCGAAAAATATCCTGATGCCACGTATCATTTTAAAACATGGGATGGCGTAGACTGTTTGTATTACAAAGATGAAACTGCATCTGTAGCATGTGAAATGACGATTGATGGCATTACAAGAGAGATGTGGTTAGCCATTACAGACAATAGAAACAACTCAATAAAAAACCCTGCATCATCTGACATAGCAAACACGAAACAACGCTGCTTAGTCAAATGCTTGGCAATGCATGGTCTTGGTCTACACCTGTGGTTTAAAGATGGACTACCACTGCCAACTGATGATGAGGCTTTGGAGTATAAAATGCAGGCTGAGTCTATAATGAGGGAATTTGAAAGTGCATCACAAGTAGCTGCCTTGGAAGCTGTGGCAGAGTCACATCAACCATTTCTCAATGATGTAAAACAAAACATACCAAAACTGCATAAAGCATTAGGGCAATCATACGCAAAAATTTCTAAACAACTGCTTGAAGGGAGCATAGAAAATGGACGACAACAAAAACAAAACAACGATCAAACTGTATCCAGCTGATCCGACTAAATTTAAGTCTAATCCGCCAAAGTATACAGGACCTGCAACAATAAATGGTGACTCAAATTATAGAGCTGCTGCTTGGATGCAAGAAGATAAAAAAGGTACGCAACATTTATCTGTAAGCGTATCTAAAAATGAAGATAAAAAACCTGAAGCAGCATCTTACAACAGCAATGCTAACTTAGAAGATGAAGTACCGTTTTAATGAAGATTTTAGAAAAAGCCATTAAGACATTTGAAGAACGTGGAACGCAATACGGAGATTTTGTAGAACGTTTTAAAAGAACAGCACAGAGCTTGACACAATTAATTCAAGCTCCTGTGACTGGTTCTGACATTTGCAAGATGATGATTGTTGAAAAGTTAAGTAGGTCAAAAGAAATTTATTTAGAAGATAACTGGGTAGATATTATTAATTATGCAGCTATGGCAGATGCATTACAAAAAGAAGAAAAGTTAGGAAAGATAAGACCGATTAAATGACAAAAGATCAGGCACAAGTATTAAAATTTATAAAAAAGTTTTGGATTGATGAAGGATATAGTCCATCACTTAATGAGATTGCACAGCACATGAAATGGAAAGCTGCAAGCCAGGCACATTACACAGTGCAAAGTTTAAAAGAACGAGGCAAGGTGAAAACTATACCAGGCAAAACTAGATCGGTAGAACCATTGGTATGAGTAATAGTGAACCAGATATGTTTGAGATTGATGAGAATAGACGTGACGGTGTTACAGTTAGATTTGTTTATAATAATGTTAGTACACACCTCAATGCACAATACGATAAGCAGGGCAACTTGCGTGTAATTAAATTGTTTCCAAAATTAAAATACGGCACAGACTATCACGAGTTATTAAAAGAAGTGTCAGAGGATTTGACGTTTAGATTACAATGTTACAAAGAACCAGGTGATGCATTGGCACGCATGCAATCATCTGTAAGACGTAAACAGGATGGCACACCAACAACTATTAGAGGAGCTGTCATTGACCGTCTATTTAGAGATCCATACCTAGAAGAATGAAAGATAATCAATTGAGATGTGACTGTTGTAAGAAGATTTTTAATGTATTAAGGCAGCACAAAGCTTTTACTTGGAATTACAATGAACATGGTTTAGAGCAAGTTTTTTGCGTAACTTGCTCAAAAAAAAGGCTCTCAGATGCACGAGGATGGACGAAACAGGAGGCACTGATAGTACAGCACCCCCCTAAAATTAGGCAAAAGACAAAGTTTGTGAAAGATCGTCAACAACCTTTTGGTCAGCTTCCATGTCACGTATCAAGTGACCATAGATTGTTTCAGTAAACTCATAACTACGGTGGCCCATAAATCTTGAGATTTCTAAAAAGCTGATGTTACCTTTTTTGTGAGCATCAATAAGATTGGATGCATAAAAGTGTCTAAAGGTGTACAAGCTTTTAGCAATATCAACGCCAGCTAATCTTTTGTGTCGTTGAAAGTTCTCCCATGCCCTTTGACGTGCATAGCTATTACCGTTGACTGTAACAAAAACTAAATCTGTTTTGACACCAGGGCCACCATTGTGACCAAGCCATGATTTTACAGTTTGCATTGACTGATACTGTAACAACGCTTCTTTAGTTTCTTTGACCAAAGGTATTCTTCGATCAGAGTTTTTAGTCTTTAGACGTGTAGTAAGATTATTATCTTGGTCACGCTGCTGCTTTACATAAATAAAGTTGTTGGCAAAATCAATGTTAGACCAGGCAAGGCCACATAGCTCAGACGGTCTAAGGCCTGTAGTTGCAGCTACTAAATAAAACAACTTAAATTTTGGATCTTGTGTTTCTTGTAATAATTTTGCTACCTCAGATTTTTCTGGAATGATTACTTCACCTTCTTCTTTGATTGCTGTGTCAGCTTCATCAGTTCCTACATCCCATTTCCATTCAGCCATAGGATTTATTTTTAACCAATCTCTTTTAACTGCTAATCTAAATGCAAACTTTAGACTTTTTAGTGTACGCTTTACAGCTTTGCTGCTCCAATCTTGGCTATACAAATAATCAACAATTTTGTCTGCATCTTTTAATTTAAATGTTTTTATTAAAATATCTGAGAAAGGAGTCTTGTTACCGTCAGTGCCTACTATTCTTTTAAGTTCATTCTTATATCTACCTAATGAACCACTGGCTCTTTTTAATCTAGCAAAGTCTATATAAAATTCTTCTACTGCTTGTAGCAATGTCCACTCACTATAGAAAAAGCCTACAGCCTTTGTATGTATAGCGTGGTTTAATTCATCAGCATAAGCTTGAGCTTCTACACGAGCTAATCGTTTACCAAGCTTAGTAATGTTATAAGATTTTGTGCCTTGAGGACCACGCACACGAAAAACATTGCGTGATTTAACTTCTTGTACCGTAATCATTGTTACTTCTTTCTGTTGTGGCGGTGACGAAGGGATTCGAACCCTCGACCTCTTGCGTGACAGGCAAGCGTTCTAACCAAGCTGAACTACGCCACCACATGTTTTGATTATCATTAATCATAGTAAACATATAGTACTTTTAGAGTAACAATGCAAGAACCTGCACCTGTACCTGCACCTCTTGCAAAACAGAAAAGGTATTTTTATTGGTTTTGTGGGAAAAATTTAGTGATGTGACAAAAGTGATATATCTTGTTTTTTGGGGATTTTCTGGGGAAGGACACGTGTTCGAGTAGTACCCACACGTAAGGTTTTTGTTAGTATACTTAGGTTACACAAATAGCTGCACCTACATTGCACCTCTGCACTTTTATTATTTTTTATAATAGTGCTTTTGGAGTACCGTATTTAGATAAACAATCTGTCTTGGGATCAACAGTATGGCACACATAATCAATATAAATAGCATCACGAGGCATGACTACCCAACCAGGTTCAGCTCTCCAGATGTCACGGTTACAAATACTACATTTACCAATATTAGCATTTTTAATTTTAGCCATGTATCTACCTAATCTAAAATTTTATCACAATGCTTGACACCAGTTTTATCAATGGTCATTTCACATTGTTCTAAAGTGCAAGTGTATTGAACTTGCTCTCCTGAGTTACGTTCAGCTATGCGTCTAGCCTCCAAACACTTGCCAATATTTTCCTGATGATACCAACCTTCAATAGTTTTTTTATCACCGTCATACACATACAAAGATAGAATTATTACAGTCTCAATTAGTCCCATTTTTTTCTTCCAAATCTATAATTCGTTCTTCGTGGAATTGAATAGTCATGTCGTTCTTTTTTATGTTTGGTACTTCTTCTTCTATTTTTTCTTTTAATTTGTCCTGCTCTTTAGAAAGAAACTCAAGCAACATAAACTGCTCCTGGTCGATAGGTTTTTGTGTGGAAGCCTCTAGCAAGTCTTGCTGCATCAGTTGCAGCTCAGTTTCTATAATATTAAGTCTTTCAATAACACCAAAGCCAAACCAAGCTCCGATCATACATGCTCCGATAATACTAATAAGATTACGAGCAGGCATGCTGATAGCTGTATTTTCACTTAGTTTCATACTTCATCTCCGTACCTGGACTCACAAAAAAATTCAAAACCTTTTAATGAATCTCCATACTCAATAATATGTGGTGAAAGCAGCTTCATCTTATGCTCTGAAATATACTCGTGACACTCCCAAGTATCTTTAAATGTTTTGCCTTTAAATTCTTTACCGATGTTTATATCTGCATTATGAAAAGTAAGTACAACCGTTATAACAAACCACATTATTTTTTCTTAAATAGATTTACAGCTGAACCAGCTCCCTTAATCCCAAATGACGCAGAAATTGCTATGTATAATAAATTCTGGTAATAGCTCGGCAGTTCTTGTAAAGCAATAAATCCAGTTCTAACAAACTCCTGACAGCCAGGTATAAATACAAGTACAGCTGGTATCAATAATACAATAAGACTGACTTCATCTTTCCAAGATCCAGCCATTTGTTTAACAGCAGCAGATTCCCATTCAGCCTCACCAGCAATAACTTTGTCCATGTGAGCTGCTTCAGCTTCTATCTTCTTTAACTTAACTTCAGCTTTTTTCTTTTTTGTTTCGACTATGCCTGTGACTACTTCACCAGCAACACCGAGTAGAGGTTTGATAAGTAAATTTAACATACTAATATTTCCATATTGTTTTAGCAGGCCTACGATCAAGATGTATAAAAGATGGCACGTTGATACCAATACCTGTCCAGCCAAGATTTAATGCCACTGTTAATAGCTGAACTGCATCTTCACCACTTACGGCAACATCGATAGCTCCCTTAGAGTGATAACCTGGACTGGACTTCCTGGCTTCGATAGGATGCTCTGGTGATCTGTAACCTGATGTAATCTTCATTGGCTTACCGTAAGCATCTCTTAGCTCTTGCAGAGCTATCAAAAAATCTTCATCTAAATTCATAGTGCCAGTGTGCTGACATGCAAGTTCTTTGTATGAAAAGTTAGGCCATTTATTATGACCTGCTTCAAAAGCTGATTGATCCGTTATTGTCGACATAAATTATTTCTACTTTCATAGGAAGTTTGCGTTGTGCTGCAGACAAACTTCTGTTTATTCTGGGGTTGTGAGTTGGTTTGCAGTTAACTCTTTGTGATGCATATTTCACATCATAATATTTGTGTTCACCTGTTTTCTTATCTATGGAAACTAAATCTATAGGACCTAGGTTGCCAGCAGCTGCAAAGCATAAGACGTTAGGATCTTTGGCTAGATATGCTAGTGCTGTAAGCTCTGCAAATAAGCCACGGTTGTTGCGTAATGCCAAAATGATTTATAAAAATGATCGGTATAGTAAAGTTATAAGACCAGCAAAAATGACAGAGCTGATAGCCCATATATATTTGTTGGTTTTTTTGAGTTCTAAGTCTAGATGAAAAATATGATTATCACGCAGGTTTGTTAGTTTTTCATCTAACAGCTCTAGCTTACCCTCTATACGGATAATAGCTTCTCTGTTTTCTTGTTCCATTTATTATCCTTTATCTGCTACTAGCTTATCTTTCCAGGCAGTTTTTACAGCGTCAGTCCATACAACGTTTGCCACTGCTTGTACTGTTGCATCTTCACTTGAAATATTAGTATCAACTAAAGCATTACCACTATCGTTTAATTTGCCACAATCTAAAACGTGTCTATGTCTGCTACGAGATATTTCTGTACCGTCTTCTTTAATAACAGTATCAGTAGCAACTTGAACAGCTTTATATGGTCCAACCACTTCTATTTTTGCTACTTCTATTTCTTTTGTTATTGCCATTATTTTTTCTCCTTAATTAATTTTTAAACTCTATAAGATGCAGACAGATAAAATTCTGAATCTTGATCAAAATGGTTTCCTAAGTCATTACCAGCTGCTACTATTCCACCTTCTCTTACAACAAAAATTTGACTGTTATCTTCAACAAATCCTGATATATATCCATCAACATTAGAAGCACATTTCAGCACAAGGATTGATATTGCCGCCCTCTGTGCTGTAACACTTGAAGATGTAAAAGGTAAACCGCTAAATTTAACATCACCACTTCCAGTATTGTCACTTCCACCTATTTCAAAATACCCAAAAACTGTAACTAAATTTCCAATTTTTGTATACCCACCAGTACCAGAAATACTTCTTCCATTAGAACCAGAGTGCCAAGCAGGTGTCCATGTACCTTCTTCGTAATCATCAAGCAAGTTAGATGCTGTTGCAGTAGTTACTCCTAAGTGTACACCTTTACCAGATGCACTAAATGTTATGTTATCTGTTAGTGTTGCTCCACCATCCTTTAATGTTACGCTATCAATAGATACACCTGAAGTTGATGTCTTTTCTGATATTGTATCTACTCTTATTTCACTCATTTTATTAACCACTCCTCTACTGTGTCTGAGATGTCTCTCATTTTAATCCAATTTGTTCCTGTTGGCTGTCCTTTGCGTAATCTAAGTTTGCCCAAAAGACCAACTGTGTCCCATTCTTTTCTATCAGAACGAGGAATATAAGTTGCAGTCGAATCCCAATCAGAATTTACTTTTCTTCTTTTTAAATTTGTAACACCATCATTTTCTTTTGATATAACAACTGCGTCATCAGGCACAGTAACATCATCAGGAATTAAATCTGTTTGATAACCTACTGTATCTCCATTAGCATTTTTCCATTCTGTGTATGTATAATCTTCCCAAATGTAAGTGTTAAAATTATCTTTTAGATGTTTTTGATTCCATTTGTTCCAGGCACTATCTCCAACTACCGCTGGATTACCTGATATTACACCTATAATTTTATTAGCATCATCACTATCTGTTGCTTTTACAATTTGATTACCATCAAGCACTACTGAATAACCTCGTCTATCTTCATCAGAACTGTTACCATCTTTCCATTCAAAATACTCGGCATAGTCAGCACCACTTCCTAAGTTATTAGAACCATCTGAATTTATTGAGCCATCACCCATCATTCTTATTTCGTTATCAGACTCATTACCTGAAGAACCAATAAAAAAACCATAACCACTATGTGCTGCTCTAGTAGCATCATTTCTTTGATGATAACTACTAAAACTTGCACTGGTGTTAGATAGATACATACTGTTTTTAGCCGCACTTGTTTCAGTAACACCAAATCTTTCTTTTCTTCCTGAATCGTGGTCGTTTTGATTTGATGTGGTTCTATTTACATACATTCTTCCACCAGATTCGATATAAACATTTGTTGAACCTTCTGTTCCAAAATGTAAAGCGTGTGCTGAGTCAACAGCAAATCTCATACCTCTTGTTGCAGAGTCATCTACGTATTCCATACTAGCTTTAACGTTATCAGAGGCTATATTCCATTGTTGTAAATTTTCATCACTACCACCACCAGCAGATACACTTCCAGTAACATCTAAAAGCATATCAGGATCATTTGTACCAATACCAACTCTATCAGTGCCACCATTAACAAATAGCATATTGGCATTACCATTAGATTCTACTCGGAAGTCTATGTCTGCACTATCTTCATTAAATACGGTTTCAGCACCAAAAGATACTTTTTTAACTTCACTTCCAGCAACTATACCTTTAATATCTAGAGTTGCATCTTCACTACCATTAGATACATCATTCAAAGTAACATCAATTAAAGCAGCTTCAAAAGTGTTTCCTGCATCATCATCTGCAACAAAGTGTATTCTTCCGCCTACGTCACCGTCAGCAGGAGAACCAGAATCTCTTTGTAAAGTTAATTTAGGCCCAGCTGCACCATCAGCATCTGTTGATACTAATGTTAATTGATTTGTATTATCAGCAGTTGTGATTGTGCAACCTGCAGTAGCAGCTATGCCACCGTCTTTTAGTGTAACACTATCAATAGCTACACCGTTAGCACTGGTCTTTTCACTAATAGTATCTACTTTAATTGTACTTGTCATAATTTATTATCCTTCTAATATCTTAATTCTTGCTTCTAACTCTTGTATAGTTTTAACCAAAAGTGGTACAAGTTTTGAATGATCTATCTGTTGTGGATCGACATCTCCATTTTCATCAACAGCATCTTTTTCTCCAATAACACTTTCTGGCACTACTGTTTTTGCTTCATGTGCTAAAAAACCATCAACTAAAGTATTAGTGCCATCACTAATCCAATTAAATCGTGCTGGTTTTAGTTGTTTTAATCTAGTAGTTGCATCCCAATCATAACTAACATTTTCTTTTAGTCTGTAATCAGAGCTTGTGTTAAAAGCAGCAGTTGCACCAGCAACAGAGATACTACCTCGTAAACCACCAGCCTGTCTTAATTCAACTGCTGTACCTTCACTATTAACCCTATTAACTGCTAAAGAGGGATTACTTGAGGCTGATATTTCAAGTTTACTTCCACCATTTTTAAAAACTGCATGAGTAGCACTACTTGATGTTGATGGACTTAAATCTGAATTACCAATACAAAGAGCATCATTTGCAGCATCAACAAATAACATATGAGTTTCAGATTGAGATTCTACTCGAAAGTCTATATCATTTGAACCTTCGTTAATAACAACTTCAGAAGTTGAAGAATTTATTAAATTATATTCGTCTTGAGAATTGTTATCACCAATAAGCTTAAATACACCACCGTCATTTTTTAATTCGTAATCTGTGGAAGCATCATTTTCATCTACTCTTTGTAATTTTACAGATGCACTTGTACCATCTGCAGTTCTAATAGTTACTTTAGGTGTAGAAGCTCCATCAATTTGTAAAACACTACCTGGACTTGAAGTTCCGATACCAACTCTATCATTACCAGCATCAACAAATAACATATTAGCATTACCATTACCCTCTACTCTAAAATCTATATCTGCACTATCTTCATTAAATACAGTCTCTGCACTTTCTAAAGTTATACTTGCTACATCAGCAGATAAAGTACCTGCTTTGATACTAGCTGAGTGCGAATCATCTGCATCAAATAACTTTAAAGTTCCTGTTGTGTTTACTCTTATTTCTGCCATAATTTATCCTTTAGGGTATTTATCCTTAGTTGTTTTAATCGTTGCTTTCCATGCATCAAAACCATTATGATACATATCATCTAACTGATCTACTATACTTGGGTATTCAGCGGCTCTATTTCTTTGATATGCTTTATTATCATAAGCTGTTTGTAGTTCTGCTTGTTTAGCTTTAATATCAGCTTCACTAATTGGTGTAGTGCCATTCAACCAAGTTATTTTAGAATAGTCCTCACCATCTACAGAAACTTGTGCATCAGAATTTATTGCTATTATTGCGCTTATTATGTCAGTCATTATCCTAATATCTCCATAAGTGTAATGTTTGATGGTGCTGTTGCTCTGTTACCATCACTTACATCTGCTGTTCTCCCCACATATATTGTTCTACCTGAGTTAAAACTTTTTGTTTGCCATTTGTAAGTAACTTCACTGGTTGAACTTGGACTATCTAAAAAATGATGTCCTAATTGTTCTTGTTGAATGTTACCTTCATCTCCTGCTGGATCAGTATTATTACCAACAGAAACTCTTGTAGCTCCTGTATCAGTGTTTCCTATGTTAATTGAGGTTGAACCTCTTAGTAAAATAAATTTTGGATATGGTGATGCACTTGAACCCCACATCCAGTTAGATATAACTAATATTTTTGAACTAGTTGATGATGGAGTAATAGCTGCGGTAAACCCTGTTATGTCTACATAACTTGTGCTGTTTGTATTAAAACTATCGAGTTTAGAAACAGATACAACTTGTGCAACTGTTCCAGCAACAGCAGTTCCTGTTAAAGAACTACCAGTAATTTTGAGAGCATCACTACCACCAATCTTAAAATCTATCTGGTCATCGGTGTCAGCACTTATTGTTGTATCGGCATCTGCATCAAGAATAATGCCATCCGATGCCCCATTAACATCAACAGTACTATCTTTTAATTTTACACTATCAATGCTTACGCCATTAGCACTAGTAACTTCTGAAATTGTATCTACCTTAATACTCTTATTTACACCATCTACTTCTACGCTCATACTACCACCATGTTTCCTGTGATTGTTACCACAGCATTAATTGTTATTGGCCCTGCAACAACTGCACTGCCAACTGTTTGATTTTCATCCACTGTAGAATCATGTTCAGGTATCTGCTCTGATGCAGGTCCTGATCCTACAAATAATGGACCTCCTACTTCTTCTTGTGCCATATTTCCTCCTATGTACTAATTGCGTCCACCACACTTATCCAACAATCAAAACCGTTGGCCGTGCCGCTTTGTGCTTTTACTACGTCACCACTTTGTATAACTACTTTGGATGCACCTTGAA
>VMHT01042624.1_pt1 | contig 15657 bp, 9 predicted proteins | sample 4693611 | NCBI WGS metagenome assembly VMHT01 (sample SAMN12280063, study PRJNA550983) | marine metagenome | isolation source: seawater sampled from same location over 5 years 0.02-0.2 micron viral filtrate | place: USA: collected off the coast of southern California halfway between the port... ... | reverse complement strand
TTCAATATTAGGTATTGACCTATCAATACAATAGGATCTATAATTATTGCTACCATTCAATATTAGGTATTGACCTATCAATACAATAGGATCTATAATTATTGCTACCATTCAATATTAGGTATTGACCTATCAATACAATAGGATCTATAATTATTGCTACCATTCAATATTAGGTATTACTTAAAAAAATAATAATTCTATTATATAGAACCTTGAAATAAAGAGATAACTTTTAGATTTAGATAAAGGAGGATTGGCGGTGAAAATAGCAGTTTACGGGAAAGGCGGAATCGGTAAATCAACAACTAGTTGTAATATCTCAGTCGCTCTAGCGAGACGTGGTCAAAAAGTGTTACAGATTGGGTGTGATCCCAAACACGATAGTACTTTTACTCTTACAGGATTTCTAATACCTACAATTATAGATACTTTACAATCCAAGGATTATCATTATGAGGATATTTGGCCCGAAGATGTAATTCACAAGGGTTATGGAGGGGTGGATTGTGTGGAAGCAGGGGGTCCACCCGCAGGAGCCGGGTGTGGAGGATATGTGGTGGGAGAAACTGTAAAGTTGTTAAAAGAATTAAATGCATTTTACGAATATGATATTATATTATTCGATGTATTAGGTGACGTGGTCTGTGGAGGTTTTGCCGCTCCATTGAACTATGCAGATTATTGTGTTATTATTACAGATAATGGATTCGATGCATTATTTGCAGCTAATCGTATTACTGCCTCTATAAGGGAAAAAGCTCGTACACATCCACTCCGATTAGCAGGCTTGGTGGGAAATCGTACATCTAGAAGAGATCTTATAAATCAATATGTAGAAGCCTGCCCAATGCCCGTAATAGAAGTATTACCTATTATTGAGGATATCCGAGTTTCCAGAGTAAAGGGTAAAACCTTATTTGAAATGGTTGGATCTGAACCATCCCTTAACTATGTTTGTAATTATTATCTAGGCATAGCAGATCAAATATTGTCCCAACCAGAAGGTATTGTCCCAAAAGAGATTCCAGATCGGGAATTATTCAGTTTACTCTCTGATCTTTATCTAAATCCCATTGGTGGTGGGGGACAGAAAAAAAATAAGAAGGAAATTTTACTTGGGTTTACGAGGATTTAGAATCAACAATTTCTCCACTTCTCCACAAATTGTTGTCAATTTGTTGACAATTGGATTATTTCTTGTTATAATCCTTAAAAGATTTTATTTATTGCTCCTTAGCCTTTTATTCCCTCCCGATTATGTCGACAAAAATTGTTGAAACTATAACGCTTGAATGTGAAACGGGAAATTATCACAGCTTTTGTCCTATTAGCTGTGTATCCTGGTTGTATCAAAAGATTGAAGACAGTTTCTTCTTAGTTATAGGCACTAAAACATGTGGTTATTTTCTCCAAAATGCACTTGGAGTTATGATTTTTGCAGAACCCCGCTATGCAATGGCAGAATTAGAAGAAGGAGATATATCGGCACATTTGAACGATTATGAGGAATTGAAAACGCTTTGTATTCGGATAAGAAAAGATAGAGACCCGAGCGTCATCATATGGATAGGTACCTGCACTACAGAAATAATAAAAATGGATTTGGAAGGTATGGCACCCAAATTGGAATATGAAATTGGAGTGCCAATTCTAGTAGCAAGAGCAAATGGACTGGATTATGCTTTTACTCAGGGGGAAGATACTGTCTTAGCTGTAATGGCACATCGTTGTCCAGACCAAGAATTACCCATTGGTGAATCAAAAGAAACTAAAAAAAAATTATTTCCTTTTCCTCTTCTGAAGGAAAAAAATTTGGTGGAATATGCAAATCATCCTCCCTTAGTTATTTTTGGGTCTTTACCCTCGAATTTGGTTTCTCAGCTTGATACAGAATTAAGACGCCAATTCATCAAGGTATCAGGTTGGTTGCCCGCTCAGAGATATGCCGATCTTCCTTCACTGGGTGATGGAGTTTATGTTTGTGGGGTTAACCCATTTCTTAGTCGAACAGCAACAACTTTGATAAGACGAAAAAAATGCGAATTAATCGTAGCTCCTTTTCCTATTGGTCCGGACGGAACGCGTGCTTGGATCGAAAGGATTTGTCCTGTATTTGGTATTGAGGCCCGGAATCTGGAGGAAATAGAGGAACGGATATGGGATAGTTTAAAAGATTATCTTGATTTGGTACGTGGAAAATCTGTCTTTTTCATGGGAGATAATCTAATAGAAATATCTATAGCCAGATTCTTAATCAGATGTGGTATGATCGTTTATGAAATTGGTCTTCCATATTTGGATAAACGGTATCAAGCTGCTGAATTAGCGCTTTTAAAAAAAACATGTATAAGAATGTGTATGCCCATACCACGGATTGTAGAAAAACCTGATAATTCGAATCAGATACGACGTATGCGCGAGCTAAAACCTGACCTAGCAATCACCGGAATGGCTCATGCTAACCCGTTAGGGGCGAGAGGAATTGGTACTAAATGGTCAGTTGAATTTACTTTTGCCCAGATTCATGGATTTGCCAATGCAAGAGATGTACTAGAATTGGTTACCCGACCTCTGCGACGTAACGAAAACTTAGATAACTTGGATCGGACCACCCTTGTTCGAAAGAACAACAAGTAATATATATATCATCTTGTTAAATAAGATAAAAGATAATAAATATATTAATAGCATCATATTGTAATATCCAGATATTAGAATATTTCTTAGAAATCAATTATGCTAGATCAATTCATCATCAAAATAATTATTTGACTAAGGTCGGGAGCTTTATCATATGATAAAAGAAGTAAGCCTTCTATTGGGTCCGTTGTCCTCATGGGTAGAAGTTTCAGGTCCGATCATAATATTTGGGCTATATTATGGATTTCTTGCTACATTGCCTTTTGGTCCCTCTAAAATATATTCCACGAGATCCTTCCTTTTGGGAAAACCTGGCTATGGTATAATAGCCATAAGTGGTTCTATTACGGGACAATTAATAGGATTTTTATCCATGTATTATGCGCCCTTTTATGCAGCGCTGTGGAAACCTTATGCAATAACTTTATTAGTCGTACCATATATGTTCTTTCGTTTTTTCAAAATTATGGACAAACCTTCAAGTTCTGAATCTCCGCACCTCATGAATTCGATCAACAATCCAAAAGCTCTAAGTCTATTTATGGATGGTCTAATGCTTCAATTGTTGAATCCCATTCTTTTAGCAAATCCCGTATTAACAAGACTGGTGAACCTCTCTCTTTTTCGTTACAGCCCTAATATATCCTTTATGATAAGTGGTCTTTGCGGTTGGTTGGGCGGTCATATTCTATTAACAATTTTTATAAAATTGGTATATTTCCGTATAGATCGTAATTCACTTATCGATTTAAGACGTTATATCAATCAAACCTTTAGTTTACTTATTCTTTTTTATTGTTTGTTATATTTGGGTAGAGCCCCATTACCTCTTCTTAAAGGTAAAAATGATGAAGACAAAAATGTCCGCTCTGTGACTATGGCTACATATAAACGCTCCGTGGCTATGGCTAGAAATAACGGCTCTTTGACTATGGATCCACGAAAGCTTAAAGTATTTTTCAAAGTACGTATAAAAGAAAAGCTGTCATTGATCCGATTGCTGTCATTGATCCAATTAAAGTTCTTCCAGCAACCATGGCCCATTATGTGCTTTGATCATAATAGGGTTTATCAACCGATACGATATATTGGAAATAGCTCATTAACTCGCCTAGGTCCTGTGAGGACCGAAGTCTCTCAATATTTTTTTGGCGCATACTCAAGTGATGGAAAAAAAAGAATCTCTTTTACGTTTTTACCTAGTGTATTGGTCCTTGGGGAAAAGCTCAGTCAATATAGAGATCTTTTAGATACTTCTTGCTCATCTGAGGATCCTTATTATAGATGGAATCATACCATGAAAAGAAAAAGAGATTCTTTAGGGAATGAATTTTCGGATCGAGTGAAAGCTCTAAGCCATGGATCTCCCGCTGAAAATGTTATAGAAAGGAGAGTGAAATTCTCCAATTCTAAGGGGGATTCTTTTACTGAAATGTATGATCCATTCCTTAATGGGGCATTCCGTGGAACAATAAACCAATTTGAGTCCTCCCCAATGCTGAACGATTCGATCATTTCGAATCTTTCGGATTTCATAGAGATATCTATGAAAGACCGTAAAGAGGGATCCCCGAATGATCCATTTGGGTATGGGTACCATATCTCTTATCTTTGGCAGGAATTGGAACACGAAAGCTTTCAACTACCCTGGGAGCCCTTACCTACAGATGCTGTTCGTTCGCTTATCCCGATCACTCCATCTATAGTTTTTTCCAATGTCCCGATCACTAAAGACTTGCCCTCTGATCCGATCCCAGAACTCAATCTAAGATATTGGTTGGCATCAGCCTTGAGAGTATCCAATATAAATCTCATACGGCAAATGGCTTCATGTAATGGACCGTTCTACGCAACCTATTTAACTTATTTTTTCAACAAAGTTGGCCGTAAAAAAGTTCCCACAACTTTCCTACCAATGGAATTGCTTGTTCCTATTTTTAAAAAGGAATATCTTTTCGTTTACGAGACTTTGCTTTTCCTTTTCGAGTGTTTGTCGCAATATGAGTGGGCAATACTAATAAATTCACGCGAGAATTTATTATCTTTGGATGATTCAATGCAAAAGAAAGATTTTATTGCCCTTTACAGGGAAATACTATTAAATGAACCTCTCCAAATTAGAGAAATTCGGAAACATGTGCCTCGATGGTCATCTGGTTTGAGGATAGGTGAATATGATGACGTAGACCCAATTCTATTACCATCGAATAGGCTTCTTTCAAGAAAGGTCAAAGATATAATGAGCTTTGATATTGGGCAAAGACGAATAGGAGCAGTTCAAAACCGTTATTCTGCCGAGGCAGATTATCGTCGGAACTTAATCAAAGGATCCATACGTGCTAAAAGACGGAAAATTCTGATATGGAAAAGGGTACAACCGAATGTACATTCCTTTTTCTTTTTGAAAAGAAAAGAAATACCCGCTTATCCTAAAGATTATTATGACACGTCCGATTCTGGTAGAGTGGATAAGGAACAAATCGAGGAAGAAGTTAGGGAAAAAATCCAGATAGTCGAAGATCCATTATCCCAGCAGACAATTACTGAGTCCTTATGTTTAACGTGGCCAGAATTGCACTATTTAAGAAGTTTATTATTAATGGCTCAATCAAATATTAGAAAAAATATGATATTACCCTCACTTATTATAGCCAAAAATATGGGTCGTATTTTATTATTTCAAGCCTCCGAATTTTCCAAAGATTGGGAAGAAATGAGGAGAGAAATGCATGTCATATGTGCTTCTGATGGTACCGAATTGTCTGTAACAACATTCCCAGACAAATGGGAAACACAAGGTATGCAGATAAAGCTTCTATTTCCTTTTCGTTTGAAGCCTTGGCATAGATCCAAACCCCAATCTGCAAAAAGATTGCGTTGGAGTTATTTAACGACCTTTGGATTAGAAACTGACATACCTTTTGGTGATCCAAGCTCAAAGCTAGGAATTTTTTCCAAATTTTTAAAACCCATCTTCAAAAAAGTGAAGAGACGATTGATGGGATCTACAGGAATAAGACGCGTTCCACGAGTTGGATATATAGACAAGAGTGAACTTAATGACCGGATACAAAATAAATTCCTAGGTGAGACTACCCCTATGGGTAGTGCAAATGATTCATCCGAAGTTAATGATCAATTTGGATATGAAACCCAAACCATTAATGTGAAAGATCAATATGATTTGATGACCACTAATGTGAAAGATCAATATGATTTGATGACCACAATGAAAGAGCGGATCGAATCTATCGCGATCATAAATAGCTCTCCTATAACTGGAATGTCTCTGGTGGATTCAGAGATTCATACCGGATCGAAGGGAAGTTTTAACATATTGGGATCAACATTAAAAAAACGATGGGTTCATATTCGGCGAATACCAGGTTTATTTCGAAATAAAAGTGTAAAATTAATCAGAAAAAGTTTCTATTCAATGAAATTTTTTATCAAAAGAATGGACCGAGATCTCTTACCAAGTGTTATTAATTTCATTGCGTCAAATATCAAATTTTGGATTCAATCCGCTTGGATTCGATCCACGAGGAATATAACAACAATTTACGGACGAATATTCATTATCAATAAAGATATTTCAAGAATCAATAGAGGTAAAATTACCAACTACTATTCAATCAACGAAAAAATACAAGATTTTGAAATTCGTCCTGGTCGAAACATGTTCTCAATGTCCCAAGCATATATATTTCACAATATATGGCAGATAAGGGCATTAGATATACAAAGAATATTGGATCACGAAAAACCACAAGATCTGAAAGAGAATGACTGGAAACAATGGTTGAGATGTTTTGACCGGTACAATTTATCCCCACAGATATGGTCTAGGATAAACCCAAATAAATGGAGAAATAGAGTAAATAAGCAATGTACGTGTTCTGAAGAACGATTCATTCCTTATGAAAAACAAGAAGATTCTATATTTGCAACTGTCATGGAGCCATTTTTGGGACTACTTCGGAAAATGAACAAACGTTACAGATACGATCTCTTATCATATAGTTATCTCAATTCTACAAAAGATTTGTATATTATAAATTTTACAGATATTCCCGGACCACCAGTACAACCTGCTATACCAGATGAGCGGGATATTACCGCTCGTGAAAGAATTATCAGGGAAATTTTTATTAATGATATTATCGAGGAGGATTGGAAGGGTACCGATTTAAATATCGTGAATGGTCCTCGTTCTACTGTTGATATTGACGATGCTATACGTTCTTGTTATTACGATCATACAACAAGTATTGACAGGCAAAATAAAAAGACTGATCTTACTACGAATCAGCAGGGGATTGACGAGACGCGAAGAGACAATGTTGGCATTATGGATTCTCCGAAAATCGAGAAGAGAATATCCCAATTAGATCTCAATTTCTGGTTATTCCCGAAACTTTCAAGAATAAATAAAATAGATGATGAAACTAAATCGAAATTAATACCAGGAAATTCACTTTTACGGGAAGAACGAAAGCGGAAAAAGATAGAGGAAGAAGAACGGAAGGAAACAACAAATGTTCTAGAACAAATAATAGATCTTAGATCAGATGTTCAGAACAAAAAAGTAAAAGATGGTCAAGATCAAAAGGGTCAAGTAGAAGATCAAAAGGGTCAAGTAGAAGATCAAAAGGGTCAAGTAGAAGATCAAAAGGGTCAAGTAGAAGATCAAAAGGGTCAAGTAGAAGATCAAAAGGGTCAAGATCAAGATGGTCAAGATCAAGATGGTCAAGTAGAAGATCAAGATGGTCAAGTAGAAGATCAAGATGGTCAAGATCAAGATGGTCAAGATCAAGATGGTCAAGTAGAAGATCAAGATGGTCAAGATCAAGATGGTCAAGATCAAGATGGTCAAGTAGAAGATCAAGATGGTCAAGATCAAGATGGTCAAGACGATGGTGATAGTGAAGTAGAAAATGGTGGAGATGGTGAAGATGGTGAAGATGGTGATGGTGAAGATGGTGATGGTGAAGTAGACGATGGTGAAGATGGTGAAGATGGTGAAGATGGTGATGGTGAAGATGGTGAAGATGGTGATGGTGAAGTAGACGATGGTGAAGATGGTGAAGATGGTGAAGATGGTGAAGATGGTCAAGATGATGGTCAAGTAGAAAATGTTCAAGACGGTCAAAATGTTCAAAATGTTCAAAATGTTCAAAATGTTCAAAATGTTCAAAATGTTCAAAATGTTCAAGACGGTCAAAATGTTCAAAATGTTCAAAATGTTCAAAATGTTCAAAATGTTCAAAATGTTCAAAATGTTCAAAATAGTCAAAATGTTCAAAATAGTCAAAATAGTCAAAATAGTCAAAATAGTCAAGTAGAAGATGAACAAACTGATGGAAAGAAAAAAAAAAAGAAAGGTCTTTTTCAATGCAAAGTAGTAGGCGTTCTAGGGAAAAAACGTTTCTTCCATCTGGCGAATATTTGCAGGGTTATGTCCGGAATGAAGGATCCGGGAACATATTTTCGGATCCAAGAGGGAAATATTGACCTGAGTCTAATGGCCTTTTGCATTGCTATTCAGAAGAATAGGAGTGCAAATAAAATATCGAAAAAACTTGCTCTTCAGAGGAATGTTCGGGGAAAGGTACGCAATTACAATGAAATAAGGGAAGATAAAAAAATAATGGTCTTACAACCATATCGTTTAAAAAGGATAGTGGATGACCAATTCCTGATGTATAAAATCGTAAGTATTTCATTGAAGTCTAAAAAAAGAGCCGGGGAATGGATAGATGGAGATTTTTATGATGGATCTGTGCAACGCGGGAAAATTCTGGGGGATGAAAAAAATATTTTGAGTTCCCTCAATTTAGAAGATATTTTGCTTCCAAAACGTCGTAGAGAATTTCGAATCTTGAATCGGTTTGATCTGGAGAACGATCATGTAGGATTTTCCAATGGAAAAGACATAAAAAATGATGAAGAACTCATGGGAAGAGACCAACATCTTAGCGTAGATACAACACAACAAATTAAACGTTTTCTTTGGCCTAGTTATCGATTAGAGGATATTATTTGCATGAATAGATATTGGTTCAATACAAATGATGGGAGTCGATCCGCGATGTTGAGAATACGTATGTATCCCCTAACTGTCAATTGATAAATTTTTTGCTTCAATTCCGTTTTCGTAAAAAAAAAGAATGGATTGATTCAATGGAGTTTCAGGATATGGTAAAAATTGAACCAATCTGTTCGTTCTGTTTCATCAATGTGAAAAGATTCTACATCTCGTATCATATTTTGCCATAGGTTAAAACCAGATGTTCCTCCAAGAAGATAGGAAGAATCCGACCATTTTTTCTTAAATGGTCGGACGGAACGAATAAGAATTATTATATGAACCATGAAAATGAAAGAATGGATCTAATTATTTTTTCTGACTCGAAAAAAAATTAAGCCCTGGAAAAATTTGTGTTTTTTTTATGATCAAAAATTTGTCCATTAGTTCATCTCTGATTCCCGATAAACAGAGAGGATCTGTTGAATCTCAGGTATTTTATTTAACCAATCGGGTCCTAAGACTTACCCAGCATCTGCAATTGCACGGAAGAGACTATTCATCCCAAAGGGGTTTGTGGAAAATTTTGAGCAAACGTAAGCAACTTCTGGTTTATCTATACAAGAGGGATAAACTTCGTTACGATGATTTAATTGGTCAATTGGGTATCCGTGGGCTAAAAACCCGTTAATTTCGAAGTTTTCAATTCCAATCCAATTTTTAGAGATCCCGGATCCAGTCGTTCTTTTTTCTTTTTATTTTTCTCATTTAGAAAACGAATCGAAGAGGGGTTACACATGATCATGCTTGCTGAAAGACCCCCTGATGGTAAGTATGGGTCCTCATTATCCATCGATACACGTTGTTCTTCGACTTATTGCTAGATGGTAAAGATTTTATTGGCTGTGAACCTCTATCAGATTATTTACATAGGGGGGGGGGAGGAAGCAAATTGTTTAGAACCGAACAATATCTCCCCTATGTAACGCAATGGGATTATTGCGCTACTATGTTCGCAGAGGCAATAAAGGTAAATGCGCCGAAAAGATCGATCGGGAAATATGTATCCCAAAGGGCTAGCTATAGCAGAGTGATTATGCTAAAGTTGGGTCGTATAGCTTTTTTATAGCCTGGGTTTTTTCATGGCGAATATCGATGCTCAAACTTTTTATTCTTATATTTTCCAAAAACTCCATTCTCTTCTATTTTTGGAGATAGGGACATGATATATGATCTATTTCTGCTACAGGTATGCGAATGATGCATAATAATTATATCACATGAATCGTTTACCTATGACTATTAAATCTCCCTATAAAAAACTGATCTCCCATCCCCGATTTCGTGGATGAATACACTTCGGATTCTTTCAAAGTATTGCTTGTGGAGTATGCGTTTATGCCTGATTAATCCACCCGTTGTTGATTGGAAAAACGAACGATTGGTAATTTATAGTATTTATTCTGGAATTTGTATCTTTCGTGAAAATTGTGTTGAGTATTGTTCATCAAATTTTCTTTTTATGATTGAAGAATATGAACTCCCGACCTATGTATGATCGTCATGAATGAAATTATGATTATATTGCTCCGGGACGTTTACCGATATCGGTGATCGAAGATTCGAGAATTAAAACAATTCAAAGTTTAACTTGTCTGTCCAAAGGAACTATGGACGAACATTCTGACCGATTAAATAATTTCTACCAATTCTTCAGATTCAGTTTGGATTCGATCAGAGAGGACTGATGGGTCGAGACCATACCTTTTTTCCGGATGGATCATAAATTAGGATCAGGATATTTATAATTTGATTAAGAATGTCACATGTATTATTGATCAGAGTCTATTATCAACCAACGGAATTATAGACCAGTTCATGTAATTCCCAGATCCATTGAAATACAAATATTTCAATCCGATTAGGTATGTGGATAAGGTCACTTTTTTTTAGTGAATGCGATCATGAGTCAGAATATTGGAAATTCTCGCGCACATAATGAATCCACCTGGATATCTTTAGGAAAATTACCTGTCATGATTGGACCATATTCGAGGTGATCTGGGGGGATCGAAATGATCCAAAAAATACAGATCGGTTCCAAATATAATGGAGATTACAATTATTGATTCGTTTTATATTCATAATATCCCGTTATTAGCCATCTTTATTGGGCATATATTAGAAGATTTGGCTATATATGATCTTATCAAATTAAAACTTTTTACTAACTAATGGAGATCCAATGGCACATTCGGTCAAAATTTATGATACATGTATTGGTTGTACCCAATGCGTACGAGCTTGTCCCACAGATGTATTGGAAATGATACCTTGGGAAGGATGTAAAGCTAAGCAAATTGCTTCTGCTCCAAGAACAGAAGACTGCGTAGGTTGTAAACGGTGTGAATCCGCTTGTCCAACAGATTTCTTGAGTGTACGTGTTTATTTATGGCATGAGACAACGCGCAGTATGGGTCTAGCTTACTGATCAATATGCACAATAAAAAAGGTTAAATCCATTTCATATTTATATTTTTTTATCCACTGATAAAACCCATACTTGAGATCTTGGATCAAGTATGGGTTTTATCAGTGGAGATGCAAAGTATCTTCTATAATGAGCGAATTACCTTGGCTCGCTCAACTATAATTGTTGGTTTGCCTATATCTAGGGTTCTCCCATTATTTCCCACCCATAGAAGGAGGGAATGATCTGATTCGATGGTATACTCTAGGTATTTGTTTACTCTAACTCCTTTTCATTATATATACATTCCGTCCATTACCATTTCCAATTTGATAAATTATTGATCCAATTGAAAGAATAAAGAGTATAACTGGACAGATCTTATTGATTTTCATTGGAGATTGGGAATTGACGGATTTTCCATCGGACCTATTTGACAGGATTTGTTACCACTTTGGCCATTTCAGTTGCTTGGCCAATTACTCAAAATCCTCGATTGTTGCATTTACTGATGTTAGCAATATACAGTAGCCAATTAGGATCATTTGCTCCTCGGTATATTATACCTTTATTTCCTATGCGGGAACTGGAATAAATTTTAGTTCACCCACTTCTATCCGTACGGAGGGAGGGGGGGGGAAAGACGTTTCTATTTGGCCACAATACACTGCGAGTAATTCTATCCTTCCGCTAATTGGAGCTTTAAGTATAGGTCTCTAGAGATCTGATAGACCAACATTAGGTTCAGGAATATTGGATAAGAAATAGTATTCTATTTAGGGTTCTTCATCGCTTATACAATGAAATCGCCAATTTTTTCACATACCCGGTTACCCTACATGGGTAAGCGCATTATTATAGTACATGTATGCTTCAGTAGCCGGAGTTCCATTGAAAAAAGGGAATGGGTTAATTAAAACATGGAATTGCTACCTCATACTCATTTTATATGTCTTTTCGCTGTGGTTGGTAATGATAGGAGTGGTTCAAATCGTCTATGCAGCTCCAACTTCTCTGGTCAACAGAATTGGAAAAGGAGGATAGTCTTCACTATCCCATATGGTTTTGTAATTATCGGGGCCACGGCAGATACAGGTCTCAATGGATCCATTTGAAAATGATCTTTCATGAATCAATTGATGCGACATTTTTCTTCTTAGCGGGAACAAGTGACGATAGGATACGTACTCTTCTTCTTGATGAAAGAAATGGTAGGTCTATACTAACTATGTCCAGTAGTTTTTAAACGGCTTCTCTTGCATTGCCGGAAATCAGTGGTGTGGTTTTGTGGCAGAATCTATGAGATTCTCTTCCCGATAAAAAAAAATGACTGAATATTCTTCGACCTTTCAAATTGAATCATTGTTATTGCAATAGTGGCAATTGGAACAATATGAACTCCCATCCACTTGTTGTCTATGTTACATTGAATATTCTATATAAGTTGAAAATGTGACGAACTTTCATTTAACAGATTCTGGACCAAGAGATATTTTCATCCTGATATGTCTCTTTCTACTCATAATAGGTAGGTATTGGTGCTTATCCTGCCTGATCCAGTTCTCTCTCTATTCAATTTTTTTATCTTTTGAAATTTGAATGGAATGGAGCAAATGAAGGATTCGTCTTTCTTTTATTTGAATCTAATATAGTTCAAGTTATTTCAAGTAGTGATTCCATCATTCTATAATCACTACTTGAAATAACTTGTACCAGTTATTGATGTCACTTATCAATCACATAAAAGAACTGGATCGAATCTATCCTTCCTTTTCCTTCCAGGAATTCGGTCCATTTATGATTCCAACCATCCATAGCTGTGTAACCCTATTCCTAATAGATTGACCCCCAAATAACGGATCCAAACTATAAAAAATCCTAAAGAAGCCACAATTGCCGGTTCCTCACCCTGCCAACCCTTATTCATTCTAGTATGCAGATAGATTGCGAATATGGTCCAAGTAATTAATGCCCAAGTCTCTTTTGGATCCCAGCTCCAATAAGATCCCCATGCTTCATTGGCCCATATTGCTCCAGAAAGAGTACCTATGGTTGAAAGAGAAAAACCGAGACCAATCGCACGATAACTCCAATGATCTAATTGTTTAATCAATTGACATTTACGATAATTCGTTGTTGAAAAATCAACAGTGTATTGCAAATAACTTTTTTGCTTTTCATGTGAATAAAAATTTTCATTGGGAAGAATGGATCGGGAAAATAAATTGTCCATCGCACCAAAAACAACCTGTCTATTTACTCCGGACATAATCACTAGAAGAGCTATGGATGCTAGGGATCCACATAAAAGGGTTGCATAGCTGAACAATATCATACTTACATGCATCATTGACCAATGAGATTGTAGCGCGGGTACTAACATTCCGGATCGTTGCATTTCCTCCGGAAGACCTAAAGTAGCAAAACCATGAGTTAACATAGCACTTGGCGCGGTGATTGCACCTAACCACCGATCATCTCGACTCCGTACTTCTAGAAGTATATGGAACACGGATGAACTCCAGGAAAGGAACATGAATGATTCATACAAATTACTCAACGGTAAATGTCCTGAATAAAGCCAACGATTAATTAATAATCCCGTTGTACAAAGAAAAGTAACTATCATGCCCTTTCCTCCCGAACTACTTAGTCCTTCAATTCGATAAACTAAGGTTCCCCAATAAATGAGAGTGACAACCAAAATGAGAGAAAAAGAGATGTGAGCCAATATATGTTCTAAAGTTATGAATATCATAATAAACTCATTTATTCGTTTTATTCCCGAATGAGATCTATGATGGAAAGATAGGATTGATCCATCACAATGAAAATAGATTGAACATATATTGTTACATAGGAAGAAGTGATTGATGAGATCTTCCTGGAAAAATACCGCCACTCGGATTTGAACCGAGATGCTCTCGCACTGCTTCCTAAGAGCAGCGTGTCTACCAATTTCACCATGGCGGCTTCGTAGGGACCATACTAGCTTATTTACACCAGATCGTCAATGTTATGGAACGTGTCTAGCAGAGGGAGTGATCTGTGAATATAATATAAGTCCAAATAAGATCTAAGTTCGGGCATTAACATTTGAATCAATTTTATGTTGGTTGATAGTTATAACGGAGCATGGCGCAGCTTGGTAGCGCGCCATCTTGGGGTGATGGAGGTTGTGGGTTCAGATCCCGCTGTTCCGAAAGAGAATGGTAAATAGTCACATGCGTTATCGTACAAAGAATATATGTAAATTTTCGCTTATTTCGCTTACGATGGGAAGAATCGGAACAGCTAGATTCCAAACAATAAATGGTTATACCATCACTTTCTAATTTTTTTTTGATTGGATGGTTTGATTATATACATATCTAGAACGAAACTATGTTTCTGATCCATGATCTCCATATGATTATGATCATGTTAGACTTTCCAATTTTAGGGGAGACATCCAAATTTATTTATAGCTCCCAATAATATTACATACAGGCTAATATTACCATATATAAGCTGTTAATGAATGAATTGATCCTATTTTGAGCTACTAAGATGTAGAAGAGGGTTTCATCAATAGGATCAAATTGCACTAGATTAGTCAGCTCTTTTTATGTATCTCTGTCACAATGGTTTGGGCATTACGCATTATAAATGGTAGAGATACGAAGAAAGATGATTACTTTTAGTTCTCCTAAAGGATTGAGCACTTCTTTTTATCCAACCATAAAGGAGGGAAAAAATGGGACCCAATAGGGGGATGAATCATTGGGAGGAGCAGAAACAGAAGAAGAATGAATCAATATATCTGAAACTATAGTAATTATTCGCCATAAAGCAATAACGCGCATCTATTACGAAATGCACGAGCAATTCCATAATGAAATAATATCATCCCCATGCGTGATTCCATAGGTTCTGTGCCTTTATTTATAAATAATAAATAAATCCTAGTTTTGGATCGGAATGGATGGATTGGGATGTTGATAAGATTATGCTACATTTCCGGTAGCATAATGGTAATGCTGAAGTTCATTCGGGATCCTTAAAAAAAAAAGGATTAACTCTAATCCCTTTCTAGTGGGAAGGCAGAATGGATAGAAGAATGGTTTATAAATTCCCCATTTATCCAGATTGGCTGAAGGAAAGTACTGTAGTGGAACTAATTAATGACCGTGTCCTTTTCGTACGACCACCCCTTGGAGTGAATAAAATGATTTTGCATCACTGTTCTCCAGGGTCCTGGAGGGTGGTGTCGTATATTCGCTCGTGTTGTGCTACGGGTCATCCAAATCAATTGCTGTCAATTTTGATTCGGATGATCCAGAGGAATCATCATTGACTATGCAATAAAAACTTTTCGAATTACCGGTGGAGATAGATTTAGCTAAAGAAAAAGCTTTTATTGCGGCCCGATATGCTTTTCCCTTCCGAACATTTTTACGAATTTTTTTTTTTGATCTAGAAGTACGCTTTTTTGGAACTGCCATAAGGAACAATGGGGTTAATTCATATATTGTGA
>VMHT01136952.1_pt1 | contig 15659 bp, 15 predicted proteins | sample 4693611 | NCBI WGS metagenome assembly VMHT01 (sample SAMN12280063, study PRJNA550983) | marine metagenome | isolation source: seawater sampled from same location over 5 years 0.02-0.2 micron viral filtrate | place: USA: collected off the coast of southern California halfway between the port... ... | reverse complement strand
TCTAGCATAACGTTCTCGCCATAATTCTGATAATGCGTCAACGCTACTATCAAAACTTTTGACTAGTTTATCTTCAGGTATTTCTTCTCGTAAAAATTCTCTTGTATTATCATATAGTGTGGAAAAATAGATACCTCTACTGTGGTCTGACTTTGTTAACTCTTTTGGTATACCTAGTTTACTATATGCAAATGTATGACTTCTATTTCTGTGGTCTCTCTTATATGGTTGACCTGTAGGTTTTGTAGCACTATACCATTCAAAGTATTTTCTGGTGTGATTTTCCATAATCCACTTTCTTAACATTTGAATAGTAGGTTTTGTTGCTTCGTATGATACACTACCTGCACTATGACCTCTTTTCTTCCAATGTCTTAAATTTTGATATTGACTAAAACTACCATATAAACTTGTAGTTGTAACACCAACCATAGTATCGCCATATTCTTTTTTCCATGTCTCTTGTACTTTATCTGATAAACACATCAACGCAAGTAACTTACCACCTGTGTAATTATAACCTAGTGGTTGTAGTGGCACAATCGTACTACCTATCGCCGTGTGATTAATCATCTTTTTAGTTTTACGTTCTCTATCCCAACCTATGTAACTATCTCTAGGTGTTAAATCTAAAAAGTCACTTGATATACAAATGACACCTAGATATTTCTTTGTTGGTTTATCTCTTACTATAAAGTTTAGATTACGACCTATATTGTTATTGTTTTTCATTGTAGAGGCAAATGTTCTTATTGCGTTCCACAATTGTGGTAATTCTGGACTATCTTTTGTATAGATTAGTTCTGGTTGTAACTTCTCAAAATCCATAGGATCCTGAGGTGACCATATATTGTTCTTTACATGAGTTAATAGTTTGTCTTTTGATAAATCTACTAATTGACTTTCTTCGCCAAATAAAGTGTTTACTGTCTGAGCAGGATACTTGTTTTTAACTTCACACCATTTTTGATATAACGTATATTCTTCTACCGTCATACCAGACACATAACCTAGTTCAGTAATTAAACGTTCTTTAAGTTCGTTTGTATCTATATGTTCGTAAGGTGTAGGGTTTTCTTGTTGAAAGGTCTCCCATTGCTTTTCTAATAAAGGGTCTATAATTTTTTCTGCCATAATATAGTCTATATCCTATCACAAATTAATCAAATTGTCAAGCCTTGATTGAAAAGCGTTGTAATACCACTCTTTTGACTTCAATGTTCTTCGTTTATAGTCTTCTAATATCTCATTATACTTTTCTTCCCAGCTATTATTTGTTCTCATTTCTTCAATCTTAGAATATAAATGTTCTACATCTACCACTCTTTGCCATTCGTTTCCAACTATTGTATTGTTTACGTCATATTTCATATGAACAAATGGTATTATGCCACATGCTAATGCTTCGTGGTATCTACTTGTTGTTGCTGTCTCACTCATCCAGTTAAAACACATTGTTGTTTTACCATTTGTTAAGTGTGGTAATAGATTTCTCATCTTATCTATTTTCTTATCTCTTTGTACACCTGAAAACTTACCAATCCAGTATGCACTAATTTTTTTCTCTTTGTATATTTGTTTAAAGAAAGTGTGTCTTATATCTCCACTATCAACATTATCTGCCGTCTTTCTTTTGTCTGTACCCCAATATACAAAATCATATGCTCTTGTACCTTCTTCTAGTTTAGGTGGTATTGCGTCTGTGATAAAATGATACTTCATAGCATGTATGCCACCTTCAATATCTATTTCATCTAATATACTTACCTTACCTATATCAAATCCTTTAAATGTTTTGTTTCTGTATAGTTCTTCATTATCTGCTCTATCACTTCTCATTATAATAATATGTTTGTCTGCCAACATGGCACCTATCTCTTGTACCTTTTCGTTACTACGAAATACTTGTCTATTGTCCTGAAAATTTTTGATATGGAATGTAAACTCATTCTCACTTGGTATTAGAATAACATCACTATCTTTAATATCATCCATTTTTTGTCTGTTTGCAAAACCAAAACCAAAGTTGTAATATCCATATTGATGTTGTGGTCTTTGTATTTGATATTTTTTATATAACTCATAAAAAGAATCCATAATATCTAATAACGGTTCTTTGTAATTTGTTCCACTTCTTAATCTAGCAATTGTTATTTTCATTCTACTATCCTTGTAAAGTTCTTATCTTTCTCAAACCTTATTTGTTGTTTAAATTTGTCTGCCATAATATCTGTCTTGTGAGATATAATAAAAACATTCTCACCTTCTAGTGTGTTTAGTATCTTTAAGAAATCGTCTGTGCCTTGTCCGTCTAAACTACTATCAAATATTTCATCTAGTAATAATAGATTTGTTGATATACTGTTTTTCATTTTAGCAATAGCACGCCATGTAAATAACAATGCAAGATTTATTCTCATCTTCTCACCTTCACTAAAACTTGTATAACTAAAATCGTCTCTAAATCTACTTCTTATTATTTCCTTAAACTCATCATCTAATTTAAAGTTAACAAAGAAATCCATACTAGCAAGATACTTGTTAATTAACTGGTTCATAATAGGCAAGTATTGTTTAATAACTTTTGTTTTGATACCTGTATCTGCTAACATTACTCTTGCCGCTTGTAGGTAATCAGTTTCTTCTTTTTTAGTTCTTATTGAATTTTCATATTCTTGTAATTGATTTTCTAATTCTTCTAACTTACCTTTTGCTTTACCTGTGTCTTCACTTTGTTGTGATAACTGTTCAATGTTATGTGCCAGTTTTGTGTTAATATTGTGTAACTCATTTTTTGATTGTTCATACTTAACACTATCAATCTCTAATACTTTTATTTCTTCGTGTACACTAGCAATTGCTTGTAATCTATTTTGTTTAGTTGTAATCTCTTTGGCAACATCTGCTAATGCCTGATTAAATTTAATAAGTGATTTGTTTTCATCAGCAATCTTTTCTGATTTAAATTGTGGGTCAATACTTTGTTGACAAGTAGGACAGTTATCATTGAGTTCATAAAACTTCTTATGTTTTGTACATTGATTTACTTTACTTTCAAATTGTGTTTCAAAACTATTCAGTTTCTTAACTTGTTGTCTTACCTTATCTTCATCTAGTATTGTTGTTTTAATATTTGTTATCTGTTTATTGATACCATCAACATGTGTTGAATACTTGTCTATTGCTTGTTTATTATCTTCTATCTTAGAATTATAATCATCTATAACTTTTGTATTCTGTTTACCTGTATCTTGTAAATATTGTTGTTGAGTTTCTACCTTACTCTTTGTTATTTGTATATCTCTATCAATATCTCTTATCTGTTCAGTAACTTCTTTGATTTGCATTTTAACTAACATATTCATTACTGAAAATATCTTAATATCTAAAATGTCTTCTACTACCTCTCGTCTATGTGGTGACTTCAATTCCATAAAAGGAACAAATGTACTACTACCTAAGATTACTACCTGAGTAAAACTTCTATAGTTAAATTTAAGTATATTATTCTCTAAATGTTTTTGTTGGTCAGCTATAGTTGCTTCTTGGTTTATCATTTCACCATTTAAGTATATCTGAAATATATTAGGTTTAATACCTCGTACTACTCTATACTTGTTTTGTGCAATGGTAAAGTTTACTTCTATTTCAGTACCACCTAAGTTAATACTGTTAATTAATTGTTCTTTCTTTATATCTCTAAAAGCTTTATTAAATAAAGCAAAACACAATGCGTCAAGTATAGTTGACTTACCTGCACCGTTATGACCTATAATAAGTGTTGTTTCGTCTTTGTTTAAATCTATTTCTATACCTTGTTGTCCTGTTGAAAGAAAGTTCTTCCATTTAATCTTTTCAAATACTATCATACTTCGTATCTTTTTTCTCCCATAACATATAGTTTACTATCTGGTCTTTGAAACGCACCATTACCACTTACTGATATTCTTACACCATCACACTTAAATGGTGGCACAGCATGTTTTAACTGAGACGGAAAGATATACATTTCATTTGCTTCAGGTACTCCCATGTGAATATTTGTTACCCAAGGAAAAGTTACATCTGGATTGCCACTTGTCTCGCCATAACTAAATGCAATACAACCAGGACCAGGACCTTTCTTTTTATAATTTTCTCTTTCTGCTTTCATGCCCTCTGGTATCTGTAAATAGATTACCCAACTAAAGTCACCAGAATGTGTATGTTCAGGTTGATATTCATTGGCATGTTGATAATTAATCCATACGTTCTCTATTACATAATCTGGTACAAAAATATAGTTATGAAAGTTCATACGTTCTTTTGTATAATGTGTAAACACATCTTTTAAACTTTTATTAAACCATCTTTGTTGTTTGCCATCAAATTGTCTTTCATGTCCTGTTTTTAAATCACCTGCTAAACTATCTTTAATAATTTGATTAGTATATGTACCGTCTTCTTGTAAATATCTATCTGTAGTTTTATCACCTTGTTCTAATAAATCTTTACAAAATTGTGGGTCTAATTTACAATGATAGATGTAAGGACCAAAGTACATATTTTTATATTCATATTTGTGGTCGTAATTACTCATAGTCAAATGCCTCCGTATATAAACTTTTCATTAAGGTTTTTAATCTATCTTTATTTAAATTCGTATCTGTTTGTTCTATATAGGTATCAAGTAAAGTTGGTGTATCTTCCGTCTTTTCAACTATATCATCATTTACTGTTGAAGCGTCTAAGTCTGAATAATCTTCTATAATTTTTAAATCATATACATTAGACTTTTGGTAAATATCATCAACAAATTTATCAAACATAAAGTAGTCTGATTTCTTTTCTACTATAAGTTTAATGTATTTGTTATTACATTCATTAAAATCAAAGTTCTTATAATCTGTAGTTTCATCATTGTAATATATTTTGTGATGTATTGTTAAAGGGTTTCGTATTGGTGTAAGTTCTCTTGTTTCTGTATCGTAAATGTGAAAGTGTTTAGGACATTTATAATCTGACCAAGTCATTTCATATTGACAACCAAGGTAAAATATATGACCATCATCTGATTTCTTATGAAAGTGACCAGATAATACTGTTTCAAATCTTTTAAACATTTCTTTTTCTACACCTACATCTGAATGATGTCCAGTATGCATTTCAAAACCTTTAATCTCTAAATGACCCATAACAATGTCTGCTGTTTCTTGTTCTAACATCATTTTAGTTCTATCGTAGTTTTCAGGTGTTACCCATGGTATAATCAATATATCATGTCCTGCAATTGTAATCTTTTGTGGGTCTGAATAAACTTTAAACTGACTTAACAATTCTTTAGGTGCGTTTACTTCATTTGTGTTCTTGTAATAGGTATCATGGTTACCTACTATAAAGTGTGTATCATATTTCTTAAATTGACTTACTATCTTATTATTAAAATCAGTAAGTGTTTTAAAATTTACATACTTACGCCTATCTAATATATCACCTAAATGAATAATTGTTTTGATATCGTTTTGTTCTAAGTATGGAAAGAATTGTTTTTGCCAAAACTTATACATGTATTCATGGTAATTTGGATTGTCATTACGACATCCAAAATGTGTGTCGTTAACTAGGGCGATTTTCATATATGTTGTCTTTTAAATATTGATATAAAGATGGCATAGTATTTACTATTTTTTGCCAATCTTGTTTGTTTTGTTCTAAATGATTTGTCCATTCTTCGTTTATCTCTTTTGTATCCGGGTCATACAATAATTGTTCTACATCTAATAATGATACTGCCTGCCAATTTAAACCTGTTGCTATATAATGCATACCACCTAATGGGTTAAAATAGTAATCTTGCATTTTGGCATTCATTAAAGATTGTACTTCTTTTAAATGTACCAAACTTCTTTTTCTTACATCTTGCCAATATGGTGTATCGTCTCTTAATGATAAGGCATAATGCATGGCAACAAATGTAACATACTCATCAAAAATACTATTACACTCTAAGTTGTGTGTGTCTCTATCCCATTGTGAAAAATCACCTCGTTCTAAATTAGATACTAGTTTCATTATAAACGTATGTGTTTGTAAAAGACCTGTGCTCTCTAATGGTTCTATAAATCCGGCAGATAAACCAATTGAACATACATTTTTTATCCACATTTCTTTTTGTCTGCCAACTCTCATACGGATGTTTTTAAATTCTAAATCGTCTCTACCTAAGTATTGTTTAAATTGTATTAATGCGTCATCATCATTGATATATTTACTTGAATAAACATAACCAGTACCAATTCTTTCCCAACTAGGTATATTCCACACCCAACCATTATCTATCGCCGTACAATTTGTATATGGTTCTAGTTGTTGTTCTTTGTTTGTGTATGGCATTCTTGTTGCCCATGCACTATCATTAGGTAATATATCATTGTAAGATATAAAATCACCACCAACTTTATTTAATATCATAGATTTAAAACCTGTACAGTCTATGACTAAATCACATTCATGTGAATTGATATGTGATACACCATTATCATTTTGTTGTACAAGATTTACATTTTCTAATACATGTTTCACACCTCTTGGTAAACAATAATGTTCTTTTAACCATAAACCAAATTTAGTGGCGTCAAAATGATAAGCGGTATCTGTTTTAAAATTGTAGTTAGGTAAAATATCATTAATATCACTTATTTTATTAGCATTAGAAATTAATACATTGGGTGACATGCACTCAGCATAATCACTATTAGGTAAATTTAATAATTGTTTTCTAAAGTACCATTTGTTTCTTTCTTTATCGTCCCAATAATATGGTCTGCCAAATGGGTAATGAAATGAACCTGCACCTTTTTTATAGAAGTCTGTAAATTTAATTGATAACTTATAACTAGCGTCACAGTAAGGCATAAAGTCTTTGTCTTCAATGTTGAGATAATTTAACCAACCATTGATATGACCTAATGTACTTTCACCTACACCAACTGTAGATACATCTGGACTTTCTATTACAGTTATATTTTTATCAGGAAAGGTACGAATGAGTGTAGCTGCTGACATCCAGCCTGCACTACCACCACCCACAACTATAATATTTTTCATTGCATAAAGTATTCTAGTTTAGATACTTTTTTCTTCCTTGGTTTCTTTTCTTTTGGTTTATCAGGTGCTATCTCTACCATATTCTTTCTTAAAAAGTCAGCATATGCGTTTTGATATTCTGTATTATCTGCTTCTTGTGAAACTAACTCATCTAAACCAGACTTCATTATTAGTTTCTGTTTAATAATTGTTTGTTTCTTTTCTTTTTGGATTCTTCTTATAAATGCGTAGTATATTATTTGTGTAAAGTAAGCAAATGGATTATTTGATTTTGTTGGATCAAAGTTAGAAACATATTGTAAACAATTTTCTATACCATCAGATATCATATCTTCTTTATAAGTGTAATTAATGAAGTTTGGTCTATATGATAAATGATTAGCAATCTTTAGAAAACACTCACCAATGTAATCAGTTATTGGTGGTCTAGGTTTCTTTTTCTTTTCTGCCGCTATACACTTTAATTTATATTCTTTCATGGCAACTAAAAATTCTTTATTAGAGACATAATGCTCTTTCTTTTTAGGAACCTTGATTGGTTGTGTATTTTTCATATTATATTCCTTTTTAAAATATTACCCTATTATATCACAATCTAGTAAAAAAGTCAAGCTGTTATACTAGATTTTGTAGTAATAAATTATTTTCATTTTTTTTGGTTTAAGCGCTTGACAATTTGAACAAAATGGTATATAATAGGCATGTGCCTCCTTCAGAGATAGATTACCTTAGAGTTACCTTAGTGTACTGTCTTCTTACCCATTAAGTAGTCTTGTGTCTCGTCATACTCAACATCGCCCAATTGGTCTAACAATTTACCAAAAGCAGCGGCTCTGTGTTTCTTTATTTCTTCAGGCGATTGTCTTAGTTTTCCACTACGAATATTCATATAATACTCAGAAATATCATCTGTAGGAACTGCAAAACATAAAATATTATTTTTATGTATAGATATTACTTTATCTTTAGACTTGAATAACCAAGGTTTAATTGTCATCTTTTCTTCCATCATATAGTCTCCCAAAAAGTCATGTGGGTGTAACTGTATAATGTAAGGTTCTTCTAATCTTATAAAATCTGAGTTATCTTGTACCATTACTATGGCAACAAGTTGTTCACCTGAATTTAACTTTACTATTCTAGGTGTTGGTATCTTCTTAATAGTCTCTTTAGGGTTAGTAGTCACTTTACTTCCTTTCTTTGGAGTTCTCATATCAAGTCCACCGTGTGTATATCATAATCAAACTGTTGTTCATTGTAAATATTTATCCTTTCCAAAAAGTGCTGGATTGTAAAGTTCTTCTTTTCTTTATAAGTAAAATCGTCAGATATATCATACACTTTAGCAGTATCTTTCTGCTCACCTAATCTTAAACCACGACCTATAGATTGTAAAACTCTTATAGGTGATTTAGTAGGGCTACTAAAAATAATGTTGTGTAAGTTACGAATATTGATACCAGTGCTATACGTCCCGTAAGAAGCGACAATAATCGTGTTGTCCAACTTTTCTGTGATTGCTCTAATTCTTTCTCTATCATTTGTTTCTGTTCCGCCGTAAACAAAAAATACTTTACGGTCTTTTGCTTTTGCCTTTATTTGGTCATGTAAAGGTTTTCCATGTTTTTCTACATACTGAAATAGAACTAGAGTATTACCTTTTTGGTCGATTGCCAGATTAGTTAAAAACTTATTTCTTCTTTCGTGTGTTACTATATAGTCAATCTCGTCTTGGAACTTAGCATTTTTTATTTGCATACATTCTTCTTTTGGATATTTTAAGACAATACATTCTATTTTTAAATCCGCTAATTGTTTCTTATCTATTAATTCTTTTGTAGTTGTAACATAGTGAACAGGTCCAAAGAGACCTTCTAATACTAACTTGTGTACTTTACTATCATCTAGTGTACCAGTTGTACCTATTCTAAACTTGGCATTAATGCAAGCTGCCATAATCTTTTGTAATTCTTTTGATTTATATAAGTGTGCTTCATCACCTATTACACAATCAAACTGTTCAAAGTATTTCTTATCAAATGTTGCCAGAGATTGCCATGTAGATACAACTATCTTCTTATCTTCATCTATCTCATAACCATAATACTTTCTTTGTACATTTGTTTCTGCGTCATACCCATATGATATAAAGTCTTTATACATTTGTTCTACTAGTGATGTAGTTGGTACTACTAATAATATCTTTCCATCACTTTCTCTTATCATTCGTATAATACAATAGATGATTAGAGACTTACCTGAAGCAGTTGGCGATACTAATACAGCACGTTTATTATTGATTGCATGTTGAACCGCTCCTATTTGATATTCTCTTGGTTTGATGTTAGGTATAGATAAACCATCAATATACTTGGAAAAAAGATTGGTAGGATGGTTCACACCAATGGTTTCAGGTGCTTCGTGTGTGATTGTATGTGCGTTCCGGCGACAAAATTCGTTTATATACGGTAGTAACCCATAGTAAATTTTACCAGTTGCTTTACTAAACATTCTTATTTTACCGTCCCAACGTCTTGCTCTTACAGACGGCATAAAGCTGGCACCTGGTACTTGAAATGTAAAAAAATCAGATAAAGACTGTAACAGTCCTAAATCTTCACTTGTACACTTAATATAGGATTCGTTAAACTTTGTTATTTTTAATTCGCTCATTTAATTCTGCATATGAGATATTAGTCAAGTTTGGTATGTCTTTGAATTTATCAATAGGTTTACCTACATGTACATATTCATGTTGAGGATATTTCTTACATAATTTTTCAGTATGGTCTAACCAGTTCTTAGGTTTGATTGCACTTGCACTCTTACCTACATAACCTTTTGTACCTTTGTATATGTTATTGACTTGTTCAGTCTCACTATAATAATCATAACCTATTAGATATATCTTACTATCTTTGTCAGACGCCATCAAAGCAATCAAAGTACCTGCATTAGTCTTTTCATAGTAATACTTACCAAGACCTTGTACTTTGTCTTTTCTCTTTGTCCATGTAATTAGATAACCTTCTTGGTCTTTAGATAGATATAGTTTTAAATCATCTTCATTCCAACCATTCTTTATTCTATCTTCTCTTAGTTTTGCCATTAAGTCTCTATTGTTTGCCCAACAAACAAAAAATTTCTTCTTTTCACCTTCCCATTCGTGTTCATCTAAATGAGTTAATTTAGGTTCTGCAATATCTTTACCTATAAACTTATCAACTGTTTCTCTCTTAAACAAGTTTTCATATACAGTTGCTGGGTTCTTTGACCATTGTCTTAGATAACATATATTTTCAAATGCGTAACCACTACGATATATCTCATGGCATATATTATAATCCATTGCAAGTAATATATCAGGTGTAAAATCTCTATACAGTCCGTTAGCACCATATATTTTACCATGTGGTCTTAATGTTTCTAAATCAAAGTCTTTACGACTTTCGCCATTACCAATGCAAAAAATCATATTATATTCCGCCTTCCGTAAATTTTTTCCAATCTATTGCGTTCTTTATCTGAAAACCACGATTAGATATTTGTTTAAGTATATTCTCTAGGTAACTGTTTACTACGTTTAAGTAATCTACTTTTTGTTTCTGTTTAATGATATCAGTATCAGCGTCAATAAATGTACCTACATCTTGTCGTAATACTTTTAATTCAAAGTTATTATCTTTGTATGCCTCTGGTTCTGCTTTACCTAAGTAAAACAACCATTTGCTTTTGTATAGTTGTGAGTATTCACTTTTTGCTTTTGTTAACATAAGTGAGTATGTGGAAAAGTGTTTAAGGTATTTGGCGTGTAAGATTGGTGTTGCTAAACTTTCTCTATCTAGTTCAGTATCGTCTATCTTTAAATCTTTTTCTGCTTGTGTTTGTAGTTCTTCTAAGTTCATAGTAAAATTGCTCCAATAATAAAACCTAAACTAAACATAATTTTATGTGGGTGGTCAATCCACAATATTTCTAGTTTAAATCTCAATTCATTTATATATTTCATCATAATATTATATCACGTTTTTGCCAATTTGGCAAGTTTTTAATTAAAATGGTGTAGAATACTCGTGGTACTTATAACCAAATGTTACCTGTGCTGTGATATATTCAACATCTGTATTGTTTTGATTATATTCTATTGCACTTAAAGCTTTAGGATAACAATCTATAAATGATATCTCTACTTTAGGTATGTTTCTATTTGTTAAGTGTACTAGTTTTGCGTCTGAGTATATTGCACCATCAGGTGTTGCTAAACCAGATTTACCTGGTTCACTTTGTATGCCTCTTGTTTGAGAGTTTGGCATTCTATCTTGTCCTTCTGCTAATAGTGCTTGAAATTTCTCATCACTATCAACTTGTGCTAAAGCTGCCATCCACTCATGTACTTTTCTATAGTTTTGTAATTCTTCATCAACTAAGAAAGTAATTGTTAAATCACTAAACGTCATATCATTACCTGGTATTTTCAGTTGTTGTAAACGAGTAGGTTGATTTAATTCTGATAATGATACATCTGGTATTTGAGCTGCTACTGTATTAAACTCTACAAGTGGTAATTTTACCATCTGAAATTTAAACTTAGTAGGATCAGCGTAATCTAAACCTGCACCACTTGGTTGTTTAGTAGTTATTGTACTATCTGTCATATTACTATTTAGTCTAACCCCTAATGTCTGTCCCTGGTTTAGGTAGTGGTGTTATGATAGTTGTTGTCTCATCTACCTCTTCCCACGCTTTATCGTCTGATAATTTCTTTAATTCTTTTTCTGTATCTGTTAATACTTTTTCTTTTTCTCTTATCTCATCCATTTTTTCTTCTAAAGGTAAAGGATCCTTAGATGTAGGTATCATCATAGCACACACTAATATGATAAGCGATATGATTGTTATCCAGAGATATTGTATTAGTATTTTCATATGATTATTTATTCCAAAAAAAAAGAGGGGAAAATTAATTCCCCTCTCTTTATAATTTACACCGCAAAGGTAATATTACATTAGGTTAGTAACTTTAACCATTCTGTAATAGATGTTTGCTTGGTCAGTACCTGTGTCAGAAGCTTGAGCACTTGCTTCCGCAAATGGATTTCTTACAAGACCGTATCTTGTTTTGAAACCAATTTTTGGTTGGAAAGTGTTCTCACCAACTGCTCTAACCATTTGTAGAGGTACATACGGACAATAGAACATACCAGCGTCATAAGGTGAAGTACCTTTATAACCTACTGTGTAGTATTGTGCCGCTGTGTTGTTTGACGCATAAGGGTCAATGTACACTTTGTATCTACCGTTTAGAGTACCAGCAAAAGTGTTACCTGTGTCATCAACATTTAAACTGTTGTTTAACGCAGGAGCGTAATCTAAGATACCCGCCATTTGTAAAGCAGAAGCAACGTCTGAAGAACAAATAACAATGTTACCTCTTCCTCTTCTCGTTTCTTGTGCAATTACGTTAGCGTCTCTTTCAACTTGGAACATTAGTCCTTTGAATTTTTCAACAGACCATCTACCGTTAGAGTCCGTATCTAAATCAAAAGTACCAGATGTAGTTGTATTAGTGTTAGCACCTTTTTTAGCTTTTTCGTAAATTGTTCTCACAACTTCTCTATTGATTTCAGCAAGGATCTCAGCAGAAAGAATGTTAGCAAGTTCAGTTTCAGCGTCTAAGCCGTGAATTGCTTTAAGGTCTTGTGCAAGTTCCATTGTGTACTCAGCTTTTAACTGTCTAGTCTTAGCTGTTACAGTTGATTTCTCAATTGAGAATGCCATTTCTGCAAATGATGATGAAGCTTCAGCAGTCGCTGTTGCAATACCAGTACCAGCAGTAACGGATGTTGTTGTGTCGTTCATTAAACCAGGATTCAATGTTGCTGAATGTGTTCCAGTTCCAGAGAAATCTGAATCCGCTTCATTAAATAAAGCTTCAGTTCCTGAGTTAGAAGTAAATCTGCTCTTCATAGCGAAGATAAGACCAGTTGGACCAGTCATTGGTTGTACACCACAGATGTCGTAGGCAATAAGATTTGGCATTGCTCTTCTTACAAGTGAAATCAAAATAGGGTCCCAGTTAGCAACTGCGCTACCTGTTACGTTTGCAATTTCACCTAAGAATGCTTTGTCTTCTTTCGCCGCTTTTTCTTGGTTTTCCAAGATTACTGATGTCACAGCTCTTTTGTACGGATTGTCAATTTTTGGCAAGTCCGCATGATTAAGAACTGGAGACCATTTCTCTTGTAAGTTTTGCGAATTAAACATTTAAGTCTCTCCTTAGTTTTTAATTGTTAGTAGATATCTCTACTTTTTACCCTACTGATTGCATCCGTATAACGAGACATGCTATCAGACATATCTGTTACTGTGTTACCATCTTCGGAGTTAGATTGTGCGTCAACGTTTACCGTTTCAGCAGGTGCTGATTTAGCATTTCCAAAGTAACTTTCTTTAATAGTAGTTAACTTTTTCTTATACTCGTCTGCACCTTCGTAACTAACATCTTCAATTAATGATTTTAGTTTCTCAACTTCTGTGTCTGCAAGACCTGAAGTTACTTCGTCTAAAATTTCATCTTTTGAAAATTCGTTAATTTGTTTTTTCATTTCCATTGATTTCTCAGTTGTTTCGTTTAACTTAGCTTTCAGCTCTTCAACTTCGTTTTCTTTAGCTTCAAGTACGTCATACTTTTCATCTGGTATATCAATGTAATGGTCTTCAAATAATTGTTTTAAACCACCAATAAAGTCTTCAGCAATTTCTCCCTTGATACCTTTTTCAATAGCAAGTTCGTTTTCTGACATCCATTGTTCAACAACATAGTTTAAGTAATTGTCAACTTTGTTTGTTAAATCGTTTTTGAATGTTTCAGTTGCTTCAGATAACTCAGCAGAATACTCATCTTCTAATCTGCTAATCTCAGTTTTCACTTTTGATTTAACAGCAGCTTCAAAGATAGTAGCAGCTTTGTCTTTAAAAGTTTCAGATAAAGTGTCATCACCAGAAACTAGAGCAGCAACATCTTCTTTTACGTCAATGTCTTTAACTCTTTTTTCCATTTTTTCTTTTTTCTCTTTATCTTCTTCATCAGAATGTTTAGCTTCGTCCATGTCTTTTTCATCTTCGTCGCCATTCATAGCTGCCATCATTTTTCCGTATGAAGCGGCTAAGTCTGATTTTTTCTTTTTGCCCATTGCGTCATACATAGCTTGAATTATACCAGCTTTTGTTTTCGGCATTTCAGACATTTCTTTTTCTTTATCGTCTTCTTTTTCATCAGCGTCATCATGTGCCGCTTCTTTTTTTACTTTATCGTTTTCTTTTTCATCTTCAGCATTCAATTTTTGCATTGGTTCTGCTGTAGCTGCGCCTTTCGTAGGAGCGGACGTATCTTTTTTAGCTTTTTTTGCATGGTCAGTTGAACTTGTGTCTGTTGGAGAAGTCACTGCTTTTCCGCCATCTTCAAAATCACCCATTTTCTGCATTGGCTCAGCTTTACCTGCGCCTGCTTTTGGAGCGTCTGCACCCTTAGGAGCTTCAGAAACGATTGTTTTATTTTCTTCCATTTTTAACTCTCCTATAAGTCAAAATTAATTAATTAATTTGCGTACTACTATTTATTATTTTGCAACTTTTCGCATAAATTTTTCAAAAGCAGCAGTTTGTTTTTCAGCTAACTCAAAACTACGAGCAGCTTCAATCTCTTGTTGTATCTCAGAAATATCTTTTTCTTTAACGATACCATTGTCCCATACCCACTCTTTACCTTCCATAACACCTTGTACAAATGCTGATGGAGCAGATGGGTCTGCTACAATGTCGGCAGCAGTTGCTAAGTAAAAGTCTGATTTTACATAGTTAGTACCGCCTTTATTCTCCAAAGAACCCATGCCCCTTGATGAAACTCCTAGTTGTGCGCCTTCGTCTATCAAAGACTTCACAATCTTACCATAAGGTGTATCAGTCACTTTTGCTTCGCCAATGTAGTTACCTTTGCCGTCGCCTTCTAATGATGTAATTAAGTGTGACACTCTCTCTAAGTTTACAGTTGGTCCGTCAGGATGTCCTAACTCACCAAATGCTCTCTTTTTATTGATAAATTCTTTTCTATATCTGTTTACTTCGTTTTCTAAAACTTCCATAGGATAAACACGACCATTACGGTTTTTAATATTCGCCTGCATGAATATCCCCTTGATTTTGTGTGACTTTTTGCCGTTTTCGTCTGCTTCTGCAATCAACTTAACGTCAGTAAGTTCCTCTGTAATTAGTTTCATATGTTTATTCCTTTAGTCCTATTTATGTTATCGTACCTCTAAAATGATAGAATAACTGTCTCCGTTTACGAAATTGTGCGTAGAGAACAGAATATCACCTGTAGGAGTACCTGCATTGTTAGCTATTTGTATTGCCGGCGTCTGTAAATCTATCGTGCCTTGACCAGATAAAAACAGCGCCGTTGCGTTAGTAGTTCCTTCAAATAGGATTTCTACGGACCCCTTAGGGTCCGTAGTGTTTACACTATAAATCACTCTAGCAATTTTAGTAGAAGTTGACAAGTGATTTAAATTTGC
>VMHT01086888.1_pt1 | contig 15659 bp, 16 predicted proteins | sample 4693611 | NCBI WGS metagenome assembly VMHT01 (sample SAMN12280063, study PRJNA550983) | marine metagenome | isolation source: seawater sampled from same location over 5 years 0.02-0.2 micron viral filtrate | place: USA: collected off the coast of southern California halfway between the port... ... | reverse complement strand
TATATATATATTTTTTTTTTTAATCACTAAGGCGATATATTACCATTATATTTTCTCTATTTATATTATAAATGAATATAGATTTTAAAAAAGAAAAAGCACGTCTATATCAACGTGAATATTACAAAAAAAATCGACAGTATCATGTTTTATATCATTTAAGAAAAAGACTTATTTCTAATATAAATTCTGAGATTAAAAATATGATTGATATTAGAGAATATGCTAAACTTGCTAAAAATAATGTTCAATTTATTAAAAAAAAACGTAATTATGACCAAAGTGGTTTTAAAAAAATTACAGATAAAAAAAAACCTATTTTAGTATATTTTGATTAATTTATCAAATTTATTTATTTAAAGTTTATTTTATTTTATATATATAACATTATAAATAACATGAATATTACTTTAAAAGATGATACTACAAAAGAAGAAATTAGATCACTATTTTTGAAAAAAAAACCTGGACTTAGTCATGCATCATTACGATCGTATACTTCTACTATTTTTAATTTAAATATGAATTTAAAAACAAAAAAAAGATTATTTGATTTAAATTTAGATGATACTAAAGAAGTTATTGATTTTGTTAAAAAAAAAGATACTAAATCAGCAAAGACTATTTTTAGTACTCTAAATGTACTTACTGGACATCAGGAATATAAAACGGAGATGGATGCTGAAAACGTCAAGATGAACGCTTTACAAATAGAACAAGTCAAGACACAAAATCAAGATGAAAACTGGATTAATTATTCTGATATTGAAAATATTTATGATGAATTAGCTACTGATATGTGGACATTATTAATTAAATATACTAAAGATAAAGTTCCTGAAAAAGATAAAAAAAGAAAATATACTATTTTAAAGCAATTTTTAGGATTTTTATTATCGTCTGGTTACTACATTCCTCCTCGCCGAAATGAGGATTACATATATATGTTTTGGGACAAACCTGAAGACGAATCGGAATCTCAAATTTTTAATTATATAGATTGGGAAAATAAACAATTTATTTATAATACATATAAAACATCAAATATTTACCAAACACAAAAAGTTAATATTCCTACTTCTCTCTATAAATGGTTAAAAACATATAGAAAAATTAGAAAAAATGAACTTATTTTTCCTTCTGATATTTATCACAAAGAAATGAACACTCAATCTTTTGCTCATATGTTTCATAATTTTTTTAAAGAATTACCAGTAAATCATATTGCACACGGTAAAAAAATATCTACTCGAGTTTTTAGACAAGCCTATTTATCTAATCTTTATAAAAATGTTCCTAAGCTATCTGATATGGAAAAAGTTGCTTCAGATATGGGACATTCTGTTCCTGTTGCTTTAAAATATTATGTCAAACACTCAGAAATACCCACTGATATCTTTAACCAGGCAATTAATCTTAATGATGAGGAAATTTTTTAAACTGATACTACTAAATCGCTATCATTACTAAATTGAGACGATGTTCGGTTTATTGTAGGACTTTTGACTTTTCTATGAATTTCTATTCCCCAGCATTTTATTAAAGTACACTTACTAAGTCGCATACCAGTACAAAAACCAGCCAATAATGCGCCTACAGCACCTATTAATATTACAATATCTTGTGTAGACTCAATTACCATTTTTTTTATAAACATTTTTTTTTTAAAAAAAAAACATTTAAAAAAAATTTAAACTTTTTTTTTATATGTGTATAAATATATATATATATAAAAAATGAGTTATGAATCTGACAATCTAGAAGTGCCTGAACACTTATCAAATTTAATGCTTAAACCAAAATCTTTTTCTAAGGCTATTTTGTCCAGAGATGAAATCCGATTTAATGCCAATAATATTTCTTATAATAATTCTTCAAAAAATATTACCGTTAGAATGTCAAGTGCTGGATATTTAGACGTCAGCACGGCATATATATACGTTGATTTAAAAACTAAATATTCTAATTGCCAGCTTTTAGAAGGTGGTGGATTACTCAGTCTTTTCTCTCAATGTACTCTGTCTATTGATGGTAAGATTATAGAAAGAATCGAGGATGTAAGTGAGCTGGTACCTCTTTATGAACACTCGGTGTCTCAAGAATATCTACAAACCGAAGGTCGTTTAGCTGGAGCTTATAGATATTGTAAATCCTCATCATATCAAACTTATATTCAGAATTCGGGCAGCACCACTATTGATTCACAAGATGACATTGCTGTATGTTTGGCATCGGATACCACCGCCACCGACGTACATATGCAAAGAGCCAACGGTACTGAAACATCGGCCGTCGTTGGCCAAAATACAGAAAACGTATTATATGTTGGCGAGTCGACTAGACACAACGCTATGAATACAGTTTGTAAAGGTAATGGAAACCACACTTTTTGGGCTAAATTACCAGAAGGTACCAATAAGCCTGATGACACATCTCGTACTCTCTGTCTGAGTTTAGGATTTATATTTGGACTCTTTAGAACGTCCGAAAAATATTTTCCTCTAAGAAACGCACCTCTTACCATAGAACTGCAGCTTAAGCCATATTCGGAAGCTTTCCTCCATGTTCCCCCGGTCGTCCAATCTACTATTAGAGATCGACCTGTACCAACTATAGTAGATTCCGATGGTACCGGTACGACTGGAATGCCAAACACTGGAACAGAAATCAGTAAAATTATTACTGATTTAGATAATTCAAATTTTGCTGATTATAATTTAACCAATGTATTCGTTCTAACAGATATTCTAACACCTAATGAAACAGTCACTAACCGAATAGATCAGATGGCTGCAGGTCCAGATGGCATATCTTTCGTATTAGACACATATTCCGTACAAAAACAACCAGTTCCATATTCGGAGAATATTAATTTAGTAAGTACTAGATCATATTCACATCTTAAAGATATTTATACAACATTAAAACCTGCTGAGATTGAAACCAATTTGTTCATGTGTAAAAGTGATCGATATTATGGAAGTGTAGTAGAATCTGTGTCGACGCAAATTGGTTCTAAAGTAATGCCAGCAAATAATTCTAGTGATTCCGTAAATGAAATGTTCATAAATTTAAGAAAATGTCTCAATATTCATAATAAGCCTAATAATTCAAGAGGTGTCGTAAGTTTAAATGCTTACCAAGGTAAGCCAAATTCGGTTGTAGCTGGAATTGGAAAAACACCCATGACACATGGACAAATACCTGACTTAAAAATAGCAAGAGCTACTAGTGGTGCCGATAAACTGAAAAAATACATGAACGCTCATAGATTACCAGCACAAGCTCACTCTTCTTTTATTATAGGCTGTAATACTCAAAGAGTTCTATCAAATAATTCCTTAAGTGGACTGAACAGCATTGGAACATCGTATACCTGTACCACAAAATTAAAATTAAAAAGATTTAATCCTGATGCTATTACTAATCTAAATTCATCTGCCAACAGCAGCAGCATTGATGCTTGTTTTGGTGATGTAGATCTGATGGCAACATCAATAATGCACTCTGACATTCTTGTAAAAATTGGTAATGGATTAGTATCGGTTTTAGAATAATAATAAATTTTTTAAAAAAATTTTTTAAAATAAATAAAAAATTTATTATATTAAAATATATATATAATATGCCTCAAAGAATACATAAACTAATTTTATCAACAGAAGACAAACTACCTCACGAATCACATTCGGATTGCTTAATAAATTTAACGAATCCGATAAATTACGCCACCGGGTTCAGGGTTTGTAGTTCACATATACCGGTCGATGCCGGGACATTTTCGTTTTATCAAAATTCGCTTCAATATCAATTAAGTTCAAATTATACTTTTCCACTTATTAAAAAAATACAATTTAAAATTATTAATATAGACACTGGTATAGATGATTTAAATGCTGAAATTTTATTACCAAATAATACATATACAACTGGTCAATTAAGTACATTATTTAATTCTAATTTTAATTATTCTGGTGTTAATAATTGGACAATTACTTCAAATTCAATTACAGCTGATTTTAATGCTACTAATTACAATAGAACGGTACAATTAATAGCTTATAATCATAATGATGAAATTACAAATTCTGATTACATCAATATAAATAGTTCTATATTTTCATTGCCAAAAGCTGAGACATTTAATAATCAAAATAATCAATTTAATTATGTATTCGAAGAACTGTTTAGTTTTCCGCAAATACGTCGAATTATTTGTAAATATGATACTCCTGAAGGTGATCAACTTACATCAAAACTGGATTTAAATGATCAGATTCCTGTATTTAACATTACCCAGTTTATTACAATGTTAAATCAAGCATTTTCAACTCAATTATTAGCCACTTTTAGTAGTACTCACGTGGCTTCTACAAATTTAGATATAATTACTCTTACTGGAACAGGTTCAGCAAATTTAAGAAATAGAATTATAAATATATATGCTGAAGACCATTCTTTCACTAAAATTGAGAAAGATGGTCATCTAAATTTAAAATCTATAGATATTTTTGTACCTGCCGGACAAGTAATGCCAGCAACCGTTATTACTACACAAACCAATCCTTCCGGTAAATTATCATTTGATTTTTCTGCATTAAATACTATAACTTTTAATACTAATCAGGTATATACATCACAAGAAATAGTAGATCATCTTAATACATCAATAGACGAGCCCGCAAATACAGCAATTACTTTTTCTAAAAACGGGAATGTTATTAGTATAGATAATGATACGCCTAATTTAGCTAAAACATTTTTATATATTAAAAAAGTAGAATTACAAATTACAACTCCTACTAAATCAACTATACAAATTATGGATTTTTCTAATTTACCTGATGATCTTAGTGCTGATAGTTTTGTTATTTATCTTAATATGTTCCTTACTGGTGATAGTTTAGCTGGAAATATACCGGGACAAATTTTGAGTTATGATATTACCGGAAATACTCTAAGTGTTGTTCCTCCATCTTATCACGAAGATAGAACTTTTAAATATACTGCTTATGGTTTCCAAGATAATATTACTACACAATCTGGATTAAATTTCCCTGGTACTGAATTTACTGTATCTGCTAATAGCACTACAGCTTCTACTATTTCTACTAATATTTTATTCACATCTACTTCAGGAATTGCTGATACTTATGCTAATACTACTCTCACACCTCGTGGCAAAATGTCTTATGATCCTAATGATATATTGGGTTTTGTAAAATCAGGAATAGTTGTTAACACGGGGAATATTATAAATGGTGACAAGCCAATTACTTTACAAAATAATTCTGATATTGATATAAATTTCACTAGTACAATGGATTCAAGTACTAAAATTGATTTTAATGATGTAATTTCTGAAATAATATTCGATCCCTATGAAACTTTTACAGAAGCTACTTTATCTTCTTATTTAACTAATAGTCTTAGTAATTTTACTTTTTCCTTTGATGATCATAGAATTAAAATTGATTCTTCAAGTAGTAATAAACTTAGAATTTATCGCAATGATAAACTGGGAATTACTTTTAAAAAACAAAATATAAATCATATTGATATTCTTCCTAATTCTTCGTATACATGTGAAGCTGTTCTTAATGGATCTACACATATTATGTCATACTTAGGATTAAGTATATATAATGACAGCATTTGTTCAAAAAAAACAACTAAAAATGATTTTTCATCAGCTTCTTGTACTGATATTGTGGCTACACTTCATAATAAATCAAGAATGGTTTATGGTGATTATCTTGAACAAAATAATGAATCCACTGATATATTTCCTATTACTACTTCTCAATTTCAATCGATACGTGTACGGTCATACGCACCTAATTTTACCATATTCCCTAATCAACACTTACCAACTCACGTGGAATTGAATGTTTACTGTAATTATCCATAATAAGTGATAAATTTAAAAAAAAAAAATTAAAAAAAATCTTTTATTAAATTATATGAAAAAAGATAAAAAATATAAGCCTAAATCAAAACCAAAAAAAAAAACCACACATTCACATTTAGTCATGGATTTTATAGATCCAAAAAAACTTTTTAATAAACAAATGATTAATTTAACAAGTAAGACAATACCATTACTTACTAATATGTTTTTAAAATCAAAATAAATAAATAATTATCAATAGATGCTAAAAATTGCATCTCTTAATAATTATTATAAAATGTACGAAAAAAAAATCCAAATTTATAGTTAATAAAATATATATCAATATCAAAATAGAAACATTATTGATCAGATACTTAGGAATTTAATACAACCAAATTTCTGATATTATAAACAAATATTTTTTTTTTACAAATTAAATTTATTTTTGTAAAAATTTATATTTTTTTTCAAATCTTTAGATTGCCCCCATAAGATAAATCGACTGAGTGATCCTGGATTTACTTCATTCCAGTTTTCGTTTACCTTATGTCGTTTAATATAAGCATTTTTTACTGAATCACTCGCTCCTGAAATATAGGTTTTGCTTCCTTTGCTTCCAAAATTTATTTTTTTTTGACGTCCATTTTTTTCAATAGTTGCTACTAATTTTTTATCTGGTTTCGTTGAAGGTTTTATAGATATTAATTTCATTTCTATATATATATTATACTAAAATATTAGTATTCCAATGAGTTTTATTATTCATAGTTTTTTTTTTTGGTTTAAATGATTTTAAATCACGATTTAGAAAACCATAATTAATATTACTATGTACGCCATCATTATTGTACATTAATTTTGGTCGGTTCGTTCGAGGAGGTATCACTACTGTTGTTAATCTCTCTTTTGGAACAGTATATAACTGAGTCGCCCATTCTTTCGAAAAATTCGTTTTTTTCTGTTTCATTTATACTATTATTAAATATTTTTTTTTTTGATGGATTCAATTGAGATTCCATATATAATTCTCTTAAATCTAATTCTTTTTGAATAAAATCATACTCGGATTCTGATATATCACCTGCTGCTAGTTTGGAATCACAAATAAATCTTAGATCTTTTGTATTTCGTTTAAATTCATTATAATTGTTTAAAAACATTACCATTGGTGACATCTCCGGTATTTTGTTTTTAAAATCTAATTTTTGCCAGGTTTTGTAATCTTTATAAACATTAAATACTGGAATTAAAAATAATTCAGGATCATCGACTAGATCTTCTATACCTTTAAGACTATTTTTTTTTAATTTTTCAAAGTATTCACGTTGACCTACAGAGTTAAAAGGAAAACCACTATGAGTTTCAAAATTAATTTATATATATAAAGAAAAAAATAAAAAATATTATATTATTATATATAAAAATATGTCCGATAAATCTGATGATGATGAAATTATTGATACGAAAAAAACAAGAATAGAATTAAATATTAAAAAAAAAGCACCTAGGTCTATGTCTGAGAAACAGAAAGAAAATATAAAAAAAGCTTTAGCTGTTAGGCAAAAAAATATTCAAGAGCGTAAAAAATTACAAAATAAAAATATAAAAACTGAAATTAATGATGACTCTATAGATGATGAAGCGACTCTTAATAATCAAGAAATCGAAACCGAAACCGTTAAACAAAAAAATGAAGCGAACCTTAATAATGAAGAAATGCAAATCGTTAAACAAAAAAATGAAGCTACCGTTAAACCAAAAAAAAATGAAGAAATCGTTAAACAAAAAAATGATGAAATAGATCAAATGAAATCAATGAAAAAAAAAATTAAACAATTGGAAATAGAAGAAATGATTGCGGAACGAGTGTCATCAGCAATTTTAGAATACGAGCAAATAAATAAAACAAATAAAGAAATGAAAAGATTAAAAAAAATTGAAGAGAAATTACTCGAAGAACGTAAAAAAAATCCACATAAGTTTATTAATATTATAGGTCCAGACGGTACAGTATTTTAATTTATATTAATAGGATTATCTATAGATTTACAAGTTAATTTAACATGTTTATGTTTAAAATTACGTCTAATTAACTTTTTACAATATGGACATTCCACTTTTTCACGTTGTTGTTGTAATATTTTTTCCTTATTTTTATCATAATATTTTTGATTAAAATCATTTCTATTTAATTTATATTGTGGATGAGACGGTCCTCTAATATAATTATAAATGGGGTCTGTGCCACTCATAATTATATTATTAATACGCCTTAACTTTAAGTGGTTTAAGTTGTTTTATTTGTTTAAGTGATTAATTAAAAAATAATGGTTTTTCCATCCCCATATATTCTCTCCATATGTAACTTTTAATATTATGTTTGGTTGAATTAATATGTTTATCAATAGAATTAACTTTTATTATTTTATCACAACAGAAACACCAAGTATGTCCTTTAGGTATATCTTCCGGATTTTCAAATGGTGCTTTAAAAGAAAATTGCTTTACTTGTTGATCACGATAAGATATTTTTTTTATTGAAGGTATGTCACAAATGTTCATCATAATTAAAAATATAATGATATTATATTTTTAAATACTTTTTTTATTAAATCTTCTACAATTAATTTATATATCAAGAATATCGTCTTGATTGTTTAAAGTAGGGTATGTACTTTCTAGTGTTGCTTTAACTTTTTCTATGTCAAAAATGTACGCCTTAAAAACTTTATCTCCAGACCTTACTGATTTTGATGAAATATTAATTTGCTCCAATAAGGTCGCTAAATGATGCGGTTCTATTTCTTTATTTTCTCTTAGATTTAAGTTATTATTACTGTAATAATCTTTTAATTTAGTTCTAAAATCGGAATATGTAAAATAATAATTACCATTTTTGGCTTGATTAAATAATTTGAAACAATTTTCAACTTCAATATCTGGATTTAATTCATTCTCAATTTCTTCGTACAAGCATTTATGTTGTGGTCTTACAGAATTATTAGACATAAGTAATTTTTGGGAAGTTACCGGCTTACATCTTTCAAGTTTCGGATGAAAATCAGATAAATCTATATTCATTAATTCAGTATAAAATTTATCCATTGTTTCCTGGTCATCTAACGCTTCATATACACCGTCCCAGAATTCTGTATTACCTTTCATTTTATTACTAATTTGAAAAACAAAAAATCTCCTATCATCAGATTCTAATTTAAGATAATAATTTGAATTACTTGTAAAAAAAAACCTCGCATAGTTATTATCATAAAATTTATCGTGTCCTTTTTTTTCAATAGGCGTTTTCGTAGCGGTAATTCTTGATTTTAATTTCCCTTCTTTTTGATCTTTGCCTTCGGTTTCAGTAACGTTAATCACTAATTTATTTTGTTGAGAAGCATTAAAATTATCACATAACTCATCCATCGAGACCGTTACTGAATGAATTTTACCAATTAAACCTTCAGTACATTTAACAATAGTATCTTTGCCACATCCCTGTTCTCCACGAACGGCAACACCAGTATCAGGACGACGACCTGGGTTTTGTACTAAATCAGCTACATAAAATAAAACATATTCAGAAACGCCCTTTTCCTCAGATATTGTATGAAAATATTGATGTATTAATTTTGTTTCTTTAAATTTATTATATGGATATTCAGATTTAAATTCTATATTTTCATCAATTTCAACTTTTTTACAAGGAAAACCTTGGAACGTATTATAATATCCAGCTCTATCAAACGGTTCATCGGAGGGATTAAACATCATTTTTTCAAATTTTCTCTTGTTAGGATCTTTTTTCCAACGTTTAAAAAATTCAGAAAAATCTTTTTCGTCACCTTTGTCATCGATATAATTGTAAATTTTATCTTCCATAATATGTGTAATATCTTTTTCTTTTGATAAATGCGTAATTTTATCATCATCTAAATATACATAAACTGGCGGAGTATTCAGCTTAAAAACATGCTTTTCAAATGTTTTTTTAGCATATCCATAATTATTTAATTGTTCGTCATTATTAATTTCAATACTTCCTGTCATCTCTTTGATATCCCATTTTATACCATACTCATTTAATTTATCTAATTCTTCTACTTCTAATTCTGCCGGACTATGAAAACCATCAAAAATAGGTGTGGTAATACCAGTTTCATTAAAAATTGTTGTGCGTTTAACATAATCAACAGCATTTTGCAATATCTGATTTTCAATATAACATAAAATTTTATTAGCTTTTGATGAAATAGGATTCGTTTTATTATCTGTTACAGCGATATCCTTAAATTCGGGCATTTCAATCATAGCTTTTTTTATAGTTAATGTTTCAAGATGGAATGTCTGTAAAAATTCATTTTTAACCTTATTTTTATCTACGTTTAAACAAATTAATACATCTCGTTTATTAATATTAAATTTATTTAATAGATTATCTCTTTTTTTAATATATGCTCTTAAATAAGGACATTCTAAATCTAATTTTTTAGCAAAATATTTTAAAATAGTGGGATGAGCAGATTTCATATCGTAATCAAATATTTCTTTGTCTTCTTCATTATTTCTAATATTACCATAGTTTAATAGATAATTTCTAATACTACCAGCCATTCCTTGTAAAGACATTTTATTAGCAAAAATTCTACCTTTATTTTTTGAAGAATAATTTACACTTGTAAAACCATCATTTTCTAGTGCTTCTGATACATATTTTTTTACTTGTTTAATATGGGTCGACGGTTTAATTTCTTTTCCGTCAATATCATACCAAATCTCCTCAAAAAATAATGAAGCTATTTCTTCGTTACAAGTATTAAGGAATGAGTTAGCATTCTCAATATCAATTATTTCTGTAAATTTCATCTTATATAATATATATAAGATATTATTTTTAAGTATTTTTACCGATTTGTTTTTTAGTTACTACGAATCTATAATACTTAAGGCGTTTGTAGATTTGTAAAAAGACTTACTACACACTTATTTAGCTCGTTATGTACTCATTTTTTTATATTTTTTTTATATATATTTTATTTTGTGACCTAAATTAAAAAATGTAGTTTTGTTGAACGCTGTGAAATTATAAATAATATTTTATTATGTTAAATTGTTTTACAATCTATAAATTATTTTTAATTTTTCTGACTTACTACAATTACATACATTTTTTTAAGGTAAGAAAAATGAAATAAGATAATAAATATATCTATTTTGACTACTAAATAAGGTAAATAACTGTGTAGTAACATATTTAAAAAAGAATTACTACACTTATAACTCTCAATACAAAATATTAAATAGGTATATTTATTATTTTATTATATTTTATTATATTAATGGAATACAAAATTACAAAATTAAAAATAAATGATATAAAAAATCTAGATAAAATTTATAAATATTTAGAAGATAATCCAAAATGTTTAAGAAGTTCTTTTAGACATGTAGAAAAAAGTGGAGACAACCATTCTATAAAAATAGGTGCTACAAAACAGAGAGGAGCAAGGTCTTCTTTTGCTGGTATAGTACCTTATCGTAATGTTCAAAAAATATCTATTTTAAGTATGAATCATCCTAAATTAGACGAATTGTTATTATATTTTTTACATAATCATCGTCCAGATTTTAAATTTAATAGCGTTTTAATAAATAAAAATTGTCAAGCAGAGCCACATATTGATTCAAAAAATATTGGAAATTCAATAATTATAACGATTGGAGATTTTTCAGGAGGAGGAATTTATGTAGAAGAAAATATTTTTCAACCTAGATTGTTTGAAATAAGAACATATTCATTAGAATTTAACGGGAGTTTTTACAAACATTGGACGGAACCTTTCAAAGGAAATAGATATTCATTAATATTTTTTTAAAAAAATATATTACAATAATATTAATGAATAATAAAAAATTAATAGACTTTCCATTAAGAGAAAAAAAATTAGACAATATTTTAAAAAATGGTCTTTTTTATGAAATTAAATATTTAAAAATTAATAATAAAAAAAATAATATTGGTAAAATTTATAAATCAAATGGTAAAATGGGCTATAGATGTTGATACTCATACCAATCAAAGTAAAGCATTTTCTATGATTACACCCTCGAGCCAAGGAGCAGGGTTAGATATAGAAGCACAAAGAAGTGTACGTAATTCTGATTATTTTTATAGAACAGAACCAATTGGTTCTATCGAAGAAGAAATACAAAGACAAAAAACAAAATCAGCTATTGCTTATAGACAAGAAAAAAGTATTGCGGGTTTTAAATCTCTTGGTATACAAGATTTGGAAGAGCAATATAAAGAAAAATCTTTCAATAATTTACATAATATTTTAAATTCACAATTAAAAAATGAGAATTTTAAAACGAAAGTAGACAATTATTTTAAATTAACAGGTATTCAACAATTAGATATGAATATTGCTATGATGAGAGATGCCTTACAACGAGTAGGCGTTTTATTACCTGATGAGAAGCAAAAATTAGAGCAACAAATTAGAGATGCAAATCCAATCATAATAACTTTTGAATTTGCTATAAAAGTCTATTCAGATCCGGATGTTCAGTCGTGGACAAATTATTTTCTTGAAAAAATTTTAGATGCTGCTACAGGAGTTGGAATTGTTTATGTTAGTCAAAAAATTAGCGAAACAGCTATGAATTATTATAGAATTTTAAAAAAGAATTTACAAGATATTCTTAATGCTAATCGACGACCGGATCAATCTCCTGAGGAAACTGTACAAACCGGAAATCAACAACAACAAGGAGGACCTCCTGGAGGAGGTGGTGCTGGTATCCAGCAACAAGGAGGCTACAGACCTGGACAAGATGGGCAAGGTTTTCAACAAGGTGGTGTTGGACAAGGTGGTGTTGGACAAGGTGGTCAACAAGGTGGTCAACAAGGTGGTATTGGACAAGGTGGTCAACAAACAGAATCTAATTTACAGCAAGTTCATGTTCATGAACCTGATACAGAACCAGAACCTGACCCAGAAACAGAACCAACAGTAAGTCCGGAAGACCTCCCTGATAATGAACATCCGATTTTCGCTGCTATCGCATCATTATTAATCAATAGATTTACACTTATTAGTTTGGGAGCCGTAGTGTCCACTACTGTTTTAATGGCGAATATGCCTCTTCAATTTCGTAACGTAGCTCTTGAGGTTGTCCAGGATAATAGACCTCCGATGATAATGATCAGAGAATTGATAACTCGAGGAGGTCATGCTATAATACAAGCTTATAGAAATTCTATTTATGGGAATAGAGGACCTTTAGAGCAGGTTGGACCTGAGGTAATTCGTCGAATGATGGAAGATGGACGGGTAAGACCAGATGATTTTACACAGGAATTACCACCAATTCATGAGGAAACGTCTGAGCTAGTTAGGTCGATAGTAGATTTAGTAGATCATCTTTTATCGACCGGTCCATCGTCTGTAAGCATTCGAGATTTTTCTCAAATAAAAGGACGTATAATTTTCGCTAGTAGACTACATAGTACGAATCAGCAATTAATTGACCTCGCATTACAAGCTTTAGCAAATAAAGGACCCGGATACACAGATTCTGTACAATTTTGTAAAGAGTTTTTACAAATTGTATTTGATAATACTGAATCATATCCAAAAGCTAAACAAAATCAAATTATGAGAGATTTTAATAAAGTTATCAGAATAATAAAAGAATATCAAAAGGAATCTATGCGTATTGCTGAATCACAAGCTTCAACGAGCTCTCAAGCAGAAGCTTCAACGAGCTCTCAAGCAGAAGCTTCAACGAGCTCTCAAGGAGAAACTTCAGGAAGCTCTGCTGCCATGGGCGTTAATTTTGTACGTTTACAAAGAATTAGTGATTTATTTAGAGAAAATGATAATAAAAAGATGATTGCTTTTGTAAATAACCTAAAAAGAAATATAAATAGATATAACCGATTTACACGAAATGCTATTAATTCTACTGATGGACGATTATCAGGACGACAATGGCTACGACAGTTTTTAGAGGTTCTACTTAATAATAAATCTTTGTCACGAGCTAGGTATGATGAAATATTAAAAAATTATAACCCATAAATATTTTATTTTTATATATAAAAATGAAAGAATATATTATTAAACCACCAATTTCGACAGACGAAGAAAAACAAAAAGTTGATAAATTACTACCTCAAATACCTTTTAGAATTTTAGTCTCAGGGAACAGTGCTAGTGGAAAAGGAATAATGTGTAATTCATTTATGGGTAAAAATACGGGGTTTCCATATAAATCTATCTTTAAAAATAATATTTTTGTTTTTTCAAGTACATTTGCTCTAGGAGATAAATCGCTTCAGTCTCTGGATATTCCCGTAGAAAATCAATTTGATAAATTAGATGAAGAAATAATACACCAAATAATGCACGAACAGCGGCTAAATATATTAGAGTATACTAAGTCACAAGTACCAGATATATGCATTCTCCTTGATGACGTTCTCACGCAACTAAGTCATAAAAAAAATTCAATTGTAAGAGAGTTATTTTTTAGCGGTAGGCATTATAAAATATCATTATTTTTTATGGTTCAATCATATCGGTCAGTCCCAAAAAGTATGAGAACCAATTGTACAAATTTGATTTTCTTTAAAAATAATAATACTAAAGAAACTAATTCTATCATTGACGAACAAAATGCGCCCTCAAAAATAATGAAATATATATTAGACGATGCTACGGAAGAAGATTTTAGTTTTCTGGTCGTTAATAATAAAGTTCATGATAAAAACAAACGATTTCAAAAGAGATTTAGTCAATTTTATTATAATTTAGATAATTTATAATAAAAAAAAATTATACATATATATTAATAAATGCCATTTTTTATTGGAGAAGAACCAACACAATCCGACTGGCTTGAAGATAATCCAAAAAAATTATCACATATATTAAATCGTCCTCCTGTAATAAAAGGAGAACAAGGTATCGATGGCGAAAAAGGTCAAAAAGGTGAAGTAGGGCCACGAGGTATAGAGGGTCAAAAAGGGGAACAAGGTCCAGACGGTCAAAAAGGTCAGAAGGGTGAAATAGGAATTGGTCAAAAAGGGGAAGTAGGCGAAAAAGGAATAGATGGATCTAAAGGTCAGAAAGGAGAAGAAGGATTATCTATAACTGGAGAAAAAGGAGAGCCTAGTCAAGTTAAAGGTCAAAAAGGTGATAAAGGTGAAAAAGGAGAGTTGGGAATAACAGGTGATACAGGTCAAAAAGGTCAGAAGGGAGAAATAGGAGAAACTGGTCAAAAAGGTCAGAAGGGAGAGAAAGGAAATATAGGAGTAACTGGTCAAAAAGGTCAGAAGGGAGAGATTGGTACTCAAGGCGAAAAAGGAATTAATGGACAAAAAGGAGAAATAGGTTTAACGGGAGACAAAGGTCAAAAAGGAGAAGTCCATAGTTCAAAATTTGTTAATAATGGTTCATTAAATAGCAGTGATGAAATTGAATTAGTTTATGATGATGGAAGTAATATGTCTAATAAAATAGATATAAGTGCATTAAGAGAAATACCTACAGCTTTAAATACTTATTATGGCAAAGTTTTAAAGGTCGTTCAACCGTCATCAGGATCTGGAACAGAACTACAGTGGCATAATCAGGATACATATAGTTTTTCTCAAAACAGGACTTTAGCACAATTAGAAGTGCAAAAAGTAATACAAGATGCAACTAGTCCCTATTTAAATAACACAACGACTAATACCTACAATTTCTTACCTGCT
>VMHT01120434.1_pt1 | contig 15664 bp, 6 predicted proteins | sample 4693611 | NCBI WGS metagenome assembly VMHT01 (sample SAMN12280063, study PRJNA550983) | marine metagenome | isolation source: seawater sampled from same location over 5 years 0.02-0.2 micron viral filtrate | place: USA: collected off the coast of southern California halfway between the port... ... | reverse complement strand
CTTCTATATATCTATAACCCGCGTGTGGCATAGTGTAGTTTTCGCTCCGTATATCCCATCCATTAGGCACTGACATGCTAGGCGGTTCTGTTATATCGTATAAATTTATAGTAGCTATGTTAAAACCTGGATTTACATCAGGGCCAAACCAGCTTCTAAAACTAAAAGGAGCTTCAACTTGCTGCTTCCATATAGCTAACAGTATCGGTTCGCCTACATTCGTGTGATCTCTAGCGGCAAGCATAAACCTCAAGGAATTACCGCTTACGCCAGCGCCGGATATCTTACCAAAGTGATAAGGTAGCTCTTGTCTAAACTCAACATCTGTTTGGTTAAAATTATGAAGGTCTGGCGTTGCAAGACCTGCGTCATCTACTGTTTCTGAACCATAACCAAATTCAAAAATATCTATAACTTGAAGTGCAGCTCCACTGTTTGCAATGGCGTTAATGTCAGAGGACGTGATTTCAGCCATGTACCACCTGCCAACTTCAAGGGTAGGAAAATAAGTCTCTACATTGCCAGCTTCTTCAGCTGTACCATACGAGTCAGAAGTGTAATTGGGAGGTAAGTCATGCGTTATTGTGCCTTGAATATTAGCGTCTCTTGTTATTGGCCCAGAATTATATATTAATTTTGAAAGATAAAATTGATTTCGGCTTGACGTTGAGCTTAAGTCAGTAAACGCTGAAGCTCCAGTAAAAGCAGTATTAACTAAATTTTGACCAAGATACGTTTCAACTAATTCTACACCATCATCAAAAGAGTCGTTAGCAATTATATTTTTAGTATAACCTTCTTTTATAGTTAAGTTGTACTCTTGCTTGTCATCGTCGTACGTGCCTAAGCATGCAATACTATTATCTGCTAAGTTGTCGCCAAACCAGTCTTTCATACCAGCATCTGATATTGGTGTTAAGCCGTCCATTGAAAGTCTTAACACGGCTCGTCTTTGCTTATCTGTAAAGTAAGCTCTATATGATTCGCTAGCAAAAGACTCTGGATTTTTAGATATACCAAACTCACCTACAAATGGAGTAACTTGACCTAGGACTCTATCGTTAGAAATTAACTGTGGATTACCATCAGCATTAAATACAGCATCTTTATTGCTAAGAACTTTTACTACTCTGTCTTCACAAAACACTACTAGATTAGTTTGTCTTTGAAATAGCTTTTGTACGCTACCGTAAGTAGGGTTTAAGTCTTTAGTTATTTTCTGAGCCTGTATAAATTGATTTAAGTTGTTAACGCCTGTGTTAGAATTATATAGTCCAGAGAATATTAAACCATGCTCTCTTACTTCCTCTCTATAAGGCTCATCTAGTGTTGTAGATGCTCTAGCACCTGTTTTTATAGAAACACCGTTAAAATCATCCCTAACAGTGTTAGACTCAATACCGTTACCAAAAGCAAATACGTTGTAGAAGTTTGAGTAATAAGGTAGCGATGGTGAAAGTTTTACTTTAAAGCTTAAAGCTTGGCCATAGTTTCCTGAGCCGCCGCCGCTAGTGTAATAAACACTGCTCACGTTTCTTTGAGTAATCTCAACATGAACAACACTGCCGTCAACTCTAGTTATAGCTAAAATTTTACCTACATAATCTAGCTCTGTTACTCCGTCAGATGGATCGTAATAATTAAATCCACGATCAGCATCATCTAACCCGTTGACAACAATACTTAAATCTCCCGCGGCAGAATAAAAAGCTTGGCGGATATATCTAGCTTTAGGTAATCCAATTCCATCAACAGCTTTGTCAAAGTTTAATATTTCTACTTTAGATCCTATTGGAAATATAATATCTTTATTTTCTTTTGTTATTTCTACAGGTATAGCGTCGCTAATCTCGTAGTAAATATCTAAGTCAGCTGATTTTTCAGGCTCTGTTTCAAACAAAGCTTTATTAGTGCTAGCTTCACTAGAAAACGATTTAGCACTCTCTTCTACAAATTCAATTAAACTATTACTACTGTCAACGTCGAAAGTATTGTCATTTGAACTTAAAACAAAAGAGGTAGGATCTTTATCTAATTTTAAAGCGTAAACTACACGCCTATTAGATTTAGCTCCGAAAGCTTCTAGTCTATCTAAAACAGTAGTCCATCTTACCGCTTCTTCACCAGCAGCTGCACCAGCATTTACCAATCTTCCAAGACCGGGAGAAGTTGTAGAACCGTTGTTATATGCCCAATCAAGAACCGCCTCTTCAACACTGTCTTCACCGTTGACAAAACTAGATCCGTCCCACACTTTTCTCGTGCGCCAAGGCGTGTGATTATATACGTACTTTACGTCAACACCTAATATAGTGTATATTTCTTCATTAGTATCTACTGAAAATCTAAACTTTTTACCAGCAACTAAATTGCTAATTATTTCTTGAACTTTTTGTACGTTGTCTGTTCCATACGTAGGGTCAAACTGTCTTTCATGCTGCTCTTGATAGTTTAAATCGTAACCTAAAACCGAATACCGATCTTCTTGATAATTTATTCCTTGAGCTTCACTCGCTTTAACATTAGGCCCAGGCGGTGTTAAAGATGCTACACCATAATTCTGAAAAAAAGCATTGCCATAATGCCCTTCCATTTCTACAAAACCATCTCCTGCGCCGTTGTTGAAAGCTCCACCGCCCCATATTCCTTGAGTATAACTGCCTAACGAACGTAAACCTATAACTCCTACGCTGTCAGGAAAATCTTGGTCTTTAGAGAATAAATCTTCACCAGGACCTAAAAATGAAACGTGCATATAATAGCCGTTAGGGCTATATGTATTTGCTAAATCGTCTACCCTACTAGATCCATATATAGTAGAGTTTGACCATCTTCTAGAATTTTCATTATAAGTATTACTTGTATAATTAGCGTTAGCTTGGAAAATAGGCTCTATACCGTTCACGTAGTTGCTTGTAGCGTCTGCGGCATTGAAACTGCTGGGCGCTTGCGTAGTAGCGTCCATCTCACTAGTATTGTAAGTGTAGCTGAGGGTGTAGCCAGTAACACCATAATTTATTTCCGTGTATTGGTCTGGCGCATCTACTAATCTCCAACCTATTTCTAAGTCTACATTTTGACCTGATTGAGTTCTACTCCAAACTATACTTGGATATCTTATATCAGCGCTACCTACCCATCCTTGACCTGACTCTCTAGCATATAAAGTTTGCGACGGATTAGAAGCGGCCATGTACATACCGTCAATAAAGAACTTGCCTTGACCATCGCCAAAACCTATATTAGCGTTTAAAAGATTGTCCCACTCTACCTTACTATTAGTTATTCCGTTGCCATCAATCGGCACAGTAATGTCTGCTGGCTGAGAACCTGTTCCACCATAGTAATTATTAGTAATTAAATCGTAATGTTGAACGTTACTGTTTTTTGTCGTGCTGGCACTTGCATCAGCTTCATCTAACCATAAGTAAAGTTTTTCGGCAGCTAATACTTTGTCTGTAGCTTCTATTTGCTTAGGTTGGTTTACAAGTTGAGATTTTATTAGCTCATCTGCAGCTATCTTAACAAAGAAATGTCCAGAAAAGTTTTCATCTGAATATCTATCTTTTCTTTGTATCTTAAACTTAAGATTAGGAGGCATGTTAGTCTGCTTGTTTAAATTTCCATCACTATCTAGACCATTTAAGTTAGCTATTAAAGCATCTTGAAGATTTATTACCTCACTTAACCTAATAATATAATTACCCTCTAATGATACTCTTACGTTTGTTACTTTATATCTTTTAGTTTGCAAGTTGCCTAAAGACCATGACACGTAAAGATTTTCTACTTTATTTGAAGTTTCATCTCCACCACCTTCGCTATTAGTTAAAGCGGCGCCATCTACACCAATAGCCTGCCATTCGTCTTTTCGTATTATTAAAGTATCAGTCTGCTGGTCTATACGTTGCAAGTCAGCTTCATTAACGCTTGGGTCTTGCACAAAAATACCAGTCGTTTCACTAGTTAAAAAATTAGAATCCTTGTTGTCAACTTCTCCAAGATCATAAAACTTATATGATATTGCTTCAGGAGCTTCATTACTAACGTCTAATACTTTATATTTATTATCTTCGCCTACTCTAAAAGGCGTAGGCTCTAACATCACTGTTTTTAAAACAATGTAGTCGTCAACAGATATTTTAGATCTATCTTTTGAAGGAAAAGAAAGGTACACATGGCTTTCGTTGTTTTCAAATTGACTGTGAGAAAACGGTATGTAAACTCTTTGATTTAATAAATTGTAATACTGTCCTGAAGATTCTTTTATATAAAACTTATAATAACGAGCCCACTCAGGAATATTAGAGTTTACCTTTATACTAGTCTTCCAACTTGCTTCACTAGATAAATCTTGAATTGTTTTAAAACCGCCTTGTGTAGAAGTAAACACAGGAGTTTCTCTTCCGTAGTCGTCGACAAACAACACTCCTACTTGATAGCTTCTATCTGATTTTAATGATTTAACAGGCTTGTCTTGGTTTTCATAGAAATATGGCACTGCTGTTGCTTCTATATCAACAGAGTCTAAATCGTAGTTTTGAGTGTAGTTACCGTAAACTATTCTGTTACCAACAACCTCTTGCGCTAAAGCTTTTCTAGGAACATTATCGAAAGGTCTTAAAAATTGATCTTCTGCTATTGCCGTAAAAACATTTTCACTTCTTATAACATAGCTTCCTGAAGTTTCAAGATATGTGCCTGGCTCATTAAAGCCTATATCTCCTATATAGCTTCCTGTATCACTCCAACTTGTATCTGTTTTTTTTATTTTAGCTATAGAATATATTACATTAGAGTCCTCTGTTTTGTAAAGTATTTCTACTTCAACAACGTCGTCAGGCATACTATTATCTACAAAGCTGTAGACTTCTATTGAACTAATGTAGTTTAACATAGCAGTGTTATACGACTCCGATGTATCGTAAAAGTTGTTGCTATTGTAATCATCAATATACTCTGCATTAAAAACTGGCTGAGTAAACGGACTAAAAGCAGATAGTTGATTGTCTTCGTATTTATACCTAACACAAAATCTAGGTATTTGTCTTTGAAATATAGAAGACTTTTCGTTACCTTTAGAAGAGTTTACTTTTATTTGAGGAGCTCTAAGAGGCTTTTTCTTTATAACAGTTAAGTGCTCTTCTTTTAAATAACCGTAGTTGACGCCGTCAAGAAAAAATCTTGAGTGATAGTCTGTGCTTTGAGGATTACTTTGTAAACCTGAATAATTTTTAGATAAATCTATTTTTTTAGGTTCGTTGTCACCATCTGACCAAAACAAATAATTATCTATAATATTTATAGCAGTTATTTGTCTTCCAGTAAAATTTAAAAAAGGATCTACAGTAATTGGATTTCCATCTCCATCTGTTAAATCAGGTGTTCTACTTAAGTCTACAGCTACAAAAGAAGCGTAGTCTGCTCTAACATCGTATTTAGCTATAAAGTCTCTATTGCTAGATCTAACAAAGTAGTATATGCAATCTGTTAAAGTATCTTTAATACTACCTATGCAAACTGACGTAGCGTCGTAAGCACCTATAGCAGAAAGAGCTTTAGTTCCAAGAATACTTTGAGCGCTACCAACATCTGAACCATCAGACGTAGCGATCTGTATATTCATCGCGTCTCTATATTGTCCTTTAGGTAAAATTCTTTCATCAAGGTCTTTATTCATTTTACCTTGAAGAAAATTGTTAGTAATCTCTGCCATAAATTAGTGTTTTATATGCTTAGACTTACCTCTAAGTATTTGAGTAATGTCTTCTATCTTAATATTCGATAGTCTAAGTTTAGCTTTTCTAGTTGCTGATATTTTCTCTTTACGAGCTCTCATAACAATGTACTCTGGTATATTGCTTTTTGTAGACAAAACACCGTAAGTAATCCATTTGTATAAAGCGTCTTCTGCAAATTTATGAACTTGCATTTCTTCTTCAGTACCAAGGCTATCGCTTATGTAATCTAATATTACAGTTTTTCCAGAAATATTAGAGCTAAAGTTTATTTTACCTAATCTTTGATCAACATAAAACGATCCGTTAGTTTGAGCATGGGCTGGATCTAAACCATATCTTTCATCTGGAACTCTTTGATAATCGTCGTTTTTGTAATCATCATTTTCATTTTCGCTAGGCGTTATAGACTTAAAGCTAGTAAATGTAGATGATTCTTGCTCATTAGTAGAGCTTATGTTAGCTGAAGGTATATTAGACTCTAAAGATACACTAGAAACTGTAGATGTAACAAAATTATTTGTGCTCACAGTTCTAAAACCAGCAAGATCATTGTTTGCCAAGCTATATGGAGCAATACAAACTACAACTAAATAAGCTTGATCTACGCCTGCAAGATCTAAAACTTCATCTTCGCCTAAAGTCTTTTCTCCAGTATCTCCTGCTGTCCACTCTAAATATCCTAAGTCAAAATAGTCTACACTTGCGTGCGCTGCTTGCGGCACTTGATTTGTTGCTATTTGCCTAAGATTATTGTCTGGAAGGCTAGTGCTTAATCCTACTCTAACAGTAGTAGCAGTCTGCCTATATGTTCCAGCGTTGGCAAGAACACCTTCACCAAAAGCAGGCTCGCTTTCAGTGCCGTCTAAAGTTAAAAAAGCTTCAGCAACTGATGTAGCAGTTGCAACTAATGATGAATCAGTATATTGAGAAACATCTATAGCTTTATAGCAGTATGTTACGTAAGAGCCAAGTTTATTAGCAGTAATTAAGTGCTGCTTAATATTTAACTCGTTTGACGAAGTAAACGTATGAGATGTAGCAACTCTACCTGAAGAGTTACCAGGATTATAAATCCAATTGTTATTGTCAGAAAAAACAAAAGAATCTACAGCGGTATCGTAAAAATAGTTTCCGTCAGCTTCTTGTTTTATTTGATAAGGATTTGAAGTGTGTTTAGTAGAGTACAGAGGGTGTTTAATACCAGCAGAATCAACCCAGCTAATATTAGTGTAATTAACATAATCCTTAGGAAGTCTCATTGTTAAACTAGGCGGCACTTCTATTTGCTGCGCTTTAAATGATCTAAGCGTGTCAAAAGAAAGTTCAGCTAGAGCCCGTTGAGCCCAAAAACCAACGTCAACTCTACTAATTTTATTTATTAATTTTTCTTCACCAACATAGACGGCCATAAATTGAGATATAACATCTTTCAATGAGACAAACTGATAGCCTCCTAAATTTCCGCCTTCGTAATAGTCGTAGTCTGTATCGTTAATTAAACCCATCTAATTATGCTTTTTCTTGTCTTACGTTTTTAATTTCTTCTTGAGTAGCTACTTGAACTAGCCCAGCGTCTTCAATAGATATGCCAGCTAATTTTAATATTTTATTAACTAGGTTTTTTTGCTCTGACGGATGTAGCTCAAAGTCTACAGCATTTCCACTTGGATTATATAAAGCCTTATCGTTAAGAACAACATAAGTCCACTCAGGTTTATTAGGCTTTCTAATATAGAATACTTCAACGCCGTTTGGTGAAGAAGGATTTGTGATTATTCTATTTCCACCGCTTTGATATACTACATATACAGGTCTACTGTCGTGAGGTATTAACAAAGGAGATCCTGTCATCTCATGGTAAATGTTCCACTCAACTCTTTGGCAAATAGTAGCACCACTTCCTGAGTTATTTCTTCTGTTTACAGATATAGTTCTATAATGATTATCAGGTAGCTCAAAAGTACTATCATTATTATCTCCCGCGCCAAGGTTGGCATCTCCAGCTAAAAAAGCTCTAACCCTAAAAAAGTCTAACTTTTCATTTATAAAATCAACAGGATTTGTTGATGGGTTGTGATTTTGTGGAATTCTTTTGAATTGATATAGATCAAAAAAATACTGTTCAAATATTTCCATTTGAGCATGATCTGCAAACAAGTTAAATTCTTGTGGAGTTATATAACCTCTTTGCTCTTTGTTAGCGAGCGCTAATACTGTTTGATATACTGTATCTATTTTTATCACGTCGTCATTATTTATAGTTAAGCAACCACCCCGTAGAGTGGCTGCTCTACTATATAGTGATTACGCGTTTAATCGCTTTTCTATGTTTGCATAAATCTCCATACCTTCATCAGTTTTGAACCAATGTGCTAAAGCAGTATATGGATGCTCATCAAACGGTACAGTCATTATTTTTCTATCAGTTGATCCCCATAAGAAATTGCGTTGATCAGATGATAATTTTATAATACCTTCTTCTACAGCTTTAATACCAAAGTTTCTAAGCTGAACATTATCATCAGCCGCCAACTCTAAGAATAAAGCGGGATTGTTTCGAGCAAATAGTAGTAAATCTCTTTTAAGCTCCTTAGAACTCATGTTAGATACCTCTGATCCTTTCTCCACTCGCATTATAGCTTCAGCCATGTCAATGTCTATTTGTCTAGCTAAAATTATAGCGTCAGCCTCCATCTCTAGAACTTCAATTTGTTCTTCAGCAATAACGCTTGGTTTAAACTCGTAAAAAAGTTTATCTCTGTCAGGGTGAAAGTTTGATAAAAGCTTTTGTAAAACTGTTTTTTCTTTTGGAACAAATAAACTTCCGTTTCTAAAGATGATATGAGAAAGTCTTTGGTCTCCTTTCATTTCGTCAACAAAAGAAGTAATTTGATTTTCACAATACTTTAGCTCTCTTTCATAACCTTTTTCCTGATCAAACCAGTATACTCCTGTTGCTTTTATTGACCTAGAAACAGGCTTTCTATTTCCTTTAAGATAATAAATCCTGTCTTTTATTTCCCAAGTTGGTTTTTTAGGCTCAGGTTTAGCTTTTACTTCAACCTCAACCATTTCGTTTGTAGCTTTTACTTCAGGAGCTACATCAACCTTTTTTGTTTCTTTTTTTGCCATGATATAATATAATAAAAATTAATAAAAAAAACTACCCCACCCGAAGGCAGGGTAGCTTAAAGTGATTTACTTTAATAACATAAAGTTGTTTGCACCTTGAGTAATCAAACATCTTTCAGTTAAGAAGTGTAGTTGCATTGCATCTAAAGCAGATGTAGCAGCTCCAACTGAACCAGTAGTCCAAGTCTTCATTCTACGATCATCAGTTTGAGAAGCTCTGTAACGTACGTGTAAGAACGGACGCTTAATAGAAGCACCAACAGTTTGATCATAAACAGATGAAGAACCAGCAGGAATAACTACTCCGCGAAGAGCATTAGAACCTGCAGTAGCATTAATACCACCACGAGTAGCCTTGTCGTTCAAGTAACGGAAGTCAGACTTGTAGAAGTCGTAAGAACCTCTTCTGAATCCAGAGAAGCCTAAGTTTAAAGCCATATCTTCAGAGTTGTTGAACACTCCGTAAGATGTACCACCAGCACCGTAAGAATTCATAGAAGCTAACATATCGTCCATAGCTAGAGAAGTAGCTCTATTTAAGAACAACATGTTTTCTTCAATAGCTCCTTGAGAATCAAATTCAGCCAATATAGCATCGAACTCAGCTAAGTCAGTAGCAGCATTAACACCAGTAATACCAGAAGTTACGTTACCTCTATCTTCGATAGCAGCAAATAAACCTTCAGTACCAGTGTCTTTAGCAACGTCGTTAGCTCCTGAACCACCAAGAACAAAAGATTCTTCAGTGATATCGTTACCAGCTCCACCTTTTTCAGCTTCTAACATTGCCATTTCAACATAATCAGTAAAACGAGCTCTTGTGTCAGACTCAGCTTTTAGATACCATAAGTATCCACCTTGTCCAGCTTCAGTAGAGATCTCTACCCAACCAATACGAGATGCATCAGATCCTGATACTTCGTAGTAATCTTTCATGATGATTGGCTTGTTGTTAAAGCTTTTGAATACAGGAGCGTTAGCCGTGTGCGATGTTGCAGTTGCAGCACCAGCAGCGTCATTATAAGCAGCGCCTTTAGCGTATTCAGAACCATAAACTAATATAGTTGTTACATCACCTGCAGTTTGAGCTGTTAGAGCAGCAGCGCCGTAAGGAGCCACGTCAATTCTATCAGTTGCAACTTTAACTACTAAACACTTAACAACTCCATTAGTAGAGTCAGAGACAATAATAGTGTCATTAACTCTAATACCGTGGTTACCACCTGTAACGCCAGTATCGCCGTCGATGTCTTTAGTAATATCAATTTGAGAAGACGAATCTAAACCGCCACCCGTAGAGGCTACGTGTCCTTGGTAAGATAAGTGTAATCTTCCTTGTTCAGACCATACAACTTGATCAGCTGTCATAGCCTCTTCTGCGCCAACTTGATTAAGGAAACCAGAAATTGTACGAGGTCCAAAAACCTCAGCTTCTTTTTCCATCAAATCTGGAACATATTGTTGAGCCCAACCTTCGTTGGCTGTGCTCGCTAAATCTAGGTAATTTGAAGCTAGAGCCTGCTTGTTTGGAGCAGGTACGCTATTCAAATTTGTACCATTAGTAATTGCCATTTTTTTATAGTTTTAAATGGGTTAATAAATTATTTTCTGTTTTTAATTTTAAACTTAAAATCAGAAGAGTTGTCGCCTAATACTTTAACTTTCATTCCACCAGTGTTAATTGGTCCTGTAAACTGTTGTCTTGGGTCCATGTTAACATTTTTAGATTTAGCAACGCTCTCCTTGAGTGCGTCAGCTTTACCTTGCTCGTAGAAATGTTGCGCTATAGCGTCAGCATTCATAGCTGTATATAAACTTTTATGATAACCTTTAGCGTCTGACATTGTGTTATCTTCGTTCAAAAACTTTTTGACAAAGTTGTTAATGTCGCTTTGGGTATCTTTAACAGACTCAGAGTTTTTAACATTATACCTAAACATTTTATCTCCAACATTGTATTCAAAACCTTTGAAGTCTTTGTTGAATAATTGATTAGTTTTATTTAAAAACGTTTTGTGCTGTTTTTCAGCTACTTTATTATTGTCTTCCGACTCTTTGTTATATCTATTAAAGAAATCAATTGCTTTCTGCTGCTCTACTGTGAGCTTGCTTCCAGCCTTGATATCTTCATAGTATTTGGATTTTACACTTTCCAAGTGGTTCTTTGCTTGAGCAACTTGCTCCTTCAAAGCTAATTTCTTTCTTTTTATATCTCTTTGCTCGTCCTCTTCTTCGTCGTAAGAAAATTGATCTTCCATCATGAAGTCTATTTCTTCTAAGTCTAGATGAGGTTTAGTTTGCTTGTAGTATTCTCTTAGTAAAGATAAACTGTCAAAGTCAGAGTAATCTTGATTTAATCTAACGTAGTCTTGTATATCTCCTCCAGTTTCTTCCATAAAGTCAACTAACTTTTGGACATTCTCTGGTAATGGTTTTCCAGTCTCTTGAGCTTCAGCTATAGCTTCTTCTACTTCCTCAGTAACAGCCTCTACTTCTTCAGCTATCTCTTCTTGAGTTATCTCTTCTAGTACCGCGTCTTGTGCTTCGGCTTCCGGCTGTACTTCTTCTTGTTCTTGTACGGGCTCGGTATTTTCATCGCTTCCAACCACTCCTGCGTCGTCAGCTGTATCATCTGCAGCTTCTGTTGTTTCTTCTTGGTTTTCATCTTCAACTGGTTTGCTTAAGTCTATTTTAATAACACTATCGTCGCCAGCGCTTTCAAATTTACTTTCATCAACTGTTTCTACAGTTTGTTCTTGTGTAGTCTCATCAACTACGTTTTCATTTTCTTCCATGATAAAATATTATATAATTAATTATTTAGGTTCAAAAGCACCTAAATCAAATCCACCTCCAAGTATATCATTACCTGAAGATTCAAAGTTTTTAGGTGGTTTTCCTGATTGACGTTGATCTATTAACTCGCTTTGTTGTGAAGCTTGTATTTTAGTTCTCTCGTCTTTTCTATTTTCTTTAGCATCTTCTCTAGCTTTTAAGTTAGAAGAGTCTATAGATCTTAATTGCATGTTATATTGAAACTCTTGTTCCATTAACTGCGCTTTTAAAGCTGCATCAGCTTGCATCTTTTGAGCGTCTAGTTGAGCTTGCATTTGAGCTAGCTGAGCTTCTGCTTGTTTTAACGCTTGTTGCTTTTGTATTTCAAGTTGAGCTTGTGCTTGTTGAGATTGTGTATTAGCTTGAGCTTGCGCTTGTATATTTTGCTGCTGCATCATTTGATCTCGCTTAAGCTTTTTACCTCTACGTATTTTAAGCAATTGATTAGCTAACTTAATATTCTTAATATCTCTAAGATCTATAGCATCTTCAAGATCTATTATCTTCTGTGCTAATGCTTGCTGTATGTTATTTTCAAGTATTGCTTTTTGCTCGTCATCCGGTGCTAGCTCTAAGAATATTCCAAAGTCATACAAGTGTAGCTCTGACATTTCTTGCAGTGTAGCAACATTGTGCACACCTATACTTTGTATGAACGCTTCTTTAGTAGGTGAATATTCTATTATATCTGATATTCTTAATGATAAGCACTCACACACTTCTGCTGTTAGAAATAAACCAGAGTTTAATATATGCCTTGTAGCAGTGTTACTATTAGCTGCAGCTAGCTTTTGCACGCCTACTAAAGCTCTTTCATCAGGCATGCTACCATCACGAGCTTCGTTAAGTCCGGTTACGTCACGGATCATTTGCAAGTAATAATTGTAGTTGCCAATTAAGGCTTGTATTTTATTTCCACCAGATCCACTTGTTATTTCTTGAATAGGTACTTTGCCAGGATTCATATCACCTTCTGAAGTAAACGATCTACCTATAACAGAACCCGTTTGGAAGAACATGTTTAACGCTTCTTGAGGATTATAGTTTGTACCATTACCTAAATCTACTTCAGCCAAACCATCAGCATCTAAGTAAACACCATCAGGCACCATACGTGACATTACTTGCTGTAGCTTTAAATGTGTTAACTGTATCATGTCAGCAAAACCTGTAATACGTTTTACTAATGATTCAATTTTACCTTTATACATCCTTGGAGCTACAATACTATAGTTCATTTTTACTTTAGTAAAGTTGCTTTTAGGACGCATCATGTTCTCAGACATCTCCCATTTAAGTAGTTTATTTGTACCTAAAATTAAAGCTCCTTCATACAACGTTTCAATAGCTCTTTCCAGCTTTGAGAAATTACCTTCAACACCTTCAGGTGGATTAAAGCTGTCGTCTTTTTCTATAAGCTTGTCTGCGCCGCTACCTGTTTCTTTTACTTTATACACCTCGTTCATGTACGTTTTATAATTAAAATATAAAACTTGAACTTTATTGCGATCTATATCTTCATACCTTGGGCCTGAATTGTAAGAATTAGATTTTTGCGCATAACCTGATTGTTGTATTTCTTGTAAATCTTCTTGCGATAAGTGAGGAAACTGCTTTACAAGCTCATTGATAGGTATAGTTTTAACTTCACCAACGTAATATATATCGTCAAAGTACGGAGACTCTGTGTAAGAATATACTAAATCAGCTGGATCAACATAATCTACAGTAACACCTTCTGATGTTGTAAAATTACTTTTAACAGCGGCTATACCTAAAACTGTTAGATCGTAGTATAATTGTCTTTTTATTAATTCATAGTTGTTACCATCTAGTAAAACATTGATAGCCTGCTCTTCCGCTATCTCTACTGCTTGCTTGTAAGTTAGCTGCATGTGTAGCTCTAGCTCTTCTTGTGTTTCTGGTAACTTTTCAGGATCGTTTTGATACAGGTTAATACCAAACTCTTGAGCAGCAAAATCATTCATTTCTTTAGTAGCCATATCTCCAAGTACACTTTCCATGTACTCAGTTCTTTTTGCTACGCCGTAAGGATCTTGTGAATATGCTTTTATATCAAAAGCTCTGTCTGCAATACCGTTAACAACTATGTCTACAAACTTAGGTATTATTGGAACAGGGCTCCAGTCTAAGTTTAAGTAGCTTAAATCACCGTTTATAGATAACTCGTCTTTATATTTTTGTATAGACTGCTCGCCTCTAGCGTACAATCTTAAATTATGGAAATTATTAAAGTTTGCGTCATATCTAGTGTGACTTCTATCGTTATGAAACCACTCTGTTTCTATTGCTTTAGCAACCTTTAACCCGTAATCGTAACTTAGCTTTTCAGCGTCACTAACTACTTGACTTGGAAAATAACTTTTTATAACAGACTCTGCCATATTTTATTTTATTATTGTAGATGTATATCCTTTGTTATCGTACGTTGATACGTTTATGTTTAATTTTGGTTTTATTTTTGTTGCTGTTGGTGTGTAAAGGTGTCTGTTGCAAGCCATTATAGCTAAACCTGAGCTTATAGTTGCATCAAACTTTGTTCTTTTATTTATATCAAATCTAGACCAATCATTTAATGTTTCATTAAAGTATATATTTCCGTAAACACCGTCGCCCTTGTGGCCAACATGTTCTTGTATATACATCTCAATAGCAGCAGCGTGAGCTTGTTTAATATCTTCACTCGAGTTTGGTATTCCACCTATTTCTTTTTCAGTAACAGAAAGCTTATTCCAAGCTTTATCTGGCCTGTTCATGCTGAAGCCTCTATAACCTCTACGTTTCAAATAATAAAGTAATCTTGGTTTATTGTTCTCTGCAAGTAAAGGCATACCATAAAATACTAATGACATTAAAACATCTTCAAAGAATATGTCCGCGGTTTGTGGTCTAGCTATATACTCTAAGAACATATGGTTTGGTGGTGCGTCTTCCATAGAAAACTTAGTTAATCCATGTAGTGATCCTTTAGAACCTTTGCCACCAACAGTACCACTAATGTCGTAACTGTCACAACCAAAAGCTCCAACGTGTTCGTTGCCAGGATATTTAACTCCATTTTTTACTATTATTTTATTCTGCAAATGACTTGGAGGCGTCCAGCTTATTTTAAATCTACCTTTCTCATTAGGGTAGAATATAACGCTACTATCTTTAACACCGTTTAACCATTGAAAGTTACCAGTTGTAGTAGCATTATCATTACCTATGCCTTCATTATAATCTATTTGCTCGTATATCTTAACTAAGTTAAATATACTATTTTTAGCTTCATCTCTAAAAGCGTGTTCTTCTGTTCTAGGAAACTGGCGATAAAATTCATTTAAACCGTCTTGATCTCCTTTTAAACCGTCAGCTTCGTTATTCCAATGATCAATTATACCATAGTCAATTAATTCACCGTCGGGTCCGTATACATCATGATCTGGGTTATTAAATACAGGTTGTCCGTACTCGTCAATAAATCCTTCATAGTTCCACTCCATTGGGATAAACAAAGAATATAAACCAGACTTTGTTTGTCCATTGCGGTTTCTAGAAGTGACATCTGAGTCATTGTATAGTTTTTTAAAATTATCTCCACCTTTATCAAGAGCATTACTCGTTGACCCCATCATGCACTTACCAACTATACGAGCACCTAGCCTTAAACAAGTTTTAGTTACTCGCCAGTTGTTTAGAATATTATCAGGTCTCTCCCACTTACCGCTTTCATCATGCACTAACAAGCTGAGCTTTTCACCATCATAACTGTTGTCTCCAGTGTTTTTCCAGTCAATAGTAGTATCAAGTCCAACCAGCTCTTCCTGCTTTTCGTTCGTAGTAATTTTTCTACGCGTAAACTTACTTGCAGGAACCCTATAAGCAAGTTCACTTTTAGGTCTGTCCATACCGTCTTGTATCGGTTTAAAGAAAAACGGATAGTTGACAGATAT
>VMHT01213355.1_pt1 | contig 15666 bp, 19 predicted proteins | sample 4693611 | NCBI WGS metagenome assembly VMHT01 (sample SAMN12280063, study PRJNA550983) | marine metagenome | isolation source: seawater sampled from same location over 5 years 0.02-0.2 micron viral filtrate | place: USA: collected off the coast of southern California halfway between the port... ... | reverse complement strand
TTCTCTATGAAGACAAAATGCATGGTAGAATATGCAGAGCACAGTATGAGTGAACTGAATAATAATCTTTCTAATCATATTGGGTCTGAACAAAATCTCTACAATTACATAACCACAAATAATATTGATTATGAGTGGTTAGATTTCCTGGGTCTTATTCGTAATGATTGGGAGATCAATGGACAAACACTAGACGTTTCTAACTACCACATTTGTTGATATGGAAATTCGAGATACAGTATTACCAGTTCTTCGACCAGTTGGTGGTGATGAGGAACTTGATTCTTTGAGAGAATGTATTGAAACTGGTTGGTGGGGTAAAGGACCAAAGGTTGCCGAGTTTGAAAAGAGGTTTGCCGTAATGGTCGGTGCCAAGTATGCTGTTGCAGTAACTAGTAATACTGCAGGGCAAGATCTTGTATTCAAAGCACTAGGTATCAAGGATTGTGATATTATCAATCCTACAATGTCTTTTATGACAACTGCTGCTGTTCCACTTTGGAATAATTGCACATCAAACATTGTGGATGTTCTTGATGATACTCTGTGTATTGATCCTGAAGATGTTCGTAGAAATCTAAAACCAAATACTAAAGCAGTTATTGCTGTTAATATGGCAGGAGTTCCTGCACCGATTGATGAGATTCGTGAGTTTTATGATGGTTTTATTTTAGAAGATTGTGCTCATAGTTGCTATACATCTGGGGCAGGATCTAAAGGTGATGCTGCAGTATGGTCTTTCCAGGCAGTGAAGACTATGCCTTGTGGTGATGGTGGTATGATTACTACCAATGATAAGGAACTTTATGAAAAACTCGTTCCTTTGACCTGGTTGGGTATTACCAGCACTTTCTCACGCACGAATAAGTTGGGTAATAAACCTGGATATTCTTGGGATTATGATATTGATGTCCTTGGATATAAGTGCTATATGATTGATCTCCAGGCAGCAATTGCACTGGAGCAAATGAAGAAGTTACCCAAACATCTTGAGTGGCGTAGGCATATTCAAAAGTGTTATAATGAAGAATTGAATGGTTTAATTAGAACACCTGTTTGGTCAGAAACGGTTCAGCACTATGGTGCTCGTGTTCCTGCTGCTGAACGGAATGATATGATTAACTATCTTGCAGATAAGAAGATTCATACCAGTGTTCACTACAAACCACTACATACACATAAGATTGTCAAACAGGATCGTAGTTATACTGTTGCCGATCGTGAATGGAAAAAGTTGGTAAGTCTTCCTTGTCATCCTGGAATGACACAAGAAGATATTGATTATGTGATTTATTGGGTAAAGGAGTTTTATGGTGAGAGAAGAATTTCATCTTATGATGGTAAGAATGCCATCTATCACGGTGTTGCTGTAACTGAGGATTAATATGTATCTGGATCTTTATAAAATCGATGGCACTAAAAACTTAGATGCCAATCCGTGTTTTGGTAGTGCTAAAACCTACCCAAACTTTCAAGAGAAGTTGAGTGAATTTAAGGGCCTTCTGGTTGATCTTGTAGATAAGAATGAATCTAAAACTTTTTATAAGTTTGGCGATGGTGATTATTTCTTTCTCAAAGGTGAATCAGTTGGTAGTGCAACACCTGGTCGTAGAGCACTAAGTAAACCCTACAGTCAGATTGATCACCAGGCGTTCAAGGACGGTGCTAGAGAGTGTGATTATTACACTTGTGAGATTTACCCCGATAATCGTCAAAAGTTTAGTGAGGTTCTTCCTGGAGTGAGTATTGATTATCCAGCAGAGTTTGGGTATGGTTTAGTTACTAACAAGTGGTTGCTTCAAACCTTTGCTGGAAAGATTGGTTTGATTGGTGCAGATATGAAAATGAATATCATTCGCAATGTTATTGAAGCACCTCAGTATCAAGACTATCTTGGACTTGAGCAGTTTGAGGATTACGTATCTCTTCCTCAGAAATTTGCTTGTGATGATATTGATGCAACCGAAAAAATGGTTGGTGAACAACTAGAAAATACTACATCTAAGATTTTCTTGATGGGTATGGGGCACGTTAAGTCTGGTTTAATACATAGACTTAAGAAGTATACTGATGCTGTATTTCTTGATGTGGGTGCCTCAATTGATGCTCTCGCAGGCATTATTGATGTCGAACGACCATATGCTGGTGATTGGGTTAACTACCAGATTGATGAACCAGAATTATATGGTGGTGTAGATTATCTTGCTTATAATGGTAAGGGTAGTCATATCCTTTTAGAAAGAAACTAATAATGATTTTATACGTCTATCTCCAAGGTGGTTTGGGAAACCAAATGTTTCAGTATGCAGCAGGAGTTTCTGCACTGAGAGAATATCCACAGTTCACAGAACTTCGCCTTGACACATCATTTTATGGTAATCAAGAAAGGAAGGTTATTGTAAATGGATTGACAGGTCGTGGATATGATCTTGATATTCTAAACATCAAATATAAAACCTCTGAAGAAGCACCAGAAGGCGCAACAATGCTTCAGGGGTGGTTTCAAAATCTAAAAGAGTTTGAAAATGTTATTGAAGATATTAAGAAACAGTTTACTTTCTCTGTTGAATTTTCAGAAGAAACAAAGAAAGTTGAAGAACAAATTAGTGATGTAGAAACTCCAGTTGCTATCCACGTTAGGAGAGGTGATTACATCACTAATCCAACAGCACTCGCACATCATGGTGTTCTTGATAAAGCATATTATGATCGTGCTGTAAAACTAATGGAGTCTAAGTATTCCAATCCTCACTATTTTGTATTCTCAGAAGATGTTGAATGGTGTAGGGGGAATATTGAAACCGATAAAGAGATTACTTTTGTTGGATCTGAATGTAATGATGTTAAAGATAGTGGTCATCTTTACTTAATGACTAAGTGTAAAAATCATATTATTGCTAACTCATCATATTCTTGGTGGGGAGCATTCTTGGGTAATAGTGAGTTTACTATTGGACCAGAGAGATGGAATCGTGAAGCATCTGGATCTGAATACATGTTGGAGGAGTGGGTTAAGGTATGATCAATCTATTCTATGAACCATCTTATTGGGGTCATTCTTCTTGAATGAATGGTCCTAGAAAAGTTGTTGAAAATTTACGTGCAAGTTTAGAACAAGAAGGTATTCCATACGCAGTAAATGTTGAGGAGTATAAGCATAACTTTCTAGTTCAATATGATTGGACAGGGCATGTTAAGCATTCCAATCTCACATTGGAAAATTGTGTAATCGGTCCTCAGATCTGGATGTTTGATGGTCATGTTAATGAACTAAAAGAAAATCCAAATTATTACAAATCAATTATTGCACCATCTCAATGGGTAAAGGACTTATATGTTAATAAATTTGGATATCCAGAAGAAAAGATTTCTGTATGGTCTGTTGGTATTGAACTACCTGAGGTGAAGAGAACTGAAGAGTTTGATTGTCTTGTTTACTTTAAAAGGAGATCACCTAAAGAACTTGAAAACGTAGTATCTATTTTAGAATCTAGGGGATTGACTTATAACATATTGAAGTATGGTTCTTACTCTCCAGAGCAAGTGAATGAATTAGCATCTAAATCTAAATGCTGTTTTCTTATTAATGGAACTGAAAGTCAGGGTATTGCAGTTCAAGAAATCATGTCTTGTGGAACTCCTATTTTTGCTTGGGATATTACGGAATGGAATGATCAGGGTGAACAGTGGAGAGTTCCTGCAACATCAGTTCCTTTCTGGTCTCCTGATTGTGGAGAGAAGTTTATCGAATCCGATCTTTTGTTTGATGATGTAATCTTAGAGGAGACATTTGATCAGTTTTATAGTAAACTGGATAGATACAATCCACGTAAATATGTGAAGGAAAACCTTTCCTATAAACAATCGGTAAAAACATTAATGGAGATTTTCGATGCTGCTTAGTTTTAAACTTCTAAAGAAAAAATATAATATGAAGATTAAGGGCATCATTCAGATTGGTGCCCATTATGGTGAAGAGATACCTGATTATATTGATTGTGGTATTCAAGACATGGTTATGTTTGAACCATTAGAAGAGAACTTCAATATCTTGGCAGATAAGGTAAAGGATTTGAATGCCAATATTGAGGGGCATCAGGTTGCTCTTGGTTCTGAACCTGGAAAGACTACGATGTATGTTAGTGATAATGAAAAACAGAGTAGTAGTATTCTGAAACCAAAGGTTCATCTTACACATCATCCTTATGTAAAGTTCCCTACTACGGAGGATGTTGAGGTTAGTTGTTTGGATAATTATGATTGTCACGAATATAACTTCATTAATATGGATGTTCAAGGTTATGAACTTGAAGTTTTGAAAGGTGCCACTAAAACTCTTGAAAAAGTTGATTATGTTTATTGTGAGGTAAACCGTGATGAGGTTTATGAAAACAATGCCTATGTTGAGGAACTAGATGAGTTCCTTGCCCAATATAATATGGAACGTGTAATGACCAGTTGGGAAGGTCAAATCTGGGGTGATGCTCTTTACGTAAGGAAAAATCTACTGTGAAAATTTGTATTCTAACTATTGCAACTAATAAGTATCTTCAGTTTGTAGAAAAACTGTATACTGATATTTCTGAAAAGTTTCTGCCTGGTGCGGAGATTAACTGTCTTCTGTTTACGGATCATGAAATTGAAGAGGCAGGTGACAATGTTCGGATTCATTACATTGATCATGAACCTTGGCCGATGCCCACTCTAAAGCGTTATAACTACTTTGTGAAGGAAAAGGATTTTATCCTGGAGCACGATTATTGCTTCTACTTTGATGCTGATATGCGGATTGATAATCCAGTTGGTGAAGAAGTTCTTGCGGATGGAGTTGTTGCTACTAAGCATCCATATCAATCATTTAATACTGTGATGGATATGTCTTATGATCGTAATCCCGATTCACTAGCATATGTTCCTATGGGACAAGGAAATACTTATTTTGCTGGTGGTTTTAACGGTGGTAAAACTGAGAGTTTTATGGAGATGGCAGAAGTTATTGCCAACAATGTGAACAAAGATCTTGAGAAAGGTATTGTTGCACTGTGGCACGATGAAAGTCATATGAATCGTTATCTCATCAACAATCCTCCAGCATTAGAGTTGACACCTACTTATTGTTATGCTGAAGAATTCTATGGAACTGATTATCCATACGAACCAAAAATCATTGCTTTGAAAAAAAATCATAATGAACTTAGATCTTAGAGACATTCCTGCAGTCTATTTGAATTTAAATGAGCATACTGAGAAGAATCAAAGTATGCAAAAACTTATTAAAGACTGTGGGTTCAAACATTCAATTCGTGTTGAGGGTGTATCACGTCCAGATAATACTTTAGTTGGATGTTCTTTGGCACATCTTAAAGGACTGGAAGAAGTTGATCCTCCTTTTATTCTTTTTGAGGATGATTGTGCAATCAAAAATTTTGAACCAGTAATTGAAGTTCCTGATGATGCAGATGCGGTTTATCTTGGAGTTTCATCTTGGGGAAGGATGAATGGACATTCTGGACCTTTTGTTGAATATGAAAAGGTAAGAGATAACTTTTATCGTGTATATAATATGCTTGGAGCACATGCCATATTGTATCTCACTGAAGACTATGTTAGAATGTGCCAAAGAGTAAGTTTTTATGCTGGTAATGTAATTGAAAGTTACCAGGATATTGGATTTGCTGAGATACAACGTTGGTTCAATGTTTATACATTTGATGATCCCATGTTCTATCAAAACAGTTCTTATCAAGCAACTGTAAATCCACTCACAAGTTACCCAACGCAAGAGTGTTTTAACTTCAATAAGAATTATTATCTACCTGAGAGAATCTCATGAACATTGCTATTTTAGGATCTGCAGGACAGATCGGTGCATACTTAGAAGAGTATCTGGTAGAAAAAGGTCATGATGTAATTGGTGTTGATATTATTGAAGGTCCACAGAATGATCTTCGTGTAACACCAAATACTTATGTTGAGAGTATTATCAAGAATGCAGACTTTGTATTCTTCCTTTCATTTGATGTTGGTGGTTCACATTACCTGAAGAAGTATCAGCATACTTTTGATTTCATCAACAATAACACTCGTATTATGGCGAATGTTTTTGGTATGCTTCAGAGATATAATAAGAGATTTATCTTTGCATCATCTCAGATGAGTAATATGAGTCATTCTCCGTATGGTGTAATGAAGCGTGTTGGTGAACTCTATACTACATCACTGAAGGGATTGATTGTAAAATTTTGGAATGTATATGGTATCGAAAAAGACCAAGATAAGGCACATGTCATTACTGATTTCATTCGCAAAGGATTTGAAGACGGTGAGTTTGAAATGATGACCGATGGCACAGAAGAACGTCAATTCTTGTATGCCGAAGATTGTTGTGAAGGACTTGAAACAGTAATGGAAAACTATACTGACTTTAAAACTGAAGATCCTCTTCATATCACATCTTTTAACTCAACATCTATTAAGGATATTGCTCATATCATTCAAGGTTGTTTTAATCGGATTGAGAAGTATGATGTAAAGATTACTCCTGGTTTTGCAAAGGATCCTGTTCAGTTGGATAAGAGAAATGAAGCAAACACATTTATTACTGGATGGTGGTTGCCCAAAACAAGCATAGATAAAGGAATTGCTAAAGTATTCGACGAAATGAAAAAGGAGTATATTAAAGAATGATTGGATTTAATCACTTAGGAAGTCTGGGTCGTCTTGGAAACCAGATGTTTGAGTTTGCGGCTCTTTATGGTATTGCGACAAAGAATGGGTATGACTGGTGTATTCCCCCCAAATCACATAAAGGTATTGAAAACTATAGTCTCTTTGAAGCATTTAATATTGACGGTGTAAATGAAAATTTTATTGAAACTGATAAATTAATTGGTGAACGATGCTTTCATTTTGATAAAGATCTTATGGACGGGTGTCCTGATGATTCATCACTGTATGGATTTTTTCAGTCTGAAAAATACTTCAAACACGTAGAGAAAGATATTCGAAAGATATTCCGATTCAAGGATGAGTTTTTGGCACCATGTCAAAACATGATCAACCAATTAGAAGATGAACCAATTATGCTTCATGTTCGGCGTGGTGATCCTAACTTGGTTGATCCTCGTGGATTTAAGTGGGCATATGTTAACTGCTCGGACCAACATCCAGTTCAACCATTAGAATACTATGAAAATGCACTTGCTCAGTTTGATGATGAACAACCAGTAATTGTTTTCTCAGATTCTCCTGAATGGGTTCAAGAGCAAGAGTTTTTTGCTGGTGATCGATTCTTTATATCTGAACCAGAAGAGAAATATGAAGATGGATCATACACTCCATATATTGATTTGTGCTTGATGTCCTTGTGTTCTCATGCTATTATTGCCAATAGTAGTATGAGTTGGTGGGGTGCCTGGTTACAATCCAATCCAAATAAAAAGGTAATTGCACCTAAGATGTGGTTTGGACCTGCATACGCTGATAAAGATACGAAAGATTTGTATTGCTCTGATTGGATTGTTTTATGAAATGTTTAGTTACGGGTGGTAAAGGATTCATTGGATCTCACCTAGTAAGAAGATTGAGAGAACATAATTATGAAGTTCTTAGTATTGATAAAAACTTTTTAGTTTCTGATCTACGCAAGGATGGAAAATTCTCTAATAGGATAGCAGACATCAGAGACTATGCTGCCATGAAAGAATGTATGCACAAAGTAGATACTGTATTTCACCTTGCGGCAGAATCTAAGATTGGAACTTGTGTGGAAGATCCTATCAGTGCTTCTAATACAAATGATCATGGAACTTGTATCCTCCTTCAAGCAGCACGAGAAACTGGTGTAAATCGTTTTGTTTATTCATCTACATCTGCTGCATATGGATTAAATGAAAGTCCTAATGTGGAAACACAGGCAAATGATTGTCTGAATCCATATTCAATCTCTAAGGTAAATGGTGAAAACTGGTGTAAGGTTTATAATGACCTCTATGGGTTGAAAACTATAATCTTTAGATACTTTAATGTTTATGGTGAAGGACAACCTACAACTGGTCAGTATGCTCCAGTGATGGGCATCTTTATGCGACAAGAGAATGCTGGTCAACCATTAACTATTGTGGGTGATGGAGAGCAGCGCAGAGATTTTGTTCATGTTGATGATGTTGTTAGAGCAAATGTAATGGCAGCAATTAGTAACCAAGATAATGAATATTATGGTGAGGTATATAATGTTGGTAGTGGAGTTAATTATTCTGTAAATGAAATTGCTGCTATGATTTCTAAAAACACTACTAATATTCCTTCACGTCCTGGTGAGTGTCGTGTTACTCTTGCTAACTGTGATAGGATAAAAGAAGCATTTGGTTGGTCTGCAAAGACAAATCTTGAGGAATGGATTAATGGAAAAAAATAAAGCACAACACAAGATAAAAGGTCTTCCTAGAATTTACTATATTAATCTAGATGACAAACCAGAACGTGCTGCGTTCATGGAAGACCAATTTAAATATTGGGGTATTGAAAATTATGAACGTATTTCTGCTTGTGATGGTAGGGGTGATAATGACCTTGGAGAAATTCTGAAGGGTAGATATCCAGATAATATGACTTCTGGTGAGGTTGGATGTGTTACTTCTCACCTTAAGGCAATGAAGAAGTGGTTGAATGAAACTGAAGATGAACCATGTCTTCTGATGATGGAAGATGATTGTGATATTTCTACAATATCTCATTGGGGATTTACCTGGAAAGATTTTTATGCTCAAGTTCCATATGATTATGATGTTATTCAACTTGCAATTATTAATCCAGCAACAGTTCATTTACAATTGCATCGTAGATTTGTAAATGATTTTTCAACTGCTTGTTATTTGATTACTAGGCATCACGCAGAAAAACTTGTTCGTTTGCATTGTCGTGGAGATAAGTTTAAACTGGATCAAGGTGTCAAACCCAGAGCAGTTGCTGATGATTTGATTTATAATTCTGGAAATACTTTTGCAATTCCTCTCTTCTTATATAAGATTGAGTTGGGATCTGATATCCATGACATTCATGTTGATGTATTTCATCGTAGTAGTCATGATGGTCTATGGCAGTTCTGGAAGAATCAATCGGCAGATATCCAAGATTGGAATGCAATTTTCAACTATGACCCATATTTCAATAGGATTCCCCCTGGATTTGAAGGAAAATAAAAAACCCCTAAAAAGAATTGACAAAACTTTACGTTTCCTATATAATATGTAAAGAAACATTACGGAGTGTATCGTGACTGTAACAACCGAAGATGGTGGACGCACAAACATGTATGCCACTGAACCAAGAATGTATATCTCTGAGACTGACGCACAGCGTTATGGATACGAGACCTATGCAGAAAAAGCAGAGAAATTGAATGGACGGACTGCTATGCTTGGATTTGTTGCTGCTGTTGTCTCTTATACTTTCAGTGGTAGCGTATTTTTCTTTGGCGCGTTCGGATTCTGATGATTGAATTTGCATTTACCCTGACAAGCATTGCATTTTTTGTAACGCTATGTTATTCTATAGAACAACTGGCAGAAACCTATTGATGGAAAACTCCCTACTTGAAATTCTGACTTATTATGTGATTGGCGGTGCTCTTATCATTGGACCACCTGCAATCTTCCTGATCATTGCTATGATGGGAGCAATCCAAAATACGAAAGGTCGTATGGTTGGATACAAAGACCACAAAGAATATGGTGATAGTTCCATCTATGAGAACTCACCATCAGATCAGAGTAAATTTTATCTTGAACTTAGAACTTGATACTTGACACAGTATCAAACTTTCTATATAATTACAATTAATTTTACAGAACCACGATGGCATTCAACATTACTCTTCGCACTCCTGACGGAGAACAAACTGTTACCTGTGAGGACGACCAGTATATTCTAGATGCTGCTGAAGAAGCAGGTGTTGATATGAACTATTCATGCCGTGCTGGTGCTTGTTCATCATGTGCAGGCAAGATTGTAAGTGGAACTGTTGATCAAAGTGATCAGTCATTCCTTGATGATGATCAAATTGAGACAGGATTTGTTCTTACTTGTGTTGCATATCCTACCAGTGATTGTGTAATCGAGACAGATCAGGAAGAATCTCTTTATTGATCTAATGACAAATCCGAATCAACTCTATGAAGACATGGAGAAACTTAATACCCTCTACGAAGAACTTTGTTGGGGGCACGACGACGAATTAGTTTTCACCCACGATGGTGAAGAAATCATTATTTACAACAAAACTCAGGAGAAAACAAATGAACGAAAACGCAGAACGGATTAATGGTTGGGCAGCAATGATCGGAGTGATTGCAGCAATGGGTAGTTATGCAGTCACAGGTCAAATCATTCCAGGAGTATGGTGATGGGATTTGTAGTAGCAGCACTGCTGTTTCTTATTCCAATTGGTGCAGCAGTTAGAGAATCATCATGAGTATAGAATGGGCACAGACAATTATTTTTTTATTGGCACCCTTATTCTTTATGCTCCTCTTCATAGAAACTAATGAAGATGATGATGGACCCCCAGATGGGGGAATGCTAACACCAGTGTATGCACCATCATCAAGTTAGGACTAGACTCTCTACATACTGTAGAGGGTCTTTTTTTATGCCTAGAAATCAAGTAAGTATTGAAGAGTTGCGTTGTTGCATTATGAAGATAAAGAATAATGCACATTATGATGTTATTGATGATATTGGTGGACAGAAAAGACATCTTTATCCTGGAGAGCAGGAATTAGTTCAGAAACATCTGAGTTATGTTTTGGATGAACTAGATGGGTATAGGTTCTAATAAATATCTAAAAAATATCAAGTAAATGTCTCATAGGTCTGCTATTTTAATAGACAATTTTTTACCGCAAGATACATTTACTTTAATATCATCAAAGGTAGAAAACTCATCTCAATATAAAAATGGGCAGTGGTCTGATGAGAGGGATGAGTTGTGGGATGAAGTAACATCTTTAGTGTTTGTTAAACTTCAGGAAATTGGATTATATCGAAGTCATTTCCCCGAAATTGTAGAAGCACATAACCATTCATACAATCAATTCCGTCCAGCAAACTATGGTCATGGAAATTTTAATGGACCACATATTGATAATGGATCATATGTTTATTACATACATCCACACTGGGATGAGAATTGGGATGGTAAAATAAAATTAATTGAAGCAGAAGAAGAACAATATAGAACTGGTATTTTTGCTAAACCAAATCGATTTATTTGGATGAATCCAGATGTAATTCATGATATATCCACAACTTCACCTAATGCAGAACATTCAAGGGTAACTAACTTAGGGTTTCTTAATGCTTGTTTCGATAATAATCCAGTTGGTGTAGAATACATAAATATCTTTACGACCGATTAAATCTTTTGTAGTGGCAAATAATAAATTTAGTAAAGCACTTCGGCACCTTAAATCCACTGAGTTGGATGAAAAGATTAAAGGTCTTAATGAATCCCCTACTAATTCTATGGGCGGAGTCTATGCGTTAAATCAACCTGGACATCGTTTAAGTCGTGAATTAGATCCAGCAAAAGTTTTTTATCCAGATGTAGATGGAAATTTTCCCGCAGGAATTCCTGGAACACCTGGAGAACCAAATTATATAAGACCTGCTGGTTACTGGGACGAGGGACCAGGAACTACAGCAGCTAATCCATACGATACTTTATATACAGCAAATTGGTCATATAGTGTTCAAGAAGATAATGCAAGAAATACTGAGACACTTATAGATCCTGATACTGGTTATGTTCTTTCAGAACTACCACCTAATAGTAGAAGTTTTATTTTGGGTCCTCTTGTAGATTTATATTTCCATAATCACTCAAATGATAATAGAACATATGTTGGTTATGTTCAGAAGGATACCCGAGAATTTGTTCTTCTTGGATATGTTAATGGTAGATGGGGAAATGATAATGATGGTAATTTAATCTATCAAGATGGATTTACATCTGGACGTATTTGGAATGGTGAATCGAGTGGATTTGTTGCATCAAATTCTAATTTTACATTTGAGATGCTTCAATGGTTTCATGATAAATTGAAGGCAGGATTAAGTGTAAAAAATGCTTCATTCTTTAATTCTGGTGGGACACCTGTCATAAGTGGTGGTGGTGGCACTGGTCAACCTACTGGAAGTGTTCAAGGAAACGCTGCTGGTGCTGGATCAGGTGATGCTTCTGGTGGTAACGATGCAAATGTTGGTTCAGGAACTGGTGGTAATCCTGATATTGGAACTCCACAGAATTCTCCAAATCATGGTGGACCAGAAGACGCTCAACTATATTATACTCAGCAAGATCCAAAAGTATTTGCCAATATGACTGCTGGTGAACTAGCAGAACTTGGTCTTAATCTTTTGGGTCTTGGTTTAGATATTGTTGCTGTCGCTGCGATTATTTTCCCAGAACCAGGAACTTCTGCTGCAGGACTTGCTAGACTTGCTACTCGTATTGGTGGTAGATTGGGATCTGGAGCAATTAATAGTGCTAGAAATAGAGCACTTAGAGGTGCTTTAAATCCTTTGGGGCAACGTGCTGTACGATCCGGTGCTGCTGGTAGAGTTAGGCGACAAGTTTATAGTGGTAGACCATATCAGGGGAAAAGAGGATTTGGAAAAACTACATATGGAACAACTAATAAAGCAACAGGAAATACATACACCAATCCAGGTCCTTTAAAGGGAACACCTGGAACAGGAGGTAGAACAAATCCACGAGGAACACTTGATACTGGAACTCTTCCTCAAAGATATATTGATAAGTATGGGAGCAGATCGGTTCTTGGTCAGAAACAAGTTAAACTAGGACCAAAGGCAGCTAGAAGAACATTTGGTGAACAATTTATACTAGAAGTTGCAACTGCAACACCAACAGTTACTACTGCTCCTCCTACACAAGAACAGATAGTAAAAACCAATCAAACTGCAGATCAAACCGCAGATGCAATTGTTAATACTTTACCAACTGATCAGGCTGCTGATCTTGCAGTAAAAGCAGAGGGAGATGCCATTCTTGTTGCAGCAAATGATCCTGCTGTTCAAGAAGCACTTGATCGTGCAACTAAGTATGGATCACAATCATTGACTGCTGAACAAAAACAAATTCTTATTAATAATGGATATGATGATTTTGTAAGGGGTGGAATGCAAGGAACTGATTGGTTGGGAGACCTTCTGACTCTTGGAATAAGTGCAGCATCTGCTTATGCATTATGGCCTGTTATTGTTAAAGTTGGTGGCAGTTTTATCAATTTAGTTAAAACCGAACATGGAATGAGGGCATTGACTGATACTGCTTATAAAACGTTCCAAACTACTGGGCAGATGCCACCATGGTATCATTGGGCATTTTGGAAACTATTCCCACAACCAGTATTGAACGCTTTCGGTGCTATTTCTGGAACTACTCCTGCAGGAAGTCTTCTTTCTACTCAAGGAACTGCTGCAGGTAAAATTGGATTGCATTATATTTTAAAACCTGCCGCTCTAACAGCATTTTTCACAGCACTTACAAAGGGTGATCAACGTGGCGCGGAAAATCTTTTAAAAAATAGTATAACAGATACAGTCAAACAAGATATTCAATCTGAAAATTATGATTTATTGATGGCAATGTATGATGGTATTGGTGAAGAAGCATTCATGAATTTGACGGAATTCTATGAAAATCAAAAAGAAGGATTTAAAGAAAAGGATGATAGACTAACTGAATTATATGATCCAGAGTATGCTAAAGGTATTCAAGATCAAATCAAAGAATTTGATACAGTTTATAGTGGTGCAAGTTGGGAAGAAAATGGCGTTCGTATATACGCGAGGAGTGATTGGGGTGGGCAATTTACTAAACAGAGTTTTGAAAGTTCAGGACAATCTTTTGAAGAATATGATAGTATAAGAGAACAAATTGGATTCTTTAATAACGATAGAGGACCAGATAAAGATGGGCGATATATGCCTGTGGGTTGGTGGCAAATTATGAATGCCGAAGAGAATGGGCATAAACCTGAACAATTTACTGGCATTGCATATGAAATAGTCTCAAGATCTTATAAGATGGATGAGATTATGAAAAATCCAAATTACCCTAAACCGGGTAGAAACATTTATGATAATGAAGCAGATTATCTAGAAGCATCAAAGTTGCAAGATGAATATCAAAAATTACTTGGTGAGTACATAAATCTGTGGGAAGGTCCCGGTGGATATGATGAAGTAAGTGCTAAAGCATGGGATTTTGATAGAAGAAGTGATGAAATGCGTAGAAAAGACGCAAGAGATGCTAGGAAAAGAAGAGATGAATTTGAATCTCAATTGGATAATATTGAAAAAGAAAGAGAAGAACTAGGGGATGAGGTCTTTGATTTATATGATGAGATATTTCAAGAAATGTTGGTTGATTATATAATGAATCCACCTGAAACTAAGTATCCAACAGATGTATCATATGATTCGCAAAAAGAAGTAAAACCAGATTATCAAGAAATTGCTGGTTTGAGACCTGATGGAACTCAAGGACCAAATAAAGTGGGTGATGTTGTTCCTGATCATTTTGGAAATCCAATGAAGTTGGTTCCAAGACCTGGGTATGGGTATAATATGTGGGTTCCAGTTAAAACTGCACAGAAAGATAATCCAAATACTCCTTTGGGTAGCACTGATCCAACAACTCTTGCTACAACTGCATATGAAACAGGAAAGAAAAAGAAAAAGAAAAAAGATGATGAAGAAGAATTGTTTGCATCATATCAAAACTCAGGTATTGTTTTGAGTGAGGGACGTAGAAAAATTCTTCGTGAGATTAAGCAACCCTATAAACTTCCAGAGCAACCAAAGCAGAAGTATAAGATGAACTTCAAAGGTAAGTTCACAGCACAAAATACTCCTGATGTAACTGCTTCTAAGCAAAGTGATGAAGTAGTAACCGCAAAGAATGCTGCTGGTCAAACCTGGAGAACTAAGGATAAGTATTGGTCTGGATACGAAAGCACTGAAAGAATGAATATCATCTATGACCATGTTGGTCATGGGCAAATTTATTGGGATACGATTGTTAATGATAATAAGAATAAGAAAAATATACGTGATAGAGAGATTCAAGAGCATCTGAATCTTATTGATCATAATAAGGCAATGAAAGAAATCATTGAGCAACAAACATTAGATGCACCTAATGATCCATTATTCAAAAAAGTTGCGGATAAATTAAAAAAACAAATTGATTATCCAGATAAACCCGCAAGATCAGGTTATCCAAATAATCCACCTCCTAGAGAGGATGAATTGATAAATGGACAGCACCCAGAACATGGTCAAAAGTCGGATTACTATAAGAGGTTAGATCCACATAGTGCTGAAGCAATGCCAGCAACTGGTAATCCTAAAATTGATACAAACATACAAAAGTCAGTTGATGTGAAGAGGAAGGTGAGAAAACTCAAAAATATTCTTGGCAAAAAGGGTTGACAGGTGGGGGAAACCGTAGTATACTAAATAAATCAGCAGGTTAAGGAACCAACACATTTCTTAACTGTTCGTAACACCCCACAAACCAAGACCTATAGGGTGTCTAAAAACGTCTTTCATATCCTTGCCTTAGGGTGGCGAGGA
>VMHT01174263.1_pt1 | contig 15666 bp, 11 predicted proteins | sample 4693611 | NCBI WGS metagenome assembly VMHT01 (sample SAMN12280063, study PRJNA550983) | marine metagenome | isolation source: seawater sampled from same location over 5 years 0.02-0.2 micron viral filtrate | place: USA: collected off the coast of southern California halfway between the port... ... | reverse complement strand
AGAGCCTACAACGATGCTTTTATTTTTGTTGAAAATGGTGTTGAGTTTGCCGTTTATCCTAATGGGGAATTTGACTTCTATTACAATCCGGAATTTAGAAGAACAAATGTTGTAAATATTTCTACCCCAAATATGAATATCAGTTATAACTCGGGACATAATTATGATGCTTACGTGCAATATGACGATTATGGAGCGGTAATTCAAATTGAAAGTGTTCCGGTTTTTTATGATTACTACGGAAGAATTATTCGTGCCGGTGATGTTTTTATAGATTATAACCGTCGCGGCCGCATAGCAAGAGTTGGAGGTTTACACATTCATTACAACCGTTTTAACCGAATTACCAATTATACCGGTTATATAAATCAATACAATAATAGATATGTGTATAGACCGTGGCACCAGTATTATTCGAGACCCAGAAGTGGTGTAAGCATTGTGTTTGGTCAGCCGTATAGAGCATATTATCAACCGAATCGGGTAACTTATGTGCAGCACGTAAATTATTACAATAACTATTATACAAAAAATGTAAATCGAAATTTTTACAGACCAAATCAAACAGCAGTTTCCTATAATCATGGAAGAAGAACTTCAGGAAAACGAGATCTAAAAGAAATTAGAAATGACGAAGGCCGAGTAGCTTCAAACACAAATAATGTGAGAAGTAATCGTAATTCTGAAAGATCTAAAGCTACTCAAAACAGAAGCAGAAGTAGAACTTTTAGCTCTGAAAGAAATAGCAGCACCAACTCTCGCGGAAATGCTGTAAGATCATCCAGAGGTACAAATACGTATGATGCTGTAAAAAATAGAAATACCCGTTCCAGAAGTGAAGCCAGAACAGGCAGAACCAAGAGAAGTGAAGCGGTAAGCAGTAGGTCTTTTAATAGAAAAGTAAATTCATCTGCTAGAAATAGTAGAAGTGTTAAAAGTACTCCTACCAGACAATCAAGTAGAGCTAGAACCGCGCCTACACAAAGAAGTTCTCAAGCTACTGGCAGAAGTAGCAGAAGTAGTAATACCAGAGCGGTAAAAAGCAGTACGAATACAAGATCTTCGGGTAGAACATCAAATTCTTCTTCACGAGGAAGAAGTTCGGCACGAAATGTGAATAACAGATAATAAAGAATTCATAATTTAATTTTTTGGTTGGTTAGTTGGAAACCCCTTGAAGCTTCAAAAAGTTTCGGGGGTTTCCCGTTTTTAGGAGGTTTTGAGCCTTAGGGCTTTATTGATTATGCTATTAACTTCTGAAGAAAAATTTAGAAAATACGCTAAGCCCACATAGCTTATTCCTATCAAAATAGACTTAAAAGCAATGTTCAATATTGGATGAAAGCCAAAATCCCAGAAATAAAAACCGAAAGATAAAATACCCCCAACCAATAATACTAACCAGGTTTTTGAAGTAAAAGGAAGAAAACTAAATTTTTTATGTACCAACCAGATCTTAACCGAATTATAAATAAAAAAGGCTATAAAACTCGCAATTGCCGCTCCTTCTATCCCAAAGCTGGGAATAAAAACCAGGTTTAAAACAAACGCTACCAGCACAAGAAGAACGCCTATAAAAAGGACAATTCGGTAATAATCTGAATTAAAAAGAATGCTATTATTATTTCCCAAAAGATTATCATAAAGCTTCACAAGGGAGATCAACAGAACCACCAGAATACTCAACTCATATTCATCGGGAATTAGTTCGTACAGTTGTTTTACGTTGGTGATTATCAGGATAAAAATAAGTAAGCTTACAATCAATAAGTTTAAGGAACTCTTTTTATAAAGATCTTCAAGACTTTTTTTATTCTTGGTATTAAGGAATTCAGCTGTCATCGGGTTTGTAATTTGGTGCATGGCCTTTTGCGGCACCGAAATTACTGTCGCGATATAAATTGCAATTCCATAGATAGCGACGTTTTCTATGGGCATAAAATATTCTATCATCACTTTATCCAAATCTAACAAAGCCGTAGCCACAGAAGCTGCTATAAGGATTAGTGAAGTATATTTTAAGACAGGAGATAATTTCTCAGGAAATTTAAAATCTAACTTTGGAAAATAAAGCGAAAACGCATAGATTTTCATCGCGATGAGTCGCAATAGAAAAACGCCTGCAATGCAATAGATGAATTGATGAACTGTAATCCAGTTAAAATAGACTGCTAAAAGCAATAAACTGATGCAGAACCTATGAAAAACCTCTTTCATAAAGTTTCCGAAGACACTTTTATAATAAAGCTTAGACCAGGCGAAAAAGATTTCGAAATAAGAAGTGGCGAAAGCGATTAGAAAGATCAACCAGATATAAGGCCTTACAAGCCCGTTGCCCTGAGTAAAATAATCGATTAGAAAAGAATAGCTCAACACCCCAATTAATCCTAATACTCCCGAAACTAATAAAGGTAAAAACAGGATTAAATTTAAAAGCCTGTCTTTTTCCTGTTTCGTTTTATAAAAAGTAAAGAATTTTATGAGCGTACTATGCACCCCAAAAGCCATAAAGGGCCAAAGCAAACTTGCCGCCGAAAGTAAAAAGGTAACCAGGCCATAATATTCCTGCTCCAGGAAATATGTAAATAAAAAGAGGGTATTAATTGCGCCAATCGCAAAACCAAAATAGGTAGTAATTAGGTTTGTAAAAGATTGCTTAATAATTACACCCATTTTAAACGTTCTTTATCAAACTCGCCAGTTTTCGTGTTAGGTTTTTTCTATGGTATTGTTGGATTTCTCCCTTTACAAAATTACCATCTCCATTTTTATATCTCTTATAATGAGATAAAATTAGGCTTTTAAGTTTTTCTTTCTCTAAATATTGAAAATATTCTCCTGCACCGGTTTCTTCTAATATTTGCTGAACATCCCACTTTTTAGGCCCAATCGCTAAAATTGGTCTTTTAGCCATTAAATATTCGAATAATTTTCCCGGAATAATTCCTCGGGTTTCCTCGCTGTTAATTTCAATTAATAGCAATAACCTACTTTTCTGCTGAAGAGCAATTGCTTCCTTATGACTTACATAACCTAATAATTGAAGCTTCTCCCCTAATCCAACGGATTTAATTGAAGTGATTACTTCTTCACTAATTGTTCCGGCTAATTTCAATTCCAAATCTTCTGAAAATGCAAGATTTTCATTAGTAAGTTCCGCTATGGCTTTCCAGAGATTTTCGGGATTTCTTTCCGAAAGCAAAGAACCAATATGAGAAATACTGAATTTAGTATCTAATTCGTTGGTTTGCACTTCATCTTCCTCAGCGTCGAATCCGTTGGTAATTACGCTTATCAGTCTATCAGTCTTTACTGCGAATTCCTCTTTGGTTGTAAAGCTGGTAGTGATAATTTGATCGGCTGAATTTAAAACCTCCCGTTCAAGACTTAAGTGTTTCTTTTTACTGGATTCAGTAAGTTTCAGCTTTTTATGGTACCCAATTTGCGTCCAAGGATCTCTAAAATCGGCTATCCACTTTAATTCGAGCTCCTGTTTCAATTTTAAACCAATAAGGTGTAAACTATGCGGCGGTCCAGTTGTAATTATCTTTTTAACACCTTCTTTTTTTAAATAGCTCTTCAGAAATTTCACCGATGGATTTATCCAGAATTTCCTCGCATCAGGAATAAATAGATTACCACGAATAAATAGTAAAGATTTCTGTACAAACGATTGATTTTTTTCCACATCAATAATGCCTTTGCTAATGGTTTTAGTTTGAGCTTTAGAAAAAAGTCCCGCTATTTGATAAGGTTCAAAGATAGGCTTCTTTAAAATAGTTATTCCTTCAGGAATTTCGTTTTCCAGGGAATCATCTAACATAGGATAATTAGGATTCTCAGGAATATAAACCACCGGTTCAATTCCAAAGTCCCGTAAATACTTTACAAACTTAAGCCAGCGTTGCACGCCGGGCCCGCCGGCCGGTGGCCAATAGTAAGTTATAATGAGTACCTTCTCCATTTAAGAACTATTCCCGGTTTCGGGATTTATAGTAAAATCCGCCTAAAATAATTAAAACCAATATTATAGAACTTGCTAGGGCAATGCTGCTCCCGGTGTTTACTACTTCGGGTTCAAATCTAAAAGTTACGGTATGCTCGCCTGCAGGAATGTTCATAGCACGTAATACATAATTTACTCTTACTTGTTCAACTTTTTCTCCATCTAAATATGCCTGCCAGCCCGGTTGGTAATACATTTCAGAGAAAACTACAAACTGAGGGGACGAGGCATTGGTTTTATATACCAATTCATTAGGCTGATAACTTTGTAATTGAATTTCTGCATTTCCGGTAGCTTTGAAATCTTCAGAAACTTCACTCCTAAATTCTGAATTTATAACCGCCGTATTTTGAAGGTCAACTTCATTTAAATTCAATATTTCTTCATTGGCAGATTCAACCCATTTAATATTATCTACAAACCAGGCATTTCCAAAGGCATTTGGATTTTGCTGTGCCTGTGGCTGCCCACCTTCAGAAGGAACAATAAAGTATTTGGCATTCAGCATATTTAGAACTTCCATATTGTTTTGCGAAATATAGAAATCATATAAATCTTGCATTCTACCGGGTTTGGCGGCATGATAACCCCCAATGGCATTGTGAAAATAAGAAGTTCTACCCGTATTAAAAGGGCTTCCGGAAACATCAAAAACGCGGTAGTGACCATCATCCTGCAATATTTGCTGATCGGCAGCATTAGGCTGAAACGGACGATCCATTTGTCTTGCGTTTACAAAATCATCATTATTCACATAACGTTTATCTACCGAAATAAGATCTACCAGAATTAAAAGTGCCAAAGCCGGAACCAACCAGTTCTGGGTGATTTTCTTTTTAATATACAACCAAATTGTCGCCGCTGTTAATGCTGAAAAAATAAGCGACCTAATAAGGTCTTCGGTATAAATAGCTTTTCTATCTTCTTTAAGTGCTCTTACAAAATCGGCTCCCAGTTGCTGAATTAAAGCCGAATCTCCTGCTCCGCTGAAATCAAAAAGTACAGAACGGAAAAGCAATAAAGCAAGCCCAATTCCTCCTACGATAATACCAGACCATTTAAGCGCGTATACCTTTACCTCTTTTTGAAGTTTAGGATCAAATAATTTATAAAGTCCAAAAACGGCTAAGACCGGAACGCATAATTCTATGATCACCTGTATGGAAGAAACTGCACGGAATTTATTATATAGCGGAACATAATCGATAAAAAATTCAGTGAAAAAACCGAAGTTCTTTCCCCAGGAAAGAATTAGCGCCAGCACACTTCCGCCAACAATCCACCATTTTAGTCGGCCTCTAACGAGATAAAGTGCAAAAACAAAGAGAAATAATACCGTTGCTCCAATATAAGCCGGCGCGCCGACATACGGCTGATCGCCCCAATATGTGGGTGCATTTTCAGCAAAATCGGCTGCCTGAACCGGTGAAGCACCAAGTTTAAGCAGGGAGTCGTAAATTTCAGCATCTTTCCCAATATCTTCAGCATTAGAACCACCCATAAATCGGGGAATAAATAGATTAAAGGATTCCAATATTCCGTAACTATACTCGGTGATGTAATCAAAGGTTAAGCCTGCTGCCGGTTTATCAGAACCGTCGGGTGAAATTGTTAAACCGGTATCACCTCGTGTACTGTGGGCGGTATATTCCTGCGTAGCGAGTAAATTAGTAGCGTTGGCACCTATGGCCAATATGACGGCCACTACCATTACTCCTAAAGCTTTAAAAAATTTCGGAAGTATATTTTTTCGGTAGGCGTCGATTAAATATGAGATTCCAAGAACGATAACCAGAAGCAGTAAATAATACGTCATCTGGAAATGGTTTGCGCCTATTTGCAGAGCCATTGCCAGCGATAATAATAAAAACCCCCATAAAAATTTTTGCCTAAAGGTGAGGATAATTCCGCCCAAAACCATGGGCATATAAGCTATAGCATGGGCTTTGGCATTATGCCCTACTCCCAGAATAATTATAAGATAGGTAGAAAACCCGAAGGCTAAAGCCCCTAAAAATGCCAGTCGAAAATCTAATTTTAAACAGAGTAAGAGAATATAAAACCCTATAAAATAAAGAAAAAGATAATCGGCAGGTCTTGGTAAAAACCGAAGGACAGAGTCAAGTTTTTTAACGTAGTTTTGAGGATAGTAAGCACCTAATTGAAAGGTTGGCATTCCTCCAAAAGCAGAATCGGTCCAATAAGGTTCCTGGCCGGTTTGGTCCCTAAAATCGTTTTGCTCTTTGGCCATCCCGATATACTGAACAATATCGCTTTGAAAAATCTTTTTTCCTTCAAGAACAGGACTAAAATAAAATAAAGAAACTATTACGAAGCCTACCAAAACGAGAAGATGCGGTAGAAACTTTTTAAGATTGGCCATCTGAAATTTTTTAGATCACTTCTATTTAAACTGAATGGGCAGCTTCTTCCCTATTCAATATAAAAAATTGATCCCGAAATTAATCAATTTCCTCGTAATCTATATATTCCCCAACGTTTTTATTAGATTTTCGGCCGGCTTTCTGCTTTTTATCAATGCTTACTTTTCCTTCCTTTTTTTGAGACGCAGGACCTTGCTGTTGTCTAAACTGCTGTTCGAAACGTTTTCCCATTTTCCGCAGGAAATATTTGAGAATAAGCGGCCCAAACCATTTAATTAGTAATTTAAAGGCAAAATATACTAATAGAATGATTAGAATCGTTTGTAATACATCGGAAAAAGAAGCTTCTAACATTTTCAGGAAATTTCTACAAAAATAAAAATAAGCCTTGAGAATAGCAGCCTTAGCTTCCTAAAAAAATAATAAATCTGCTATCTTTGAAAGTAACAAACCAATCTAATATGCACTATTTAAAAGTAGGAATCGCTTTTATTTTCTTCGGAATTTTTAACGCAAATGCTCAATATACAGAAACCATAAACTCAAATAGACCCGGAGAATCTCAGGGTGCTTACGCTGTAGGAAAAAATGTTTTACAATTAGAAGCAGGCGCTTATTTTGGAAATGATAATCATAGCCTGTTTAATAGCGATACCGATATTCTTGGAGCGAGTTATGGCTTACGTTATGGTTTTTTAACTGAAATCCTTGAACTCAATTTCTTTGGTTCTTTCCAGGATCAGGTAACTTCAATTCCAGTGGGTAACAGTGTAGATGAATTTAAAACCACAAACTTTAAGACGAACGCTATAGGTGCTAAGTTTCTACTTTTTGACCCCGGTGTGAGTGTTAAAGAAAGAGAAGTGAATCTTTATAGCTGGAAAGCGAATCAACGACTGGATTTACGCAGCCTAATTCCTGCTGTTTCTGTCTATGGAGGTGCAAATTTTAGCTGGTGGGATAACCCATATATGTTTGAAGGCGAATCAGAAATAAGTCCGAAGGCAGCTATTATCACTCAGAATAACTGGGGCAACTGGGTTTTGGTTATGAATTTTATTGCAGATAAGTTTACTGAGGAATTTCCGTCCTACGGAGGAGTATTCACATTAACCCATGCCGTAACGCCTAAATTTGCGGTTTTTGGGGAGTTTCAAACTTATATAAGTGATTTATATGCCGATGATTTAGTTCGCGGTGGTGCTGCTTATTTATTCGGAAAAGATTTTCAACTGGATATTTCTGGGCTGGTTAATTTTAAAGATACACCATCAAGATGGCAGGTGGCTGCGGGAGTTTCTTATCGGTTCGATTTCCACGAAGATGATGAATATATTGAAGACACCTACGAAGGAAAACGAAATCAGCGTGGAGAAGAACTAGAAGAAACCGGATTTTACAAAGACGATGATGAAGGAGATGGTTCAGATAAATAAATCTAAACCTTATTTTTCCTAAAAATTAGAAATAGAAAAACCGTTTAGAAATAACTTTAAAGACGTCAAGCTGAATTCATTTCAGCTTCTAGGTTTAAATGAAACTAGACCCTGAAACAAGTTCAGGGTGACGAAGAAAAATAACTTCTAAACGGTTTTTTAAGCTTTATTTCAATAAATACAACTACTCTTTGCTCGCCATAGCGGCAGAAACTGAAGCAGATAATCTTTTATAAGTTCCGTTTTCTAAACGCTCTCTAATTGCTGAAAAAGCAACCAGCGTTTCTTCTATATCCTCCATGGTATGAGAAGCGGTAGGAATCATTCTCAAAAGAATAAGTCCTTTTGGAATTACCGGATAAACTACAATAGAACAGAACACTCCGTGATTTTCCCTAAGATCTTTTACCAAAGCCATAGCTTCCGGAATACTTCCTTTTAAGTAAACAGGTGTTACACAACTTTGTGTAGTTCCAATATCGAAACCATTTTCTTTAAGTCCGTTTTGAAGTGCATTTACATTTTCCCAAAGCTTATCTTTAAGCTCTGGCATTGTTCTTAACATTTCTAAACGTTTTAATGCGCCAACCACCAATTGCATTTGCAACGATTTTGCGAACATTTGTGAACGTAAATTATATTTAAGGTAGTCTATAATTTCTTTATCGGCTGCAATAAAAGCACCTGTACTTGCTAAAGACTTAGCAAAAGTGGCAAAATATACATCAATATCATCCTGCACACCTTGCTCCTCACCTGCTCCTGCACCTGTTTTACCAAGTGTTCCAAAGCCGTGAGCATCATCAACAAATAGCCTAAAATTATATTTTTGCTTAAGCTCAACAATTTCCTTTAATCTTCCCTGTTCTCCACGCATTCCAAAAACACCTTCAGAAATTAATAAAATTCCTCCTCCGGTTTGTTCTGCAATTTTAGTAGCGCGTTGCAGGTTTTTTTCTATACTTTCAAGATCGTTGTGTTTATAAGTAAAACGTTGACCTAAGTGTAAACGTACGCCATCTATGATACAAGCGTGAGCATCTACATCATAAACGATGACATCTTGTTTAGAAACCAAAGCATCTATGGTAGAAACCATTCCCTGGTAACCAAAATTAAGCAGGTAAGCCGATTGTTTATGAACAAAAGAAGCCAGTTCGTCCTGAAGTTGTTCGTGAAGCTGGGTGTGTCCACTCATCATTCTCGCACCCATAGGATAAGCCGAGCCATATTCTGCAGCAGCTTCCGCATCTACTTTTCTTACTTCGGGATGATTAGCAAGTCCCAGATAGTCGTTAATACTCCAGGTGATCACTTCTTTCCCTCTAAATTTCATTCGGTTAGAAATTGGCCCTTCAAGTTTAGGAAATACAAAATATCCTTCTGCCTGCTCTGCCCATTTTCCTAATGGTCCTTTGTCTTTATATATTTTATCAAATAAATCCCTCATCGATCTTTTTTTAGTCGAGCCGCAAAAATACTTAAAATTGGCTCAATTGCACAAAGTTATTTTTTTCTTAAAACTCAAATAAAAGAAAAGCATCCTACCGGGATGCTTTTGTATTTTTTATTTCTGAATTAGTTTCAAAATACTTCTTATTTTATAAATTCTATAGGCTGTGCCTCAATTTCATTTTTAGTATCAAAAAAGCCCTGTTCTTCCATCCAATCATCACTAAAAACTTTCCCCATATATCGGGAACCGTGATCTGGATAAATTACCACTACATGGCTATTCTCATCAAATTCGCCCTCTTCAGCAAGTTGTTTAAGTCCTTGTGTAGCTGCACCACTGGTATAACCTACAAATAAACCTTCGGTTTTAACAAGTTCCCTTGCTGTATGAGCACTATCTTCGTCACTCACCTTCACAAAACGGTCAATAATTTCAAAATCTGTTGCCGATGGAATAAGATTTTTTCCAAGTCCTTCTATTCTATAAGGGTAAATCTCATTAGCATCAAACTCTTTTGTTTCGTGATATTTTTTCAAAACAGAGCCATAAGCATCTATTCCTATTACTTTCATTTCAGGATTCTGTTCCTTTAAATATCTTGCGGTTCCAGAAATTGTTCCTCCAGTTCCACTACAAGCAATAAGATGTGTAATTTTTCCTTCGGTTTGGTTCCAAATCTCAGGACCAGTAGAATTAAAATGCGCGTCTATATTTAAATCATTAAAATATTGATTGATATAAACCGAGCCTTTTGTTTCTGAATGCAACCTTTTAGCCACCTGGTAATAAGACCTGGGATCATCTGCCGATACGTGAGCAGGGCAAACATAAACTTTGGCTCCCATCGTTCTAAGCATATCTATTTTATCTCTAGATGCTTTAGAGCTTACAGCCAAAATACATTCGTAACCTTTTATTACACTTACCATTGCAATACTAAAACCGGTATTTCCTGAAGTAGTTTCTATAATAGTACTACCCGGTTTAAGAATACCTTTTCTTTCAGCTTCTTCTATAATATAAAGTGCAATACGATCTTTTGCGGAGTGTCCCGGATTAAAGGCTTCTACTTTAGCGAAGAATTCTCCTTTAAATTTCTGGGTGATTTTATTAAGTTTTATCAAAGGTGTATTACCTATAAGTTGTAATACATTGTCATATACTTGCAAATCTTCTTTCATAAATCGAAGTTCTTTACAAAATTTGGGTTAAAGATTTCGCCCATTTTTATGAGCTCAAAATATTTCAACAAGGTTAAAATATTTTATTTTTTCGTCCCGATAACTATCGGAAAAATATTCCACCAACCTGTGCCGGTTGATTTCACTTGTAATAAACACAAAAGTGAAACCGCACAAATTTAAGGTAAATTTTTTAATTAGTGGTCAATTTCTTCTAAATCCAACAAAAACGCATATTCTTCGGCCACTTCCTTTAAAGCTTCAAATCGTCCTGAAGCTCCGCCGTGCCCTGCATCCATATTAGTATGGAAAAGCAACAAATTATTATCGGTTTTTAACTCTCTTAATTTTGCCACCCATTTTGCAGGCTCCCAATACTGCACCTGGGAATCGTGCAAGCCGGTTGTTACCAGAATATTCGGATAATCTTGCGACACCACGTTATCATAAGGAGAATATTGCATCATATATTCGTAATAATCCTTGTTATTAGGATTTCCCCATTCATCGTATTCACCAGTTGTTAATGGAATACTGTCATCTAACATAGTAGTAACCACATCTACAAATGGAACGGCCGCAATAACGCCCCGATAAAGTTGCGGCGCCATATTAATTACCGCACCCATTAACAAGCCGCCGGCAGAACCACCCATTGCATAAAGATGTTCTGCAGAAGTATATTTTTCCTGAATTAAATATTCTGAAACATCTATATAATCGGTAAATGTATTCATTTTGTTGAAGAGTTTCCCATCTTCATACCAATTACGTCCCAAATATTCCCCGCCGCGAATGTGTGCAATTGCATAGATAAAACCACGATCTAATAAACTAAGTCGTACGGTTGAAAAATAAGGATCTATGGTAGAACCGTAAGAACCGTAAGCGTACTGTAATAAAGGACTATTCCCATCTAGTTTAGTGCCTTTTTTATAAACAAGGCTAACCGGGATTTTAGTACCGTCTTTTGCCGTAGCCCAAATTCTTTCTGAGAGGTAATTATTCTTATCAAAATTCTCATCTAAAACCGCCTGCTCTTTTAGAACCGTCTTTTCGCGAGTTTCCATATTAAAATCTATCACCGATGTTGGCGTGGTCATAGAGTTATAGGTAAACCTTAGAATATCGGTATCAAAAGAAGGGTTTATAGAGGTGTAAGCAGTGTAAGTTTCATTATCAAAAGGGATATAATATTCTTCTGAATTATCCCAGCGTATCACTTTTATCTTGTTTAAACCATTGTGACGTTCGCTTACCACAAGATATTTTTTGAAAATATCTATGTCTTCCAACAGGTAATCTTCCCGATGCGGAATTACATCTACCCAATTTTCCTGGGTAGTTTTTTCAACCGGGGTTTTCATTAACCTAAAATTGGTGGCTTTATCTTTATTGGTCATCACATAGAAATCATCTTCATAATGTGCAATACTATACTCTAAGCCACGTTCTCTTGGCTGAAAAACCTTAAACTCACCAGATGGATCATCGGCTTTTAAGATCCGGTATTCTGTAGTTAAAGTGCTATGGCTCCCAATGATGATGTATTCTTTTGACTTCGATTTATACACATAGGTATTGAAGGTTTCATCCTCCTCTTCAAAAACCAGTTCATCTTCAGCAGAATCAGTTCCTAAAATGTGCTTATAAATTCTATAAGAACGTAAGGTTTGATCGTCTTTTTTAGTGTAAAAAAGTGTTTTATTATCTGCAGCCCACGTAGAGCCACCTGTAGCATTCTCAATTTTATCAGGATAAATTTCTCCCGTTTGCAAGTCTTTGATCTGTATGGTATATTTTCTTCGGCTTAAAGTATCTACCCCAAAGGCCACCATTTTGTTATCGGGACTCACGTTTAACCCGCCAAGGCTGTAATATTCAAAACCTTCGGCCATTTCATTCACATCAAAAAGCAGCTCTTCCGGAGCTTCAAGCTCCCCTTTTTTACGAGAATAAATAGGATAATCTTTTCCGGTTTCAAACCGGGTAAGATACCAGTAACCATTTAACTTATAAGGAACCGACTCATCATCTTCTTTAATTCTAGCCTTCATTTCCTCAAATAACCGCTGTTGAAAATCCCTGGTATGTTCAGTCATTTTCTGGTTATACTCATTCTCCTGGTTTAAATAATCAGTTACCTCTGCATCATCCCTGTTGTTCATCCAGTAATAATTATCTACTCTCACATCACCGTGAAATTCCAGGTTTTTGGCTATTTTCTTCGCTTTAGGCGGTACAATTTCTTTTTTCAAATCTGCATTATTTTGAGCGCTTGCAAAGGTAATGCTTCCCAGTAAAATACATAATAGTCTCTTCATATTAACAGGATTAATCCTGTAATTTAGTAAATTTGCCTTTTATAAATTTTAAAAAAGAAGACTATGTTTGGAGATATGATGGGTATGATGAATAAGATCAAGGAAACCCAACAAAAAGTTGAAGAAACTAAAGAACGCTTAAAAACTGTTAGTATTGAAGAAAAATCGAGCGACGGTTTATTGAGTGTAACGATTACTGCTACCCGCGAGATTAAAAATATTAATGTTGCAGACGAATTACTAGAAGATAAAGAGCAATTAGAAGATTACCTGGTACTTACTTTAAATAAAGCTATTGCCAAGGCTTCTGATATTAATGAAAAAGAACTCGCAGCGGTTGCTAAAGACGGTATGCCAGATATACCGGGAATGGATATGCTTAAATAAGTTTATAGCTAATTTCCCGGAAAATAAAATACCTCACAGATTTTCACACCTGTGAGGTGTTTTTATATAAATTAAAACTTTACTTAAGCTTCTCCCCTGGCGGGATATTCCTTTTCTAGCACAAAATCTATAGCTTTTAGCAAATCGTCAAATTTTGGTCTTGCAAAAGGCATGGTTTGTATTGAGGCTGCGTAAAGCGTATTATCTGGTTTTATTAAAAACAATCCGGGTTCAAAAAATACCTCGGGTTCGTTGTCATTTATTCCTTCAGAAACATATAGATCCCATTTTCTGGCATCTTCAGTAGCAAAGTCAAAACCAATAGTTAACTTATCTACATCCCATTCTTTTACTGTTTTTTCTGCCAGGGATTGATTGTTGGCACTAATACAAATTATGTTTACACCTTTTTCCCTAAATTCTTCAGTTTTTTCATTTAATTCCTGCAAATAAGATTTGCAAACCGGGCAATGTAATCCACGATAGAAAACAACCAGCGTAAAATTTTCGGGTTTTTGATCACGTAAGTCCCATTGCATTCCATTTGTAGTTTCTACTCTTAATCTAGGCACTTCTTTTTTAGGCAATACATTTTTCATAATTCAATTCTTTTTTTGAAAATTATAAAATTCAATTCCAGAAGCATATTAAAAGCTTTATAAGCTTAGGTTAAATTTTTCTAAGTGTACTATAATTTAACCTCCCGGAGCACCTTCAGGAATTTTTGGTGCATTTCTTCAGTATAATCTAAATGAGTAACAATTCTCAATTTGCCCTGCCCCATATTGCTTATTCTAATATTTTCCTTCTGAAGATACTTCATAAAGGCAGCTTCATCTGAAGCATTCTTGAGATAAAAAATAATAATATTTGTTTCTACCTTTTCTACTTCACCTATATAATCGGCGGTGTCTAAAGTTTCAGCAATATCAGCTGCTCTTTTGTGGTCTTCGGCTAAACGTTCAACGTGGTTATCTAAGGCATAAATTCCGGCTGCAGCCATAAATCCTACCTGGCGCATTCCACCACCTAAAACCTTACGAATTCTAATGGCATTTTTCATCAATTTCTTATCGCCAATAAGTACAGAACCCATGGGGATTCCCAATCCTTTAGAAAGGCAAACCGAAATAGTATCAAATAATTTTCCGTAATCTTTGGGATCTTCATTTTTAGCCACCAAAGCATTAAAAAGCCTTGCACCGTCTAAATGCAAACCGAGTTTATGCGTATTACATACCTTTCGTATTTTTTTTACTTCTTTCAAATCATAACAAGCACCGCCACCCTTATTGGTAGTATTTTCCAAACACACTAAACTCGTTAGCGGACTGTGATAAAAGTCTGGCGGATTTATATTTTCTTCAACCTGTGCCGCGGTAATCATACCGCGATCACCGTCTACCAACTTGCAGGAAACTCCACTATTAAAAGAAGCGCCACCACCTTCATAGTTAAAAACGTGTGCCCACTTATCACAAATAAGCTGTTCGGCAGGTTGTGTATGCAATTTTATAGCCGCCTGGTTGGCCATACTTCCTGTAGGAAAAAATAAGGCTTCATCTTTTCCGAACATTTTTGCCAGTTTTTCTTCTAAGGCATTTACGCTAGGATCTTCTTTATAGACGTCATCGCCTACTTCGGCTCCCATTATTGCTTTCAACATTCCGCTGGTTGGGCGGGTTACGGTATCACTTCTTAAATCTATTTCTTTCATAAGCATTCTTTCGTCATTTCCGCGAAGGCGGAAATCTTTTTTATTGTTTAACTTCTTTCAACTCCCCAAAAAAGAAAATCTCTTTATGGTTTGTTATTTCCGTCCCGAAAAAACGGGATAAACTCCGGCGGAAATCTCTTTATTATTTTTTCTTTCGTTATTTCCTTAAAAGGAAATCCATTTTATTAATTTCTAAAATAATCCATTGCCTCACATCTAAAACTTCCAATAGGACTTCCATCAGGGATTTCAGGAACGTTTAATTTGGTTTTATATTCGCTGGGATTTTCCCTGTAATTCTCAATTTCTCTAAGCATTTGTTGATAGAAAGCTCCATCCTTTTTACTTAACCAATTTTTTAATTCATCAATTTGCGCATTGGCAATGGCTTCTACTTTTGTCGTAGCCGAATCATTTTCGGCTAATTTTATTAACTGAAGCAAGACCTGGTAGTTTACTGCTTCCTGCACTTCATTTAAATAAGCGTTGCGATGAGACTTTTTTATGGTATTACTTATCAATTCATTCAAAACTTCTTCCGGCCCTAACTGTTTCTTATCTAATGATTTTTGCTGAACCAATCTAGCCATTCTTTCTGGATGCAATAATAAGGAAAGCGATAAATTTGCTGAAGTAACTGGCGCGCCCAGAGCATCAAAAGCTACGCCGGTATTGCCTTTAAAAGATTCGCGGCTGCGATTGTAACCAAAAGCTCGAGGTGGAAATAAGTCCAGTTTTTCCTGCGGAATTGCAATAACTTCTGCATCTAAAGTTT
>VMHT01063800.1_pt1 | contig 15671 bp, 15 predicted proteins | sample 4693611 | NCBI WGS metagenome assembly VMHT01 (sample SAMN12280063, study PRJNA550983) | marine metagenome | isolation source: seawater sampled from same location over 5 years 0.02-0.2 micron viral filtrate | place: USA: collected off the coast of southern California halfway between the port... ... | reverse complement strand
TTAACATAGTTGATCCAATTTCATTTTTATCGGTATCTTGTGAAACACAGCCTTCGGTTCGTTCAATTGACTTGCTCGTATCAAATTGTAAGAATAAGGCTTTTGGTTTAGGTGGATTCATATAATGATATCTTTGAGCCGCTTCATTAATATTACCCGATATATCTAAGCCTAAAATGAATTCTACTTTATTCTTAATTGACAAATACTTTTTGATATCACCCCCTCTACCACACGATAAATCAGCTATCATGAGTCGTTTAAAATCATTAGAAGATCCAATTCTAGATATTAATTTACTCTTAATATAGTTGTGTAAATCACGGATAGGTGTATCTTCTGAAAATCTAGTATCCACATAGTATTTATCTGATACAGGTTTTTCAGATAATTCTTCAACTATTTCATCTATATCAAGATTGCCTCGTATCATTTCTGTTGAAACAGGATCATTGATAGTTGACCAGATATTATTCGCAATGGTGAAATATTGTGGTTTTGTTTTATCGCTTCTAACTCGTAGAGGAACCCATAAAAATCCGTTTTTGTTTTCGGGTTGATACCTCATTTCAACGATATCTCCATTACGAATATCTTGGTTGTCTTTTAAACACCTCATAGTTTTATTGGTTAGCTGAATATTGGTTAAATGAACATTGTCTCTTTTGTGAGTGGGTGGATCAAAATGAACAAAAGGTTTCTTGTTTATCGGTTGATTTGTTAGTAAGGCCCAGTTGAAATCAATACTACTATCATCTTTTTCTTGATAATCTACCACTAACTCTACCTTTTGATAATAAGTTAACGTTTTTTCACCTCTTTCATTTACTTCATTATAACTATGAATTACATCTTTACTCTTATCCTTAGAGAATACCACCTTAAAATCAATGGTATTTTCTTCCGGGGGTTTCCATTTGTAATTGTTTGTCCAGGTTCCACTGATAGATTTTACTATATCACCTTCTTCTGACCCCTTAACCGGCAAGAACATTGGTAAGAATATCAAGCCATCTGTAGAGTATTCAAAATCATGTTGCTTATCTAATATCTTTTTAGCTGATTTGAATATCCCCATTAAATTAGAATATTTATCCAACCCTTTCTTTTTAGTTAATTTTTCAGGTCCTTCAAGATATTCTTTGTATCCTATTCTGAGATTCGGTAATTCAGATTCAATTGATTCTATATTACATTCTTGTTTGAATTCTAATAGTGTCTTTGATCTAGATAAGCCTTTCTTAGATAACCACGGTAATGTATAAGGTTGAGTGGGATATTTATCGCAATAATATACATCAAATATCATGTATAATTTAATAGGATTACCTTGTTTATCTTCTGTAATATATTCTCCATCAAACAACCATTGATTTGGTGTTGAAAAGGTTAATCCGGTATCTATAACTTTCTTTTTAGGAGTGATTAGATACCCTTGATTATCTTTGATAAATAATTGTGCGCGAATACCATCCGCTTTTTCAGTTACCACATATCCACCCAAGATAGAATGTGGGTTTAATGGATTTAATTCTTCTTTACTCATAGACACTGGTTGAGGACCTACAAATTTCCAATATTTACCACTATTTGTGAATTTACTGTAATCTCGTAAAATATCCTTTTCTTGTGATAAATCTAGATAATGAGGAGTATCATAAATAATCGTATAACAGAAATCAATGGCTTGTTCCAGAACACCTAACACTTTGGATATAGCATTCGCAGAATACATACTTGAATCTATAAACATATTGTTACCCCCTCCTTTTAATTTGGAGCCTGTTCTTTTTAATTTGGAACCACCTCTTGGAGATGCAGGAGTATAACCTTCTGATGAATCTCTGGGTGAATCAGGGGTATAACCTTCGTAAGAATCAGGTTCGGTTAATTCTTCAGGTGAAACTATATCTTCAACTATATATTCTAAGGGGATGTATAAAGTATCAATTTCTACCTCAACATCTACATCATTTGTAAAGGGTAGACTGGGGACCACAGATACTTCTAGTTTCTTTTCAACTTTTAGAATATTTCTTGGTATAAATTTATATTGTATCCCCTTAGATTGTTGTTTTTGTATTTCTTCAACAAACTTCTTTCCTTTATCTTCTGACCATTCCTCAATGTTTTTTATATGAACAACATCGGGTAAGGGTCTAGGTGAATCACTTACATAATTAACAGGTTCATCAAATTCTATACCTGCATCATATCTAGGTGATGATTCATTTACATACATATCATACATTTCGTCGCCATTTGTAAAGGATAAATCGGTTTGAAATACTGACCCAGAAGGTGTATCTTGATATGTGTCACACTCACCCCGGTTAATCAAGAATGTTTCTAATGGAGAACTCATACCAACATTATTAGAACCCACAAATTCAATTTCCAATTCAAAGTGTTCATTTTGTTGAAGTAGTTTAGAGTCTTTGAATGTTTTGTGATAGGTATTTTGTTTTGATTGTTTAATTGCGGTTAAATCAATTCTCCATAAATTATCCAATGTTAAGAATGAATATCTTTTTTTGTATCTGAATGATTTATTTTTGTTTGTCCAATTCTTAAGAAATACCATGACTTCTTTTGAACCCGCACCACCTACGGTTTGTTCACCTTGTTCAGTTTCATAGACAGTTGTTCCTAGATAATTTAATTGAGTTTCTTGTTTAAGATTCAGACGACAAGGATACACACCCGATTTTATAGAGGTGTATTTCTTATCAGGGTTTTTAGGGTTCTTATACATCAATTTGTTTATAAATATCGGATTCAAATCATCAAAGTTGTCTTGAATACAATATTGTCGTATTTCTTGAACACCCGTTAGCGTAGCTCTAACCGTTGAACTGAAACTACGTCTGTTTTTAGAGATTAACTCTGTTCTTATATCCAGTGTATTTTCTTCATCTAGCGTTGTATAACCACTTGATGTGTGTAAGGCATGTTTTAATCTTAGAAAGACCTCTTTAGATAAACTTATGGAACCATCCGGTAATCCGTGAATCCATTCTAATTCAAGCTCATCATCTTTTATGGCCAATTTCATATAGTCATCCACAGATCCATTTTTTGACAGCGATTCAATAAATCCTTGCCTCATGATATATACTATACCTAGATAAATTAACTTTAATATACTACGAATCAAAATTAAATCAAATTTTAATATGTGTTTATAATAAATGGCACGTATTAAAGGTGGGAAAAAAGGAAAGGGTAAAAAGAAACTCAGAACTTTAATGTCTAAACCACGAAAGAGTGGACCCAAAGTTAAAAAATCATCTAAAAAAGGTAAAAAGAAGGTATCTTTTAATTTTATTCCAAAATTAATCGGTCGTAAAGATTCTAAAACAGGGCTTTATGATAAATATCTTAAGCCTACGATTACTATTAGTCAACCCAAGAAACGTAGATATACTGTTTCTAAACCAAACCGGGTAAAGAAATGTTCGCCTAGAAAACCAAGAAATTTACGTAACACATTAATGAATTTAGGTTTACGGTGCTATTGTAATCGTAAAACTTGCGTGTGCGCACAGGTGAAACCAAATAATCATTTAGGTCATCACCATTTAGGTCATCATCATTTACATAGACGTTCACCTATGCGTAAATCTAGATGTCAGTCTCTACGAAGGCCTGTAAGTAGTCAATCTATGGAATATGTGGATTCATCTATGTATTCAACGAGTATGGGTAAACCAGATTTTAAGAGGAGGTCTTCTATTAAACACACAGATGATGGAATTATGAAAGGTTTAATGATGATACAAGATAATGATGATATTTCTTATTTACCACTAAGATAACGTGTTGTAAATGGATCACCTAAACATTCTTCTATGACAGTTGTTATACCATTTTCGGTTGTTGTAGTGACTTTATGATTGTTATGTATTACGGTAGTTTGGCTAAAACTGTGATTTAGATTGTCCATATTGGTAAATAATCCATTAAATAAGTCTCCTTGATTGAAGGCTTCTTCTTGGAATCCCGAAAATGGATGAGTTGTTATATTGTGAGGATCCATAAATGATGAACTCATAAATTCTCTAAACAAATTTATCGGATCAAATGTATCATTCATATCAAATACGCCCATATTGTCATAATTTCTGCGTTTTGAAGGATTACTCAGTATTTGATAGGCTTCCGATATGCGTTTAAAATCCTCAGGATCTCCACCTTTATCCGGGTGATGTTTTACAGCCAGCTTACGATACGCTTTTTTAATTTCTGTATTAATTGCATTCTTAGAGACATTTAATATTTCATAAGGATTCATTTATTATTATTATCTTTGATTATATTTAAATAGTATTTCTACTTAAATAAAACATGTGTATAGATATATGTCTGAAATGGGAGCTCAAAGTTTGCTATCTAATTTAAAAATACCAATTTATATTTTAAGAAAATGTTTACTACCTCTCAGAAATCCGTTAACCATAGAAAATCTACCGGTGTATTATAGATTTGAAGATGCATACAAAGATGCTGAAATATTTATGAAAACAAATAAATTAACTATCAGAGATAATGTATTTGATGATAATAATAGATATTATGTATATGAAGATTTTATAGGTGAACAATTTATTTGGATAGAACGACACGAATTAAAAATTTAAATATACAACAAAAATATTGCTCCCAAGCCTTCATCTTTCACTAAAAATAATTTTTTACCTTCGGGTATACTTAATTTTAAATTTTCCCAACTATCGGCTGTTAACATAGTTGTGATATTTTCTTTGTTTAAAAACATTACGTCCATTTTATTGGTTTCTTGATTACACACGAAACCTAAACATCCTTCTTTATCATTCGCTTCGTACCCTGCCCCATAAATTTCCATGAGTTTATCCATATTGGTTTGAATAAATTTATTGATATAATCAGGACAAGAATTAACCTGTTGAATCGTTGAGCTAGCCATTTAAAACGTAAAGGTATTAAAAAGATATCTTTTAAACTTAGTCTTACATATGATCACATTTATTGTTTCCGAATAAAAATTTTACATAATCAAAATCTTTACTGTGTTCTTTGCGTTCTTTAAAATAATAAAACACAAAACCTGATATAGATGAAACCATCACCACTTTTTTGCATATTTCTTTCATTTTATGAATTTTATCTTTTTTATTTAATAAATCATCTCTCTCTATGGATGTAATGTTTTCTTTTAATTTGTCTTTTATATATTCACCATAATCAAATAAAACATACAGAATGGCTAATAATGTAAAATTAACAGCCGTGAAGTATAGATTTTGTTTACTGAGTATAATGTATAACAACCAAATATTGATAGTGGTTTTAAATGTGTCATAGGGATGAGAATTTTTATCATCGGTAAAATCAATCGTGAAATAAATCAAACAAAAAATAGTGACTTGTTTCGCATAGGGATTTGTATGGAGGACTTTGAGTGTTTGACATGAAAACGTATTCTCAACAGTAGTCCCTATAATAGTTAATACAATCAAAAACACACCTTTTAATAGATTTGATGATAATTTCATATATATATTATTTATATTTTAATTCATGGAATTATAAATAGCTTCTTGAATCATTCGTTCTTCTTCTTCTTGTAATACTTGAGATATCATTTGTGTCATCCTTCGTGGATTAAATATTTGAGGAGGACCTTGAGCCCACTGTCCTTGTTGACCTCTTTGTGGTGTTTCAGGTGAACATTTTTTTTCTATACTAGGAAATTCACATCTACACATAGGACACGTATTATTTTCTTTTAACCAAGGATAAATACCATCACAGTTTTCTCGTTTGATATGAAAGTAGTGTTTATCTTTACATGGCAGTTCTATAACATCTTCCCCTAATTCTAATTCATCTAAACAAACACCACAAGTTATCTTTTTTTCAACTAATTCGGGGGAAACTTTTTGAACAGATAAAGAATTAATAAAATCTTTAGAACACACTTGTTTGAATGCAGGTTTTTCATGAAAGCTTCGGTTAGCTATTTCTTCTTCAAGTGTATTTTCGTGGTCTACTGCGACATTATTGAAACCTCCTAATAAATTTAATAAATTCAAAGGAATAATAATGGGTGGTGGTGTATTAATAATTTCTGGTTCAGGTTCGGTTAATAGTGGTTCTATTAGTGATTGATCTACTAGTGATTGATCTACGATATTTGGCGAATTTATGTTTGGTGAATTAATTATTTCTTCAATATCATTTATTTCTGTATCAGGTATATCTATTAAGGGTATATCATCTGGTTCCATATTATATAATATATCATTTTATTTCTATAAATAAAACTAAATAAAATAAATGTTGTATATATATAATATGGATGCAGGACCTGTGGAAGCAGAACCTATGGAATCAGGTGATGAAGTTAGTAATGTTTCACAATCTATAGATGCAGATACAGTTGTAAAACAAGGTGGGGAACCACAATCTATGGAACTAGGAGATGAGGTATCACAACCTATGCAACCCTCTGGTATGGGTGAACCTCCAGTTACACCAATAAAGGAAATAAAGCCGGTGGAAAATACCCCCCAAAATCTGGGAGCATTAACAAGACATGATTCAACTACCCTCAAACAAACTTATAGAGGTCAAATTAACGACCTTTTGACTAATATACTGGAAATAGATTATGATTTTTCAAAGATAAGTAATATAGAACAGATTCAAGGATTAGCTACATATTTAGATGAAAAAGCAATTAGTACCTATGATTTAAATGAAATATCAAGGTTTATAGATTGTCCTGAATTATTATCAGTTACGCATATAACAAGTTATGAAGAAGTTATTGAAAATAATACAAATCGTTTTTTTGCGATTCTATCTGAAAAAATGAATATTACCACCAAAATTTGTGTGATTAATAAGATGATAGATATATCTGAAATAGAATCACAAATAAAAACTACAGGAGAAGGTAATCCATCATATAAAGATTTATGTATAGAAAATAAAAAACTCATAGTAGATCAATTGGCTTATATAATCCACCTTCGTAATCCAATCACAGACTGTGAAGATATTTGTCTACCTGATAGTAGTAGCGATGAAGAAGAAGTCGCGCCCTCATCACCCACCGACCAATGTCAATATTGTGTAAATCAAGAAGATAAAGAATCATTAATACAGGAACAGCAAAAACCTTTAAATAGTGATGAGGATATTATATTAATTGATGAACAAGAATATAGTCAAAATGAATATAGTCAAAGAGGAAAAAGAATGTCAACTGATGAAGATGATGAAGATGATGAAGATGATCGAAGAGGTAAAAGACAAAGAAAACAACAAGGTGGGGTTTCTACTACTACCATAGATCCCCTACTAACTGATTATAATAATATCGTAAATATTAATGAGATGGTTTCATCATTTATAAATACATTAATAAGTGAACTACCAAGTAATGAAATGGCTACTAATGAAATGGCTACTAATGAAATGGCTACTAATGAAATGTCTACTATGCCTAATTTATTTGTATTAGCCACTGCTTTTTCTACCTTTATAAATAAATTTAGTTTATTGCCCCAAGAAGTTATAACAAAATATAGATTAGCTATTAAAGGTGATAAACTTGGAGAAGTTAAACAAAACTTTAAAACAAGAATAGGTTTGTTACAAAGTAAAATAAATGGAGTATATGATCCAACATCTTTTAATAATCAGTGGAGCCCGTATAAAATGGATAAATATGGTAATATTGGTGTAGCCATTACTGGTAGAGGAACGGATAAATTAGAGGATATAACTAGAAAATATAATACAATGTTTGAAGATAATTATGATATAGAAGTTTTAAAATATGAATATGATCCTACTGAATCATTCTCAAAATTGGGTCAGTTGCGTTTATTATATATGATGCTACCTTTAGACGCAACATATTTATCAAATCCATATATGTATTATCCGACAGATAGAAATCCTGTAGGAGATAGTGTTATGGGGTTTTCGGTAAAATTAACTAATAATAAAACTATGTGTGATAAAGTTAGTGAAATATTTTCATTATTAACACCACCTGAATCAACAGATATAAGTATTATTCTTGAGGAAGGATGTAATAAAATATTGAATAATGTAGATGAATTATTGACCCAGATAGTTACATGTAGTTTAGATACAAGACCCAATTCATCGCAAATAAGAGGAGATGCCGAAACAGAAGCCAAAGCTTGTTTTGTAGTGAATGCTAATATAGGTGTTCCAGTTACCTCTACAAGAAATTATCTTCTAGGTAATTATCTTCTAGGTAATGGACAAAGAATATTGTTTGATAAACAAGGGAAATGGATGCCAAATCTTTATAATCATTCTAGTGAAGATAATCACTGTTATGTTATGTGTATTCCTCATGGTGGATCATATAATCAATTAGGGTGGGTTCAATTTGAACCATTTCAGAAATTAATATCACGATTACGTCTTAAATATACTAAATTACCAAATATTATAAAACAATGGAAAAAAACAAATAAAGAAATATATGATTTTCAAAAATTAGTTATAGCCTATTTTAGAAATGAGTGGGAACATGTTTGGGATTATTTAGATATGTCTGAAAGATTTGGTGATCCGAAATATATACAAGAAACTATAAAATTTTTAAAAGCAATTTCAGGTTATTTTAATTCACAAGATAAAGTTAATGATTGTATATCAGTATTACAATCATTAGATATGTATTTTAATATATATATACGGCCACTAATTATGGCTCAATGTTGTGGATTTGTCAATCAACGGAAATCTGATAAACGAATTACTAAAAAAAATAACAATGAATTTGAAAGCACCACTGGTAATTTAAATTGTGAACTTGATTATGTAGCATATAGTAAATTATTCAATAATAGTATTGATATGGGTCATTATGGTTATAGTTTATCAAAAATTCTGGCAAAAATTATAAATCAAGATAAAGGTTTAATAGGGGAAATGAAATTTTTAAATGAGTTTAATAAATTATGTAATAATAATAAATATAGAAATGACCAATTTAAAGGAAGTGTTAAATATATGGAAATTAGATTATCCTTATTAAAAGATTATATGAAGGCTGAATTTATGATTGAAAAGATAGAAAAAGATGTTGGGTTATCAAATAGTTTCTTTAATGATATTAAAAAAAGTCCATTAGAATTTAATAAATTTGTTCGTTTGCTATTTGTGTCTCGATGGTCTGTTATGGTTTGTAGGAAACAAAATTTTAAAGGTTATTTCAAAAAATATGGTTTTTTCTTTTTACGATTATTACTAAGGAAAATAATCACAGGTAAATATAATAGTAATGAAATAGATAATGATATAACAACTGCGTTAAAATTATGGATCACAGTTGCTAAGGTTGGCACACCTGAATTTGATCGAAGTTTAGGTGCATTAAAATTGAGAAAAAGTAAACGCAAACGAAAAAGTAAAAAGAAAACAAAACGTAAACATAAACGTAAAAAGAAAACGAAACGTAAGAAAACGAAACGTAAGAAAACGAAACGTAAAAAGAAAACAAAACGTAAAAGAAAACTATAAAATTTATCTTAATTATTTCATACCTGAAAACAAAACTAAATATCCTACAAAGCCTACTAATAATGATATTTTATATCTATATTTCATTTCTTCATATATTTCAGCCCAGGCATCTGTTTGTTCTTTACTAGTTAAGGAATACAACATCAAGGGTGATTTAGGATAAAAATAATATACACCTAATTTAACCAGATACACGATTGCTAAAAAGGTACAAACAGGATAACTTTGTTTTGGATTGTAAAAATAATAACTAGTAGCAGAAATAATACCCACAACCATACCGGTAACATAAATCATTACTCTTTCTCTAACTATATCTGTATAGGTGTTTTTCTGATCTTCATCTAACAGATTATAAAAATCTAGGAAAATACCTTGATCTTTCTTGAATAAACTCATGTAAATTGAAGATAATAATAAAGTAACACCTACAACACATAAATTACAATCTAACATTTATTATTAACGTATATTTTAATCTACCTCATCAATTGTAGGACCACTAGTTGTTTCTTCGGGTGGCACAGCTTCGTTTGATGAAAAACCTTCGGTCCCTTGGCTCATTGCTTTCATCATGATTGGTTGAATAGCACTGTTTAATTCACTTAGTTTAGCTTCATATTCTGATTTACTATATTCATCATTTACTAACCATGTATCGGTTTCATCTAAAATCGTAGTAATTTGTTGAATATCTGATTCTTCTAACTTTGATTTAAACTCTTCTTTTTGAATGCTTGAACGTGTGGTGTAGACCAACGCTTCTAGTTTATTTTTAGCTTCAATTTTCTCACGTAGTTCTTGATCATCTTTTGCAAATTCATCCGCTTCTTTGACCATTCGTTCAATTTCTTCTTGTGATAAACGTCCTTTATCATTTGTGATTGTAATACTCTCTTTCTTACCTGTCCCCTTTTCACTGGCTTCAATGTTCAAAATACCATTCGCATCCAAATCAAAGCTGACTTCAATTTGGGGGACTCCTCGTGGTGCGGGTTGAATACCTTCTAGCATGAAATTACCTAATTCATTACAATCTTTAGTCATAGTTCGTTCACCTTCAAATACCTGAATATTCACACCCGGTTGGTTATCTTCAAATGTAGAGAATGTTTGTGATTTTTTGGTAGGAATAGTTGTTTGTCTTTCAATAATTTTGGTCATAACACCTCCGGCGGTTTCTAAACCCAGAGATAAAGGAGCGACATCTAAAAGTAATATTTCACTGGTTTTGTCTCCTTCTTTAGAACCTCCTCCTAGAATGTTTGCTTGAACCGCCGCGCCATACGCAACTGCTTCATCGGGATTGACTCCTTTATTCAATTCTTTTCCCCCAAAAAATTCAGATATCATTTGTTGAACTTTTGGTATACGAGTAGAACCACCCACCATTACAATTTCATGAACTTCAGATTTGCTACACCCAGCATCTTGTAAAACTTTTGAAACCGGTTGAATACACTTTTGAAATAGACCCATACATAGCGACTCAAATTTAGCTCGTGTTATACTGGTAAAAAAATCAATACCATCATACAGTGAATCAATTTCTAGATTGGCTGTTGATGAACTAGATAATGTTCGTTTGGCTTTTTCACACGCAGTTTTGAGTCTACGAACAGAACGTTTACTATCACTAATATCTACTTTATGTTTTCTCTTGAATTCAGCCATGAAATGTTGCATCAGTAGATTGTCAAAGTCTTCTCCACCTAGATGAGTGTCTCCTGCGGTGGCTCTAACCTCAAAAATACCATCATCTATATTTAATAAAGACACATCAAATGTTCCACCTCCTAAATCAAAAATAAGAACATTTTGTTCAACTGATTTATTGTCTAGACCATATGCGATCGCGGCTGCGGTTGGTTCATTGATAATTCGTAGGACATTTAGTCCCGCAATACTACCCGCATCTTTTGTAGCTTGTCTTTGTCCGTCGTTAAAATAAGCTGGAACAGTGATAACCGCATCAGTAATTGTTTCACCTAAATAGGATTGGGCTATATCTCGCATTTTAGTCAAAACCATCGCAGATATTTCTTCGGGATGAAATTCTCTGCGTTCATCTTTGTATTCTACTTCAATAAGTGGCTTTCCAAGTGAGTCTTCTTTTACTGTAAATGGAAAATTCTTGATTTCTTGTTGTGTAATTGCATCATCAAATTCACGTCCAATAAGTCTCTTAGCATCATAAACGGTGTTTGTAGGATTCATAGCTGCTTGATTTTTAGCTCCATCACCAATTAAACGTTCATCATTAGAAAAAGCAACATAACTAGGTGTTGTTCTGTTGCCTTGATCATTTGCGATAATTTCACATCTGTTATCTCTCCATACACCCACACAAGAATAGGTTGTTCCTAAATCAATACCGATAGCTACCATTTTACTATAAATTAGGATGTCTTTTTTAAGTATCTTTTATCAATTTCTTGTTTTAATAGTATGAATAATGTATCCATATGTTTTGTATATTGTGGTTCTATGACATCTTTTACTATTTTTATGTATTTTCGGTTAACTTCAATTGGTTCTTCCATCAAAAGTAGAGTTTATGATATCTTTTAGTAACTAAATAAATCAAATTTAAATATACTATATAATATAAATGAGTGGTTTAAGTCGTTTAGAGCAGTGGAGTAAGCTTACTGAAACGGGGTTTGCACCATTTGAATACAAAAAGCAACATGACGCGCGTATTGCTAAATTAAATAAATTGGTAGCGTGTATTCGTCGTTGCACCGAAGAATATATGAATCTTAGTTCTTCAGAAAGGAGTGATGAAATGAAAATTATATTAAAAGAATCACTAGAATTGAATCGTAAAATTGAAAAATTCATAGCCAGTAATAAATTTGGTTCATTAAAAAAGTCTAAGAAGAAGTCTAAGAAGAAATCTAAGAAGAAATCTAAGAAGAAATCTAAGAAGAAATCTAAGAAGAAATCTAAGAAGAAGTCTAAGAAGAAGTCTAACAAAGGTGGAGGGAATATAGACGTATTTGAAAAATTATATATTTGTTTAGATGCATACGTTAAATTAGCGATCACACAGATTGAGGGTAAAGAACGTGCTAAAGATGAATTACCCGTAATTGAACAAGCCTTGAATCTACAAAAGAAAGTGAAATTATTCTTAGATAAAAACAATACAAGACCATCTAAAAAACTGAGTAATATACCTAAAGAAATAGTATTTACACCGTCTGATGCTCCAGATTTAATAGATTTTGGGGCATTACAAAAGAAACGTAGAAACACAAAACGTAAGAAAACACGTAAAACTATGAGAAGAAAGGGAGGACGTTAAAAAAAAATGTGGACGTTAAAAATATGATATCAAATTGAATAATTTCTAAAAAATCCATCTGGTTTCTTGAATAATTTATTTACAAAAGTTGATTTTGTGATAACTTTTTGATTATCTTTGGTTGTAGACCAAATAGCCATAAAAGAAATCATTATAGATTTATTGTAAACCAATTTAAATTCATGTTTCATTAATTTTTTTATTTGTTTGAAAGTTAAGTAGTCTTTTTTTGTGTATTTGTGAAATAGTCTTGTGTATTTATTATTTTTATGTTTATTCTTTGTTTTCATATAATTAAGTGTAGATTTATTTTATTTGTATTAATATAATGAGTATTGATTACAACAAGTGTGCTTACTTAAATCCTGAAAAACAAAATGCATCATCTATGTTAAAACCCTGTATTAATGGATCTGATCCCTTAGTGTGGCCTTGTGATGAAAGAAAAGTAATGAATAATGATATCTTATCTTTGGTTACAGAAAGACCTAATGGAGATAACATTGAAGGTGAATTACCTCATTCATTAAATGTTTCACCTGAATTACAAGCACGTCGTAAATTATTGAATTCTGTAGCACCTCCTGAAAAAAAAGCAAATGAAAATATGTATGGGAATTCTAATATTGAAGGATTTACCAATTTAGGCGCCAGTTATGTGAGAGAAGGTGGGTTACCAGACACCTATTATAAATGTCCTTTAACAGGAAAAATTACCAAACTCTGCGACAACTGTAAATATAATCAAGATAAAGTTGGTTTAAGTCGTCAATTTAATGAAGGAGATCCATGCTTCCCATACGGTGTATACAACGGATTAGATAACGATGGATACACTCAATGCACATGTGGTTCAGAGGGTCAATATTGTAATGAGATATTTGATGTTCAGGGTGGATTATTTGCCGATGGTGTATATCTAATGAATGTTGGTGATTTTGGTGTTGTTGCGGATTACTCATCATATTAAATAAAAAACATATTACACGATACATATTACTACATTATACAATTACTAATACAAGAACACCTTACCAATCGTTCGCTTCTTGATTTTCTTCTGCTTCTTGATAAAGCTGTTCTTCAATTTCAACATCTTCTTCGGTTGTATTACCTAGAATGTGATTGACTGATGATACAATTACATCTTCCGCATTTCGGAGTGTTTGATAATGATCTTCTGTGTAAGCCGTTACAAAGAAGAACACATCTTCTGATGATTGATTCTCTACATTCAAGTTGCGAAACTTAGGCTTTCCCTTAACTTCGGAACCTGCGCGAACTTGAATACTTGTCTTAACTGCTACTGCCTTTTCGTTATCTCGTTCAGTGATAAATGTTACCATTCGCTTCAAATTAGAAGCATTCTTACCGATAACCTTTCCAATCATGTAATTATCCATGGGGACACGGAAGGCAACAGTATACTTCTTAGTTTGATTCTTCTTAGGTTGTGAGTTCTTAGCTGGTGTCTTTTTGACATGAGGCTTATTTTCTCGTGGAGTCAAGAACTTAACCGTCCAATTATTTAGGACAATTACTCCTTGTTCAATGAGGGATTCATCATCAGAAGAGAGAACTGCTACAACCTGTTCATCACGAACTTCCACATGGATTCGCATGCTAGGGACTTCATCTACTTCTTCTGAATTAGACTTCTTTTCAGATACCCAATTAATTTTGGAGAAACGAACAACATTTTGAATGTTCTTTCCCTTAGCTCCGATAAATGCGGCTACACGATCAACTGGGAAATCAGAAATTTCAATCTCTCGCTTGTGAGCATGTTCCTTAACTTCTTGTTGTTCAGCTTGTTCTTCGGATTCTTCCTGTTCAGATTGTTCTTCTTCAGCACCACCTCGGAGGCGCAATACAAGATGAAGCGTTGATTCTTTTTGGATATTGTAATCTGCGAGAGTGCGACCGTCTTCAAGTTGCTTCCCTGCGAAGATGAGGCGCTGTTGATCTGGTGGGATTCCCTCCTTATCCTGAATCTTAGCCTTCACATTCTCAATAGTATCTGATCCTTCTACTTCAAGAGTAATAGTCTTACCTGTGAGAGTCTTTACGAAGATCTGCATTCTTAAAAGAGTTAAAAGTTTTCTTAGTTCTGAGGGTTTAGAGAGTTTAGTTAGTTTTGTTAGTTTGTTTGTTTGTGAGTTGTTTGTTTGATGGTTAAGTATCTTGTATTAAAGAATCAAATTTTCAAATAATTATGAGTTTAATTTTATTATTTTTAATATTTGTTATTAATAATTAAAATAAATGATAAATTAATGAACTCTTCTAATAAAGCAATTATCATTGTTAAAGAAGAAAAAATTAAATCTATTTATAATTACATAGATTTAAAGGGAATAAGACAATTTCTCGTTTATCATCCTAGAATGTTATTGATGTTTGAGATATTAGTTCATCACATTGATGATTATGTGAATCAAAGAATAATGAATGGAAAAGATACAATGAATAATTCAGCTCATATTTGATACCTATTTAAAGTTTTATTGATATACTAATATGTAATAATTTAGCCCGTATGGCGCAATTGGATAGCGCATCAGACTTCTAATCTGGGGGTTCTGGGTTCGAGTCCCAGTTCGGGTATTTTTTGCTCCCGTAGCTCAGTCGGTTAGAGCGTTGGTCTTATGAGCCAAAGGCCGTGGGTTCAAGTCCCTCCGGGAGCATCCTTGTCCATTTAGCTCCTCAAGGTTGCTAATGGATATCCTTGTCCATTTAGCTCCTCAAGGTTGCTAATGGATATCCTTGTCCATTTAGCTCAGTTGGTAGAGCGCAAGAC
>VMHT01151109.1_pt1 | contig 15672 bp, 18 predicted proteins | sample 4693611 | NCBI WGS metagenome assembly VMHT01 (sample SAMN12280063, study PRJNA550983) | marine metagenome | isolation source: seawater sampled from same location over 5 years 0.02-0.2 micron viral filtrate | place: USA: collected off the coast of southern California halfway between the port... ... | reverse complement strand
GTTCAGGACAGGCGTTTACAATTCATCAGTTGCAGCCGTTGATGTTGAGCATAACTTTGTTCATATCGCAGGAGACCTCGCATGAGTAAGGCAGCAGAACTCGCCGCACTGATTGGTTCGCAGACGGCGTTGTCGAACAGGAACCTGATTATCAACGGTGCGATGCAGGTGGCCCAGAGGGGTACGTCTAGCACATCTTTAGGATATCAAACTGTAGACAGATTTAATGTCCACAAAAATGGCTCTTTCGACCAACTTAACTTTACTCAAACACAAGTAACAGATGCCCCTGCTGGCTTTAGCAACTCGTATAAATTTACAACGACCACAGCAGAAACAGCAGTAGACTCTGATGAGAGTATAGCAATACGGACAGCATTTGAAGGTCAAGACTTACAACAGCTTGGCTATGGAACTGGCTCTGCCAAAAAACTAACTTTGTCATTTTATGTAAAGTCATCACAAACCGGCACATTCGCAATTTACTTTTATAGTGCTGATACTGTTCGCATAATCACTAGGACTTATACAATATCATCAGCAAATACTTGGGAACAAAAGTCCGTAACTATTGATGGTGACGCAAGTGGCTCAATAGATAACGACGCAAATGAAAGTTTGCAAATTAGCTGGGCAATTGCCGCAGGAAGTAATTTTACTTCTTCTAATAGCACTTCTTGGTCAGCATACTCGACTCCAACTGCATACTTTGGTCACGCACAAAACGCTGTTTTAACAACAACAAATGCCACGTGGCAAATTACCGGCGTCCAGCTTGAGGTCGGCGAACAGGCCACGCCGTTTGAGCATCGGTCATTTGGCGATGAGTTGGCTAGGTGTCAGCGGTATTTTCTTAATTATGCAGATGTTCGCAATGATTACGGTATGACAGGCGACTTAGGCACTGGTTCAATGTACAACTCTTCAATTTTAATGTGTTGCATTAGATTTCCTGTTGAAATGAGAACAGCACCCACAATGACCCACGGCTCTGGCACGGACTTTTATAGGTTTTGGCGAAATGGTGCCGAAGACAAGTTTAATGGCTGGACATATTGGTACGATGCAAATCGGCTTGGAGGCGCATTGCAATCGGAGGCGAACATTTCTGGCACTGCCGGTCACGCAGGGCGTGTTATGGTACTTAGTTCAGCAGGAGATGCTGGCTACATTCATTTGGATGCGGAGTTATAAAAATGGATATTATAAACGCAAAGTATTATAATGATTTAACTGGTACTCAAAGTGGCATTAACGCCACCATCGACGGCATTGAAATGTCCGTACCCCTTTCCCCCGGCAACCGCCACTACGACGAAATCATGCGTCAGGTCGAGGCCGGTGACTTGACAATAGCTGACGCCGACTGATGAAGCTGGCGATGGAACCCGTAATGAAAACACAGATGGAACTTGAGGCACACGAAAAAGAGTGCGCTATCAGGTACGCCTCTGTGCAGGAAAAGTTAGAGGCACTCGACAAGCGCATGTGGCGGCTGGAAGCAATGATAATGGGCAGTACGGTGATGGTGGTTGCTATGGTAGTTACAGTATTTATGGGACTTAGGTAATGGCAGAAGAAGATACCAAACCAAAAGCTGGAACTAAGCCAGTAGACCAATATATGGGTGAACAAGCTGTTAATCCCTTGATGCCAGCACAGGCTTTGTACAAGCCAAAAGCCCAAGTTATCGGCCAGGATGAGCTTATTACAGAAGGTGCTGGGGAAGTAGGAGACACTCTGCCTGACACCAGCCTAACTAAATCCATTGCGCAGGGAGCGGATAGAGTACAAGCTCAAGGGCCGGCACAGATGGCCCCGCAGATGTCCGGCCCTGTATCTGGAGTGGCTGATACTACGGGCACTGTATCACAAGAAGCACAAGCTACAGCTGCCCAAGGCACTATAGGACAACAAGCTACCGCCGCACAAGGTACTGTTCAAGGCACAATAGACCCTATGACAGGGCGTACTGTATCTGCGCAGGAACAAGCTACTGCCGCTACAGCAGATAAACAATTCCTTGACCCGTATCAAGCGGCACAATCAGGATTCATTAGCACCGTACAAGGTGCGACTATGCAGGTAACACCTGACATGACTGTAGAAGGTCAGCTGGCGCGGCTTTCACAACAGTTCGATAATGGTCAGGTTCCGTCCTGGGCAGCGGGGGCGATTCGTAACGCCAACGCGCAGATGGCCGCACGCGGTCTCTCTGCTTCTTCTATGGCTGGCGCGGCACTTACGCAAGCCGCTATGGAGTCTGCCCTCCCCATAGCTACGCAAGATTCACAGACATATTACAAAACTGCTGTGCAGATTATGTCTAACGAACAACAAGCACGCTTAGCTAACTCACAGAACAATATGAACATAGATTTGGCTAACACGTCAAATCGTCAACAAATGGCGCTTGCAAAAATGCAAGTCAATGCTTCTTTGGCAGGTCAAGAACTCAGCAACCAACAGCAGACTAACATCCTCAACGCTGAAAAATTTGCCGAAGCCGCAAACATGACGTTTACACAAGAACAACAACGTGTGTTTGCAAACTCTAAGATGGTGGAAACACTTAATCTTAGCAACTTGTCCAACTCGCAAGCTACGGCACTCGCTAACGCGGCTAGCCTTGCACAGATGGATATGGCGAATCTCAACGCTCGTCAACAAGTAGCTGTACAGAATGCACAAGCATTCCTACAGATGGACATGGCAAACATGTCAAATGCACAGCAATCCGCAGTCATTGAGCAACAAGCAAAACAACAAGCAATGCTCTCTGACCAAGCGGCGGCTAATGCGGCACAGCAGTTCAATGCCACCTCACAGAACCAAGTTAATCAGTTCTACGCTAACTTATCGCAAGATATTAATAAGTATAATGCCACGGCGGCAAATGCTTCTAGCCAGTTCAACGCTGGACAGGCTAATGCCATGAAACAATTTGCGGCAACAATGGCCAACCAAAGGGAGCAGTTTAACGCAACTAATGCTTTAGCTATTGAGCAAAGTAATGTACAATGGCGTCGTGAGATTAATACAGCGAATACTGCTGCACAAAATGCGGCAAATCAAATAAACGCTGCAAATTACTTAAGTATCTCAAATACAGCACTAAACAATGTATGGCAACAGTTTCGTGATGAGGCTGACTACGCATATTCATCCGCAGAAAACGCTAATGACCGAGCGTTTAATATGGCTATGGCAATCCTTGAAGCAGATGTAAATAAAGAAATGTACAACGCATATCTGGACAACAAAACTGCTGAATCTATCGGTTCCTTTTTAACTGCCATAGCTACGTCTTACGTAAAAGCAGGGAGCACAGGATAATGAGTTTTTGGTCTACTCTTGGAGGGGCTGTGGTTTCATCTATAGCTGGAGAAATTTTTGGTGGGGGCAGCCAGCCCGAACCAATTAAGGAGCCGAGACGAGTGGATTTCAGTGGTCTAACTATGCGTACAGGCCGTAGAGGTTCCAAAGCAACTCGGTCTGCTCCTGCGCCAGTCTCTGGTGTCGCAGCATATGGACCTCAAAGTCGATACAAAGCGGCAGTGCAAGCGGCACTAAAGGAAGTAACGGCGTTAAAAAAGGCTAAATCAGGTAAAGCGTAATGCTAAATATCCCCGAAAATTTAACAATGCCATCTGGAAAAGAACGGTCACGTTTTGATGTGACTGTCCCTGGACAGTCGTTAACTAAACCTCCAAAAGAATATCCGTGGGAAAGCCCACCACGGTTTAGCACGCCTGATGAAGTAATAGAATTCTATTTAGATAGATTCGGAGAAGAAGAGGTTATTTTTAATCTTTTCGCGATGCTAGAATCTAAAATACCCGTAAGCACTATTGTTAATTCAATGGTGATGTCCGGCTTTGCAGAAGGTATGTACTCCCCAGATTTGGCCATACTTATTGCCGAAGAACTGGCCATGTTAGTTGTAATAGTCGCAGAAGAAGCCGGTATTGATTACGAACTTGGTGCAGAAGATAAAACAGTAAATGCATTAAAGCAAGCGGCTAAACTGAAGGCAGCAATTAAAGAACGAGATACCATGATTATGCCTAAGGTAGAAGAGAAAATAGAAGAAATAAAAGAAGAACGTAGTGAAGGGGGCTTAATGTCGCCCACTAAGTCGGATGTGGAGGCGCAGACATGATTCGCGGATTAATGGGGGCGGTAGTACGTGGTGGTCTTGATACTGCAACACAAGCTATTCTTAACACATCAGAAGAAACTAATGAAGCAGTAAAAAGCAAAGTTTCAAACTTTGGGCCTATGTATGAAAAGTATCAAACAGGCTTTGACAAGATTAGTAAAGAAAACGAACAAATATCGGATATTGCACGACAGCTTAGTGTTCAGCCAGAATACTCAGGATTAAAAGCTACAGAACTTGAAGGTATTGCACAAAGTCTGCTTACCTTATCAGACGGCAATAACCCAATGGAATTTTATTTAAACAATCGTGATACTTTAAGTCCTTCTGCGCTTGATACGGCAACTGCCACTACTGATGTAGCTACACAAACAACTGCAGCGATGGATGCTGGTGCTACGACTACTTCTTCTGCGCCTAAAGACCGGTCATTTATGCAAAAGCTATTTGGCGGTGCTACTGAGGAAGAAACTACTGCGCTTGCTGCTAAACAGTTAGGCATTTCTGTTGAAAGATACAATGAGGTTATGGCCGGGCGTATGCCTACTCGTACCGCGCCCACAACAGCACTTACTGTAGGAAAACAAGATGAAACTCGCGCAATCTTAGTAGATAGCCATAGTTCTATTAGGGATGTAATTAAGAATCAAGACTCAAGCATATATGCCACTGAAGACGGAAGAAAGCTGGCGCAATCGTACATGCCAGCCTATATGGCGTTTATGACAGGTAAAAAGGGTGCGCCCACACCTGAGACTTTGTTAACTTTACAGAATAGTATTTTAACTGCTGCAGCACCAAATGATGCATCATCATTCTTTGCAATTTATGCTGATGACGTTAAAGGCATAGGCGACATATTATTGAATAGAACTAACCCTATTTCTGAAGAAGTAAGAAAGGTTGCCCTCCCCTTGTATCAACAGATACGAGAAGCTCAGAAGCTTTCTGCTAATCCTAACACAGGGCCGGCATACATTGCTGACCCCAAAAATGCGGATAAGTATGAAGACAATGTTTTTGAATTGTTAGAAATTCTTGGACTAACAGCAGATGAACAATCCCTAACAGCTCGTTTTGACACCCTTGGGGAGTTGGTTAAAGAAGCTCGTACGCATGCGATGAATCACAGTGACCATTACACTAAAAATCAAATGGATACTGTATTCGGACTGAGTAAAAAACTAAATGATGCTAGAGCAATGGACGGTGCAGCAGGACAAACAGCGGCATTAAATGCTATTGAAAATACATTAACAAGTGACATCATTCCAGAAGTGCCTGAAACAGCCGCATCAATGTCTACCATTGAAGAAAAAGCGCAAAATATAGCCACTTACATGATGAATAATGGGTACACAGGAAGTAAAGAACAAGCCCTTATAGAAGCACGTAATAGGGTTGCCCAAGGCGTAACTATGATTCAGAATGTGCCGCATCAAGCGGTGATGCAGGATGGTGTAGAGATATTTGAGCCTCTTACTTTAGGTCTACGGACTAACGATGGTGTAATCACAACTATGGCACCGAAAGCTGCAGAATTAAATGCTAAAGCTATGAAGTCTAACTTAGATTCAATTATGGATATTGGTGAGGCATTTGTAGTTCTTGCAGCTGAACCTAATGCATTTAACGTTCTAGGCGCCTTTAGTAGGGACGTAGGTAACGTTGTGCAAGCAGTAAACTCTGCTATGGGAACTAATTTATTCTCAGATTTTGAAAATAACCAAGAGTTGGTTAGAGCATCACAGTTAGTGATTCCACTTCTTAGCACTGCAAAGGATAGACTTTTCCAAGACCCTCGCCTTTCAGACCGCGATTTGGCCATTGTATTAGACTATGTTGGCGTTATTAGACAGGCAGGAAAGTTTGGTCTAGGTCAAAAAGCTGCCATAGCGGCGCTCACCCAAATTAGAAAGGCTCTCGTCGCAGACCAAATGATGCGTATGGCTGGCGCAAACCGAGACATGGGAATTGGAAGGCTTGCACCAAATGGACACGTCATAGTTCACGATGCAGATGGAAAATTAATAAAGAACACTGTAGGTGCTGTTATGTTTAAACAGATGGCGGATTCTCAGGGAGTAGCTATTAAATCTCCTGATGAATACAAGAAGTTGTACAAGAACGCCGAAGAAGCTCAAGTTAGGATTGAGGCAGGAAACGCGCAACAAGGTGATGCCCAAATTATACAAGAATATACGCAATATGAAACAGCCATTAATCTAATTCAAGATACAGTTATGTATGGATTAGACAGAGCACAAGCGTATAAAGACACAGGATACAATAGTCAAATATTCCGTGAAAATTACGAAAACAGGTCTGGATTAATAGCTAGAGATAACATGGGGATATCTCAAGCACAATTAAATAACGAACTGGCAGTGGGACGAGCTATATTTGATGAAGAAATGGGTACATAATGAGCGCAAACTTAAATATGTATGGGTTACCGCCACTTAATATTCCTGATGCAGTGGTGGATGAAGCCCCTGTTCCTGGGCGAGAGATTGTACCCACTGTAGGACGTGACCAACCAGCAGGAGAGATTCCACTATCTCCTGATTTGGCACCTGCTCTCGTGCCTATGGAAGATATGCTTGCCGGTCCATCAGGACCAGGATTCGCCGGAACTAGAGATTTAGATGACATAGATATTGTTGATTTTGATTTCAGTGAGGGGCAGCTACCCATTAATCCTGATGCATCTTTAATTAATCGCAGGATACGTAGACTCGGCCCTACAGTAGAAAATCTTTTTGAAGATGCCACATTCGACCCAAATAGCACTGAAACTTCTGACCTTCTAGCAGGTAAGGGGATTGGCGCATTCGGATTCACGGAAAAGCCAGATGAAGTTAAAAGACTGTACGAAGGCATCCACGGTGAAGGACGGGTGCGCGTATTTGAAGATAACGACGCAGGAATTTTAGAACCCCGTTTTTATGTGTCTCTGCAAAAAGAAGATGGTACATTTACTCCATTCTCCAGTCCTGTTCAAGACACATATGATTACGCTAAATTACTAGGTTCTGTCGTAGGATACGAAACAGCAGTAGGTTCTGCATCTGTAGCCACAGCTTGGGCTGTCGGCGGTACCGTAGCAGCTGCCATGGGTCTCACTGCAATTACAACAGTTGCTGCCCCTGTTGTAGCAGGTGCTGCCGTTATCTATACTTTGTATGCTATGGGCGGTAGCGCGGAGAAGTTTAAGCAGGAAGTTCTTAAAGACGAACTTGGTTTAACTGACAAAGAAGCTGACGAAACAGAGGGCTTCTTTTCAGAAGCTTACAAAGCATACAATGCTGGCTTAACCCCTGTCGGACTAGGGGGTGATGAGTTTACTTCAGGTGAAAAATTTGCAGGTCTGACAGAGTTGGCTGTTGGAATACCTGGAATGATTCTTGATAAAATTAGGCTATCAAAGGGTAGGCTACGTCGTAAATTTATAAAATCACAACAAGGTGAGGGAGAATTACCTACAACATTTGAGAGTGCTGTCCAGGCTTCTGACTTCGCATCTAAAGAAGGGCTGGTGGGACTTACAGTTGCACAGGTAAAAGACAATCGCATTATAGAACGTGTTGAAGCCTTGGCTTCACAGACAAGTATCATCATACCTACACAGCTACGTAAGCAAGCAGATAGTGCTGTTGCGTACTTACGTAAATACGGAAATGATTTAGGAGAGGGAGACTTTGCCCAATTCCAAAATGATTTAGATGCTTTACAGAATTTCTGGTCATCTAATAGGGACCGCACCCCTGACTATGAAGCTGTTGGCACCAGTATGATTGAAATAGACCGTCTTTTTGGAAGTTTGCGGTTTGCAGAAGCACAAGGCATGTATGCGCGTGTATTTGATGCTGTAGGGGACAGGTCATATGATTTGTCCACTATTATAGATACTATTCGTGCCAACACTAGGGATGTAATTCCTGAGAAAACTGATGGGACTGTATCTGCCGCGCAGATGCCGTTTCAAAGAGGCGAAGCACAAGTTTTTGACACTCTTGAAATACTTAAAACAATTGGCACCAATAAGGATGGAACATTAACAAGTGGGGCGGGACTTAGAGCCGCAGTTAAACAATTTAACGAGGTGAACCCCGGCTATGAAATATCTCTAAAAGATAAGGATGTTGTTGTTGATAGCCCCGCTAAACTTCTGCAAATGTTTGCTATTCGTTTCGGTGAGATGGCTAGTGACATAAAAAAAATAGGACCAGATGCTCCAGCAGCCACAAAAAAAGCTGGAAGAGTAGCCACAGAAACACGGCGTGCATTGCTTAAGTTGATTGGGAATCCTAACGGAGCGGATGAAGCCCTTAAAAAACAAATTGCCCAAGATTTAAACGAAGCTAATACATTTTATAACAACACCCTTAACACGAGAGAAGCCGCACAGATACAGGATAGACTTGGTATGCCAGGGTTTACTGACCCTGCGTCCTTTGCAAAAGAAGTTATTTTAAAGTCTAGAGGAGACGCTGCAGAAGGATTGTTGGAAGCGATAAATAAACAAACTGAATATATTAAAAAACAACTTCCTATAACCTCAAATCCTCAAGAACTTGACCAATTAAAAATTGCATTTAAACAGCTTTTAGATATTGAAACTGCTCGTACTCTTCCAGGGGAAGCTGGGGAACCTACAAATCTTAGTGCCGTACGTTCATTCCTTGATAATTTCAGTGACACAGAAAGAGAAAGACTCGGTTTTACACCAAAAATGGTGGATGAGAGACTTGCCGAAGCAGACTTTTTAGCGGAGATGGCATCCGGTAACTTTGCTACGATGACAGGAAAGTATTCTCCAGCATCTACAAAATTCATGAGGGTATTTTCTAATGCCTTTGCGGAGGGTGCAGATACTAACAATGAATTATTTAAACTAATACAAGTTGTGAATGCAGATACTGCCGCTGCAGGGGGTATGGAGAATCTACGCAAAGGCTTTTTCGATTACTTAGTATCAACTGAAAGTGGTGTGCTTAAAGAAGTAACTAAAAATACTGCCACAACACGTGTTGGCACAAGAGGCAACCCTAATTATGAAATAGACGCTTCGAAGCTATCTGAGTTGCTTACTAAAATGAATGAAAGCATGCCAGAGCTACGTAAGATACTGACAGATGAAGACGTAGATATGCTTGAGGGTCTAAGTGTGTATGTTAGCACGATTAGTAGGGGAGGTGCTGATGCTGGCTCAGCTCTTTCAGGAGCACAAATTATTGGAGAATTATTCACTGTAGACCCTGCAAAGTTTGGACGCGGACTTGCACGTCTAGGTGCTCAAAAAAGAATGTCACAAATATTAACAAATCCACAACTTGTTAATACCCTTGTTGGTTTGGGACAAAGCACAAAAACTGGCGGTTTTACGGACACAGTTAGAACTTATTTCATGGGTAAAGGAGCTGTCGGAGCAATTATAGCAGATTTAGCTACCACCCCTCCCGATGAAATAAACAGACAAACAGAAGAACTTATGGGCATGCCACCTATACAGCCTATGCCAATGTATGATTTAGAGGCTACTCAAAACTAACGCGGGGCGGGAAAGGTACACCACTGTACTCAATCACCGCCCCGCTAACACTACGCTTTTGTCCTTCTTCAGGCCGACTCACGTAGTAATTTTATCCGATGTCTATGACATCCATATTAGATACGCGCTGTACTAGCCCTCTGCTAGTATGGCGTATTTTTTGTGCTGTGCTTACAACAAACTCTGCACTTTCTCTACTAATTTTAAAATCATTACTTGCCAGCACAGGAATAGAATGCTGGTCAATAATATCATCTATTAGTTCATCCCAAGTGTATTCACTGAAAGATGTTTCAGCATCTCCACCTGATATAACTACGCCAATACCTTGCTTTGTCAGACTGAGGTGAACGTCAAGTTCACTTAATACTGACAACGTTTTTATCGCTGACATCTGGTTCTTTCTTAAATGCTTTGATTACATCAGACGAGAACAACTTCTGGATGTTAAGCAGATACATCTGAGAAGCGTAGTTATCCCCGCCCTTTACACTCTTCTTGTAGTCAAGGTTATCAATGATTTTCTTCAGTGATTCCACGGGAAACACCAAAGTAGCAAAGATGCCATCACCGATACAAAGGTTATGGAACCAGTAGTCTGCTTCCGTAGCAGAGATGCCACTAGGCTTACCATATGACTTGTATTCGATAGCGATATTGCCGGTACGTGCCCACATATCCCTCTCTGATTTCACCTCAATCTTTTTATCTTGAAGCATATCAGCGATAAGCTTTTCACGAACCTTGCCATACTGCAAGTCCAAGTCAAACTTCTTACGGTCATTAACTTCTGGTTCCAATTCCTTCATACTACTCTTCTTTCTTTTCTGGTTCTTCTAGGGACGCCATCAACATTTTAGAAAACATATCTTGTGCGGCGGATAGCTGGTCTAGGTCAAACTTAGCTGTAGCAATTTTTCTATTCACATCACGTAGCTGTTTAACTAGATACTGTTGACCGTCTTCAAGTTCAACAAAGTCATACTCTTTACCATCTATAGTAACCATCTGCTTTTCGTCTGACATATTATACCTCTTTAAGTCTAGACAAGTTTTCGAAATAGCACGAGTTGTACCCGCGCTGCCACTCTTTACCTCGGAAGGATGAAGTTGAGTAGGGATTAGACATTAAATGAAAGTGATTATTTCGTTTTTCTGTCCTATAAAAGGCTTTGCGCCCCTCATGAAAAAACCTATCAACTGCAGAGTTGTTCGCCTTTTTACGGTTCATTGTTTACTCGTTATAATATTTATTCATTATATCAAGTCGGTCTTCGTGCTGTGCCATTTTATCCAACTCAGCTTGAACCGCCTCCATGATATCTGAATGCTCCCCAATACCTGTAGGATTATTCAGGTAGGCTTCTATGTTCATCTGATGAAGCTGTACATTTGCTTCAGCATGATGCTTAAGAACTTGTATCATTTCCTTACGCATACGTCAACTCCCTACGCGCTAATGTCTACGATTTCACAGCTGTCAGCAGAGCAAGCAAGTGTCTGCATCCCTGTTGTGTTGTCGTCTTGCTCGTACTCAGCTAAGCCTTTCCAATCAATGTCCAGTGGCATCTTGCTCAGGAACTCATTGTATGTATCTTCATCACACTCTTGATACGGGGCTTGCTCGTATACGTGCTCAGAGCGTGGCAAAAATGACAGCCCAGAGGCAATGTCAAAGTTCTTATAAATCCAGCCGCCCACCTCAAGCCACTCGTCGTTAGACACGGAGATTGTGACTGATGGCTTGTGCTCTGACCAGTACATAGCGTACTTCTTCCAGAACTCAAGTTGCTCAATCGCTGACATGTCATTGCGAGTGATGCAGTTAGCAGGTGCTTTAATGGGGAAACTGAACACGGCATTGGCCTTGCTCCAAGCATCATCTTCCCACGGAATGCCCCCATCCATCATAAACTGTGTGAGAGGGTCTTTCTTATCGCCCCTTACTGTACGGATGTAGTGCTTGCTGTGCCGTGCATGAATACCTGAGGCAGAATCAGTAAGCTGTGAAACAGTGCCAGAAGGCTTAACACAAGTGATGGCAGCAGACTGCGGAATGCCAATTTCCTTAGCTAGCTCCTCGTTAGTCTGCACTGCAATTTGCTTAAGTTCTTGCAGGGTGGTGCTTATGTTGCCGCCGTACACAGAGTCAGTACCATTAAGAATACTGTTGTCCATGATGCCGGTCATAGACACGCCTAACAAACGCTCTTCTTCCGTATTCTTTTGCCAGATACGGCGTAGGTATGGGAAGTTGGTCATGGTGGATTGCCAAGTACCAATAATAGTAGCGATGCGTACCTTTTTCTGTAGCTGTTTCACCGTATCAGTGCCGCGTACAATAATTTCTGACAGATTGCAAAACTGGTATGGACGCAGAATAATCTCACTACAAGGGTTCGTGCCAAAAGCATAGTCAGCTTCACGCCGGCCATTCTCTGCGGCTTTCCTCTGTGCCGCACCACGGTAGAACATACCTCGCTCACCGGTGCCAGACTGCGCAAGCGAAATCCACTCCCGCATAAATGTCTGCATATCCGGCTTTTCTGTGTACGCAACAGAGTTGTTAGCCATCTGCCTATGCGGGTCAGTATCGTAAAAGGCGCCGACTTTAGCATGCCGCATTCTATCGTCAGACAGGTTAGATAGGCTAATCATTGCAGAGCGGCGTACACCACCGGACACAACTACCTCACCAACCTTACACATGATATCATGACATTCTAAGCTAGACAGCCTACGACCCGCCGCATTTTTAAATGTATCAACACAAAAACGAAACAAATCATCCAAGGGTGCCGGACCAGATGCCCGCCCACCGAATGTTTTTAGTTTAGAACCTGCAGGACGGACTTTGCTCATATCCCATGTAGGAATCTCACCTGTCCACAATAAAGCTAGTAGCTTACGGAATGCTTTCGCCCATCCCTCTTTGCTATCGCTAACAACGATAATTTCCTTTGCATCGAACATAAGTTCTGGAATTTCGGGTAGCTTGGATATGTATTGCCGCTCCACAGAGAAGCCTACACCGGTGCCACACATAAGCACGTACATAGCCTCGTCAAATGCCTTAGCATCATCCACGGGCAGGTATGAGCAGTTATACCCCGCTGTGTTATCGCGCTCAAGGGCTTTACCCGCTGTCATCATAGCTCGCATGGACGGCATTACGTCCTGATGCAGGATGGCGTTCTTTACTTCTTCATACGTATCATCAGGGATTGTGTACCCCTGATTTTTCTGTAGATTTTCTTTCATATAAGACATGTAACGTGACACAGTTTCATGCCACTCTTCGCGCCTACCCTCTTCCGGTAGCCATCGTGCATACCGAGACTTGTGAATGAATTGTTGATAATAGGTAGGCAAAGTTACGTTACTCATAGTGTGTCCTCACTTGGATTCTTTTCGGATTAATTCCCTCAACGTCATAAAACAAATCGTCAAGGTACTCTTTTACGGAATCAGATACTTCGTCAATGTCTACATTGAATTCGTCTAAATCTATTTCTGCGGCGACTACAATGTTAGCCCTTATTTTCCTTGTTGCCATTTTCCATTATACCAATCAGGCGGTCTAGGTACCACCTAGCCTTCTGCAAGTCCTCTACAGGCTTGCCCTTGTAACGATAACGCCACAAGTATTTAATAATATTACCTTGTAGATAATACTGATATCCTTCATCCGTAGCTGCTTCGATAGCATGGATGCACTCCACCCCCTGCTTATTGTAGTGCGGGGGGTGGTTTACTTCATCCACATTCTCTGCGGCTTTCTTCATGTATTCTTCGTGTCTCACGCCAAACTCCTAGTCGCAAGATGAAAGACGATTCATGTACGCGACATACTTATCGTCTTCCTGTGTGGTTGTTATTAGTCGTGTATCGTACCCTATGTAAGGATACTGATTTTGATATTCCGCGACTGCTTTCTGAAGTTCTTCAGAGGTGTCAGCTTCTATTCTGTATCTAACATTTCTTGGCATTTTCTACAACCTTTATTGATTCAGCTATTTGTTGTGCTATTTGGGGAACAATGGCATTGCCTAGTCCTTTAATTCGGTCCACCCTGCCGGATACCCCATGAGCCACTCTACCCACGTTGGGTTCAGTTGTCCACCATTCTTGGTTGGGTTGTCTGTGTATTGCACTGCTACATCCAGCGTGTCCATTGACACCTTGCCGTCCCGTATCCTGCCGCCCTGATACCCACCCTTGTGGTCTCTGGTCGTCGGCGTCGGCCACATCCGAACCTGGTCCGCTAAGTTCGCCCCGAACTTCAGGTCGGGATTCGTCTTGCTCACTCTGCGCCCCTGCTCGTCCAGTTGCCTCGGACCCCCCGTCACATCCGTCGTCCGTGGCGTAGCCCACATCTGAGGTTCTTGTGCTTTCTTCCACGCTTGCACCGTCTCTGGGTCTACCTGCTCCCGCAGATTCGAAAGATGCTTGCGCCCCTTGCGTCCCTCTGTCGCCAACTTCTTCAGTGCTTCCGGTGACCTTTGTGGCAGATGGTCCATTGTGTTCGGTGTAGCCCACAATCCAGACTCTGTTTCTTCTATGGGGTGCGCCGATGGCGACAGCTGGAACAACAAATGTCCTTGTGGTGTAGCCTTCGGTTGCCAAGTCAGTGAGCACCGCGTCGAGTCCCAAGCTGATGTGACCATAAACGTTTTCGAAAACAACCCAAGAGGGTCTTTTGGATGCAACAATTTTGCGGATGTACGGCCAGATGTGGCGTGGGTCTTCTTCGCCCTGCCTCTTACCTGCTTGGCTGAAGGGCTGACAGGGGTATCCAGCTGTGAGGATGTCACAGTCTGGAACAAGTCTTTCTGGGTCATTTGCTAGTTCCTTTACATCTGATTTAACAGGTACATTCGACCAGTGTTGTTGTAGTATGTTCCGACACCATTCCTCAATGTCGCAGAACAGTACAGGGGTTGAGAGTCCAGCCCACTCAAATCCAAGAGCGAAGCCGCCGATACCGCTACACAAGTCTACGTGTTTCACGCAAATCTCCTTAATGGTGGGTAATTATGACTTCTTCTTCGTCGTCTCCATAACTTTCCTCGCCAAGTTCAAGCAAGGATTGTACATCCTGAGTGGCGGCATACGCCATACCTCTCGTTAGTAGCGCGTAGAATACCACATCTTCTTCGCTAATCCTATCGTCAGGGTGGTGATATATCTCTATGCCAAACCCTGCGTTGTCCCCATGCTCATGCCTAATGATAAGTGCGGAGTCACCAGGTTTTAGGCTGAGTTCGTTTTCTTCTGACATGTAGCTACCTTTATAAAATGCTCCGCGTCTACGACGACTAGAGGCTTCTTGTGATTCATTTTAACAATTAACAACGGTTCTCCACCGGAGTCGTGGCTAATAGCTTGTTCATAATAATTATAGAGCGTTGTCATACGCTCCGTGTTCTTACATTCTATATCATAGGGGAATTGATTGTAAGCCGCCGTAGACAGCTGTACATCGACGCCATTAACGCCCATAGGGGTTGACCTCACATCAAGTGAAGTCAACCTCTTAAGTGTTTTTAAAAGCTGTTCAGCTACCCAATTCTGTAGCTTCCTGCCCTTTGCCTTCGCTGACCTCGGAGACATCCGTTTTTTCGATACGGACTTCTGCAATTTTGCTTGCCGCGAAGGCGCAGATTTGACTTTCACAGTAGAGCGTCGGGAAGGGGATGCCTTCTTTGAGTTCTGTGATGAAGTCGTAGGCTTCCGCTTCACTTGTCTTGAAGAATTTGACAGACGGCTCGCCATCAGGTGTCCGATACTGTATTGTCAGCGTCACGCCACTCATCTGTGATGTGGGTGTACCAGACGAACTTGGGGTTCTTTCCTTTGCTTGGGAGCTGTCGTCTGAATTCAAGGTTCTTCCAGCAATGTTTTTTGTAGTCGCACCATGAGCACTCAATCCCCAATACCCTATTTCCGGTTTCCT
>VMHT01010425.1_pt1 | contig 15672 bp, 20 predicted proteins | sample 4693611 | NCBI WGS metagenome assembly VMHT01 (sample SAMN12280063, study PRJNA550983) | marine metagenome | isolation source: seawater sampled from same location over 5 years 0.02-0.2 micron viral filtrate | place: USA: collected off the coast of southern California halfway between the port... ... | reverse complement strand
TAAAAATATGAGATCCCGTGTCTACAAAGGATTCAATGTCACCTACGCCACCCTCAGATAGAAGACCTGCGTAGTCATTGTCAATCTCTTTGACAATGCTTTTTAAAAATGATGAAGTCATGCAAATAAAAATTCAAGGTTAGATACTTTCTCTGTTTCCCATCCTATCACATTTGTGATGATTCGTAAAGGGTCAAGGAAAGCTTTTTTAAATTGGGCATCACGATCTATCTGCCCCTCCACTCCCAGTTCACGAGGGAATGTATTAAGGAAAGAGATTACGTTCTCATTACTGATTTTGTTTGGTCTGCGTAGGTAAAGGTATTTTATTTTTTCACCCTCTTGCACGAGTGGATATTTGTATTCGAGTTTGTTCTTTGCGATATAAAAATTATAAAGCAAAGTTCCACGAACATGTAAAGGGGTGCCCTTTGTATACACGGTTCCTGACGCTTTAAATTTACGTAGTCCATTGACCGACCTTGGAAATGCGATGGCTTCGGGAGGTAACGAATTGAATTCATCCTTGAACGTATCTATAAAGGATAATAAATCATTCTCTGTGCCATTCATCATGATGTTAATAGCATCTTTAATAGCAGTTCGGCATGGTGCAGGTGTAGAAGATTTTACTGCTTCAATCCCCATCATTTTTAACTTTGGTTTGTTGTATCTTACACCCTCTGAGTCCCAAACATTGAGCATATATCTTTTCTTTGCTGTCCAGATACCACTCGATGCAATGTTCTCTCGTTTCATGATCATTTTTTGATCATAAGCACTTACGTATTCTGCCAATTCTTTGTAAGAACTTTCAATATAAGGTTCGAGTTCCATTTCACTGATCTTATTAAGGAACGTGACAACGCTTTCATCAGTTTTCTCTCTTCCCTTGTATACAGTCTCGACCAGAGGACCCAAGTTGAGGTAGATACTATCAGTATCACTAGCAATAACATAATCTTCTCCTTCAGTTTTTAATATCTTATTAAGATATACATTCATTTTGTTTTCAATCCAACGAATGCTGAACTGACCACCATAAGTAATCGCTTCAGCATTACGTAAATTATAGTACCTAAAGTATTGATTACCAATAGCACCGTAAGCACTGTTCAATTGAATCTTACGTGCCATTTGTATATTATTAAACTTACTGATATCCTTTTCTAATTTTGCAGATGGATTTTTCTCATAGGCATCCTTTGCCTGTATCATTTTCTTTTTATAGACGACACGTTCAGTGTAGATCTTATCCATAATTTCTGGTAAGAAACCACGTTTATCTTTACGATACTGTGCACCATTAGGAGCTACAGAATATTTCCCATCTATCTCACAACGCTTCCCCAATAACCCCTCAACGCTTGCCGATGGATGTCTGCTCTCACAGAGAGTTTCGGGTGAGATATTATACTGCATAATGAGATGAGGATAAAGACTGTTGAGGTCAAAATTGACAACCCAATTATAACGTCCTGGTTTCGGTTCTTTAACATATGCACCTTCGTATTTTTCATTCTTGTCTGATCGTTTTGCTGGTGGAACAACGACACCTTTATCTTTGAGAAAATTATAGATGATGGTGTCCCACATCCTCACCTGATAATAGACATCTCTTATATTTACCTTAGCATCATATGCTAGAGCAATGGCAAGTTCTATCAACTTCATCTTATCTTCGAGACGAGTTACAAGTTCCACGTCAAGGATGTTATAGTCAATAAATTTCTGCCAATCTTTTGTATAGAAATCTTTAAAGTTTTCAAACTCATTGTGATCTAATTTTCTTTGACCTAGTTCAACAAATGCAATGTGATCTAGACGATATGATTCTTGATTTGTATAAGTAAACTTCCTATAAAGATCAAGATAATCTACAACATTGATTCCATACATGTTGTATATAATTTGTTGACGACCTTTGATTTCCATCTCGTCTCTGTGCACGATACCCCATGGAGATATCTGCTTCATTTCTTTCTCACCAAAGAGACGTTCTAGTCTACCACAAATATAAGGTACGTCATAAAGTTCTACATTCCACCCCGTAAGAATATCTGGGAAATTAGTAATCCAGTAGTCAAGAAAACAACGGAGAAGATGTTCTTCACCGTTACACAATACATACTCAACGTCATCTCTATTATTTGTATACGGTTTGGTACCCCATACTTTGATCTTACGACTGAGATGGTCTTGTACTGTAATGCTAAGAAGAGGTTGCGAGCATTCCTGCACGTTAGGAAACCCATTTTCACATGCCACTTCAATATCAAGAGATGTAATTTTAAGACTTTTAATTTCGTAATCAATCTCTTTCGGAAACTCTTTCGAGATGAATTGATAGAGATACCTGTCATAACCGTGAACCTCAAAATTTTCTATGTGTTTATATTTCTCAGCAAAAGCTCTTGCTTCTCTGACAGATTCAAACCTGATAGGTTTAGCATACCTACCATCTAAAGTTTTATGTTTAGTTTTCTTATCAGTAACGACAAAAAGAGTTGGGGCAAACTTAAACTTACGTTGAATACGTTGTCCATTCTCGTATCCAAGGTAAAGTAAGTTATCCCCAACCAGTTGAACGTTGGTGTAAAAACTCATTTAGTTACAATCTCGTACTTTTTCTTGATGTCATCATCAGGATCAACTATTGTAGCAATAGTTTCTGTATAAAGCATGATGTCTATATCATTTGTGTAACGTGGCCAAGGTTCCAAAGTTCCATCATCCTTAATTAGATAAGGATGTTCCATATGGCACCTAGGTTCTTCTTCTAGTTGCTCTGCCATACAAACTAGATTAACACCACTCTTAAGTATTATCAGTGCTATCTGCATCGTCATCCTCCAATAATTTTTCTGCGTCAGCGAAGAGTTGTTGCATATCTAATTCGTCTTCCGATTTACCAGAGACAACATCTTCATGTCTTTTAAAATTCTCTTCATAATTTTCTTCTTTGATTGCATTTAGATACTGTTCAGTAATAGTATCCAATGGATCATATGCAGTCAAGACATGATGACCTGGTAAAAAGAAATCTCTTTCCTTACTTAAAGGTGCCCATGGAAACCATGAGACTTGATAACCTTTCGTTTCATTAATTACAATACCGTCTTCAGCATTAGATACTATATCTAATCTAAATGGTTTATGCATGTGGAATCCTACTGGATCTTTTGTCTCAGGATCTACAATTTCTTTTACTTCGGTAATTACTTCTTCGCCAGATTTTAATAATAAAAGTTTTACGCTCATTCTACGGTTCCACCCATCTTCTGTACGTTGGTGATGTATGTATCACGAAGACTTGGCATTGGTTCTAGTATAGTTACAACCATATTATGATTGAGTGGAATTTTTACCTCTGGTGATAAAGGACACCATGGTGAGTAATGCACCTTAACCTCTGGATCTGTAACGATACCTGCAGTATCCAGTTTTGGTTGATCGTATTCAACTTTGTATGGATAGTTTGCAATATATGCCTGTCTTGCACCAGTCTCTTTGTCAACTGCTTCTTGCAAATCGCAGATGATAGTATCTCCATTGAACATTATAACAACCTTGACTCTGTCAGAATTTATCATAGACTGTGGAGGAGTAGGAGGAGTAACATTAATAGGTTCTTTCTTACCTTTTGCCATATCAAAAATGCTTTTACTTATATTATAAAGGAGGGATCAACATTTGTCAATCCCCCCTGTGTAGTTAGATGTAATCTACTCTTTTATGATGATCTGGAACTACCTTTCCCAAAACAATGGTAAGGAGTCCGTCGTCAAAGCTGACGGATCTAACCTCTGTATCGTTGGAGATCGTCCAGTTCCGTTTAAAGCTACGTCTTGCCAATCCTTTATGGACAAATTCTCCAGCATCTTCTTGTTTTTCTTTGCTGCCTTGGACATGTAATTCTCCAAACTCCGTAAAGACTTTGATGTCATCTTTTTTGAAGCCAGCGGCTGCGATTTCCAATCTTGATTCTTCATTGCTAATTTCAATAATGTTATATGGTGGATAGTTTGATGTAGTATCTACTCCATCCCAGAATCGATTGAGGTATTCGTCCATGCCTATGCTGTTGCGTGTAATCTTCTCCATTAGTTCTGGAAGATTTGCAGCATGGTATCTTGCTAAATTTCGCATAATAGTTCTCCTTAAATAAGCGAGTGTGTGTTCGTACCCGAAGCGTACACTATTATTTAAACACGAACCATAAAAAAAGGTAATGGTATTAACCGAAAATATAAGTTCGGTTAATCCTCCTTCTTCTTACCAATGTTATACTTACTCTCTAGTGTCCAATCTCCTTTCTCTTTATATGCGAGAACTTTGATTTGACTTAGAGGTGCTACGTCAGCAATAGATTCTTTAGCAGAAATAGTTATCAAACCCCAATCACTTAGTAATTGTACGATACGATTTCTTCTTTGCACATCATTGAGACTTAAGTTTGCTTTCTTTCCATCAAGAGCAAATAGTTCTTTAAAATGTACTATGTAGTATCTACCTTGTTTGTGTAAAATGTGACAAGATTGATATAATTTCTTTTCCTTACGTGATGCTACACCAATTCTCGTAAGAGTTTCTCTAACCTTTAAGAAGTCATCTGGTTCTTTAAGAACCACCTCTACCATACTCTCGGCAGTCCATTGAACTTCTTCTGTGATCGCAGTCATCGTAGTCCTCCCCTATCATGTTTGTTACGAATGTTTTCAATTTGGGTTTTGGTTAAAAGAGATACTGCGATCTTCGCTTTCTCATTACTATATCCATAGTGTTTTTTTACTAGATCCAAGTCATCAACTTGTTCTTTCTTCAACCAAGGCGAAAAACGTTTCCGTTTCCTCAAAGTATATAGTAAGAAAGAATATTGCATGTCCTTGTCAAGATGAGCATTTAAGTTCATCTCATTAGCAAACAAAACACTGTCAACAGTACCAGACAAACATCTATTGACAATGTATGGTGGATAGGATGAAATAGATTCTGGATCTTCTTCTATCAAATTATTTTTGTTGGAATTGATAGAGTTCAACCAGTCCTTTAGTTCATGTTTCATTAGAATGTTCTGATAGGACCTACAACACCAGTTTCACTGTTGTTTATTCTGTATATTTGTGTGCGACCATTGCTTGTTTGACAATGTATCTCACCACCATTAATAATGGCTTGTGTTATGTTACCACCAAAGGTAGATAATCCACCTTTACGTGTGTGGTATAACTGAGCATACCCACTAGGTAATACTCTCACTCCTAAACTTCCCATAATTAAGACAAATTAGTTCACGACGTTTTGTTTGATCTATCATGTATGTACCTGTAGATCTCATTGTATAAGTATGAGCAAAGTCATACTGTCTCCACTCCAAAAATCTTTGTACAATATCTGGGTGGTTATTATATGATATCATAACATTGCCCATTGTGTCATCCATAATCTCGGCAAATCTTTCATGATTAAAACCTTTATGCATATCACCCTTATGTCCATATAGATTATCTTTGATATTATATGGAGGATCAACATAGATGAATGTGTTACCATCACATAATATTTCACCACGTCCTAGACAATCCTCTACAAGATCAGCATAATCTAAACATGTGATCTTCCAGTTTTTAATTAGTTTTGAATAGGATGGTAGGTTATCAATACCACGCATAGAAAAATTAGAATTACTTGCTTGTGGTGAAAAAGAACTTGATTCAGTAAGACCACTGAAACTACATTTGTTCACAACATAGAATGCAACTGCTCTATCTTTTCTATCTAATTCCAGATCATTTACTTTATCTTTTCCATCTAAAAATAATCCTTTAGCAGAACCTTCATCTGGATATCTAGATTTTAGTTGTTGTAATTGACTATGAAGATAATCTCCATTATCTCTGAGTTGTACCCAGAAGTTATATAATGGTTCGTACATATCATTAACCCATATGGATAACTTCGGATAACGTTTTGTTATCTCTAGTGCCATACTACCACCACCTAAGAATGGTTCACGATACTCTGTGATATTCTCAGGTAACCATTGACATAACTTAGGAACTGCTCTTGACTTACCGCCAGGATATCTTAGTGGTGTTTTAAGGTTCATTCTTCTACTGATTCTAATTCTTCAATTGCATCTACTGGTATTTCATTACCATCTATACTATACCAATGCTGATCTTCTCTTATACCTAGGTATGCTAGATCACTAAAGGTATGCTCTCTTAACATTGCCTGTAATCTCCAATGTATTAGTTCAGACTTTTTCATTGTATGATAGTCATCCCATAATTTTCTGGAACTGGAACAGGCATGTAGTATCCATCAGGTTGTGCAGTTCTTCTTTTTACTGGTTCTTGCATAATGTCAATAGTCTCTTCAAACCACCTGTTCATAGATCTTGACATAGCACGATATGATGTACCGACATAGAGTTGTCCACCAACAACAGCAACAGTTGCTGCACCCCAGAACAGATAATAAAATCTTGATTTCATTTGTGCTCTGATCTTTTCACGTTTGCTCATAAATTTGTTAGTCATTTGAATTCACACTCCACCATAATTTCGGTCAATGCTGCTAAGAGATTGATTTCCTGATCAGCAACAAATGCTGATTGATATTGGTACTTAGCAATAATCAATACTGCCTGTGGTATACTTGTTGGTGTAAGAGAATCATACAAACTATCATACACCGTTCTCAGAATTGCATTGGGATCATTGTCAAGATTAGATACAATCCACTTACGTACAATAGAAAATTCTTTCTTCTTTAATGCTGATACTAGTTCGCCAAGTCTAACCTCATTTAATACTGCCAGAATGCCAGTGTCAATAGTTCCTGATGCTGCGTATCTTTGGAGTTCGTTGATAGTTCGTCTAAAGTCTGGGAAGAACTTCTGGACAACCTCAGCGACCACTGCATTATCAAATTGTATCTTTTCTGCGGTAAGTATTCCACGACACCTTTCAAAAAATTGAGCAGCAATCTCTTGTTTTTGTTTTCCTCTGACATTACAATCAATAACAGTAGTTCTAGAATGTAGTGGTTCAATAATTTTGTTCTTGAAATTACAGGTAAAAATAAACCTACAATTTCTTTGAAACTCTTCTATTGAAGCACGCAATAATAACTGCACATCATGTGTAGTATTATCTGCTTCATCTATAATGATGACCTTATGCTTAGATGATGAGGTCAGAGATACAGTAGATGCAAATTGTTTAGCACTGTTACGTACGGTGTCTAGAAAACGACCCTCATCAGATCCATTGATCATATAAGAATCAACTCCTAGTTCTCTACACAATGCTTTTGCAACTGTTGTTTTACCAACACCTGCAGCACCACATAGAAGTAGATTAGGAACCTCTCCTTTATTAACAAAAGACTGGAACGTATCCTTTATGTCTTTTGGTAAAACACAATGTTCAATATGTGTTGGACGATACTTTTCGACCCATAGGAAATCATCCTTCATACTTAGAATCAGGCTCCAATGCGATTAGATACTCAAGGTCTCTGTTTGCATCTCTAAAGAGTGATGCATTCTGTTTGCTGATAACAACTTGATAATCACCTGGTAATAACTTGAGATTTTCTACTTTGAAATTGAAAGAAAAATTCTTATCTGTAGTTCCCACATCAACAGCATAACTATTGGAAGTATCATTCTTCTTGTCACGAACAACAAGTTTGATCTTACTGCCATCACCAACAACTGCTAGATCTTCTATTTGATAGATTGCTGCTGCCTTAATAACATTAGAGATATCACTCCATGCTACTGTGAAGCATACATCTTTACTAGGAAGTTCTACTTTGTTCTCAGGAGGAGTAACAATAGTTGATGGATCTGCAAAGAAATACCTTGATGAATTTTTTCTGTCTTTGATAATTACAAAGTTGTCATTATCAAAACTGAACTCAGGATCTTCAAATAAAGTAAGTCCAGATAAGAACTCACTCAAGTCATAGATGGCAAAACTTTTTGGAAACTTCTCCTCTACATTTGCACGAGACAAAATGTTTTTCTGAATGGATAGAGTTGATAACTCTGTGCCTTCTTTGAAGCAGATTGATTGGTTGATGTTAGAGAAATTCTTGAGAATGTCAAGAGTGCTTTTTGATAGTTTCATTTACTAAAATAATATAATAGTACACAGTAGTGCACTGCCTTAAGAATGTCATCTTTTGGACGACCTTTTTTGTTGTATCTACTTAGATACTTAATTGCATTAGATCTACAGAATGCTTCTGCATCTCCAATTGATTCGATGAGATCGAGTGTCTGGAAGTTGCCATTTGAATAATGCTGCGAGTAAGTACTTTTAATATACTCCTTCGCTAGATCTAATGTTTGATCCTCATCATACTTACAGACCACCTCTTCTTCATAAGTGCGATCACCTGTTATTGGATGCACGTCCACTTTAATAGTGTTTGCCATAGACCTCTGTTTGATAGGATATTCTTCGTCAAGGGTTCCACTTAAAATGGAACCCGCTAAACTCCATGCATTAATCATATCAAACTTCTTTGTCAAAGTCAACATCAGCATCCACCTTGTCATATAACTCTTGGAATGCTTGCTTAGTTTCGTCATCAAAACGTGATATACAAGTAGTGATTGCCTTAGCACGGTTACCAAAGATCTCGTATGCTTTTACGATATGAACAAGTCTACGTGTACTGATCACCTCATCTACACCACCATCATAAAATGTTCTACGGATGATGTCTGCCCAGTCACAAAGTCTTTTGAACTCTTTGTCTGATGACAATAGGTCAAGCATCTTCTGCTCTATAGAAGGTGATGGATATGCCTGTTCAAAAGTAACAGGGAATCTCTCAAGGAATGCTTCATTGAGTACGTTAGTACCTACAAATCTACCATCGTCAGAACCTTTACCTTTAGTGTTAGCAGTAGCAACTACAGTAAATCCTTGAGCAGGTTTTACATACTTACCAATCTTCTTAAGGAAAACACCTTTACCTTCAAGGATAGATTGTAAACATAGGATCTTGTTAGATGCTAAGTCGATCTCGTCAAGCAATAGAACTGCACCTCTTTGAAGTGCTTCTACTACAGGACCGTTGTGCCATACTGTGTTGCCATCAACAAGTCTGAAACCACCGATGAGATCATCTTCGTCTGTCTCGATAGAGATGTTAACTCTGATGAGTTCTCTCTTTGCTTGAGCACATGCTTGCTCTACAGAGAAGGTCTTACCATTACCTGATAAACCTGTGATGAATGTAGGATAGAAGATGCCTGATTGAATAATCTTTTTGACATCGCTGAAATTACCAAACTTGACGAAAGTACTATCAAGTGTTGGTATAAGATTTTGCTCTACGTTAGGTAGAACAGTAGGACCTGCAATTGCTTTCTCTAGAATCTCTCTGCCTTCTTGGACAGTTAGGTTCCATGAACCTTTCTTGACTTGAAACTGTTTTAGTTTACGTGCAACTGTAGGATACGCACAACCTTGTGCTGTTGCAAATTTCTTGACGTGAGATGCGTCGATGTTGTTACCGAACTGGTCACGTAATTCGTCTACGAAGTTGACGGATAGTTTTCTCTCGAAAGGCATAATAAAAAGGAAATCAATGTTTGTATACTATTATAATGACACATCCCATAGGACTTTGGTACTATGAGTGTGCCACTAATTTAATTGGTCTAAGCAATCTGCTCGATGAAGGAAGATAAGATCTTCTTGTTCATCTTTTTAGCATTCAAAGACTTCTTGAATGCAGACCTGATTTGTGCTTTAGTCGCATCTTCTACAACTTCAAACTCAGCATCATTACTAAGTGCACCGATGGATAGAGCATACTGAATTGTGTATGCAGAGGATGTACAAATGAATGATTTTGTTTTCTTCCACTGTGCATCTGCTTTTGCATATCCTTCTGGATTGTCATAACCTAAGCACTCACGCTTAAATCTACTCCAGTCTCCACCATTACAAAGACGGATGTTCATAAAAGAACACTCAGGAAAACGATTACGTAATAGAGTTACAAACGTTTTTGTATGTCCATAGTTGTCATCATCAAACTGATATGTTTGACCTGTCTGACGGTCACGTAGACGTGTCCTAGAACCAATACGACGTGCAACTACATGCTGCTCATCAGAATTGTATCCTGTTGTAATTGTTTGACCGTAACTGATTCCATAACCTTCGCCATCAGTTAAGTTAACAACGTGTACTTTTTGTGCTCCAGTTTTTTTCTTGAATGCAGGTATGATCTCATTCATTGCAATCATACTCTCATCTAATGGAGTGCCACCTAAACCCATTTTGTGTGGTACACCTCCAGAACGATTACAGAATGATGCTGCGATACGATAAAGGTTCTTTGCCTGTTTTGCATGTGTTCTGTTGTTTGACTTACTGGTTAAAAGATTTACCATATTGAAGTTACGACAGATGACTTTGTTTTTGCAACTAGGATCTTCTTTGTATGCGTATCTGTCTGAAGTTTCATATGCATCAGTGAAAGAATAAACATCATAAGCAATACCAACTTTACGACAGAATGATACTAATGAAAGTACTTGCTTGATAGTTGCTGCAAGAGCATTAGACATTGAACCTGACCAGTCAATATTGAAAATTAATCCATGACTTTTAGCATCAGGTATAGTAGTAATCTTTCTGAAGATATCATCATTGTACTTGTATGTGTGAAGTAGACCTGTGTTTAAAACACCAGTTCTAGAAATAGTTTGACGAGCATAACCATCTGCTGCCTTCTTCATCTCAAACTCTTTTACTAAGTAAGACACTTCTTTCTGTGCTTCTTTTTTATATTGATTATATTCTTTGTCTGCTTCTCTCAATACGTTAGTAGTATACTGTGCCATTCTGTAATCATAATCATCAACGAAGTCATCAGGATCTAAAGATACGTTTTCTTTTGATGCATAGAACTGTTCAATATAATCTGAAACTTCTTGGTTACTGATAAATGTTTTTGAAGAAACTTTTTCTGGCAACTCAATATAAGAATACTCAGTTACAGATGTATTTGTTTGAGCAAGATCTTCAATTGCTTCTGCAAGTGTGTCTGCTGTTTGAACCTCATCTGCTGAATACTGTGCACCAGAAGGACCGTTACCACGACCTACTTCTTTACCACCAACTGATTCTGGTTCTGCTTTTTCTGCTTCTACACCTTCACCTTCTTCAGTTGGTTCTTGTGGTGTCTTACCTGTAGATAGATCTTCTAAAGGATACTCAGTATTATCTTCACCTAAATCTGGACGACCTTCAACAGGAACTTCCATTGCTTCTATCTTTTCTTCTTCTTGTTGCTGTTGCTTTCTCTGCTCTATCTGCTCCTTGGCATATGCATGCATTCTTTTAGCAAGTTCAATAGCATCTTCAAATGTTTCTAAGTGTAATGCATCATCACGAAATACTGCTTCATCTGAATTGAAAGGAACATCAATAAAGTTACCAATTTTATAGTGTAGGTTTACTTTATCTGCAATGTTCAATACATCCCAATTAACATCTTCAACTTGAAAGAAGTCTTCTTCTGCAAGAACATTGTATCCACCAAAGAATGTCTTAGGAAGTCCTTCATATCTACGCTTCATTAACTTCTCAATACGAACGTCCTCAGTTACATTTACAAAACTAAGAGGAACTTCTTTAACAAAATCCCAACGATTAGGTGTGTATAGTGCATGACCTACCTCGTGTGCAATCAACATATCAATAACTAAGTTACTGTTGTGCTGCCACATTGGTAGTGTAAGAACTCTAGTCTCAACATTAAACTGTGCTGTGTCTACCTTACGATGTTCTACAATAAGATCTTCTTGAGCAAGTAGTTTAGCGAGTGATTCTTTGACTAAGTTCATAATGTTGAATGCTGTATACTATACATTGTAATAAGAAAACCGCCCCTTGGGACGGTTTAGTAGACACTTTATCAACTGTCCACGACGTTTCCTTGCTTGACGCAATGCTTGTGGTTTCAAGTGTCTCTTCTTTTCTTTCTTTGAATGGTGTTGCCAGTTAGGTACCTTCATTTTTCTTAGGGACTAAGGTGTACTCTTGATGAGCATGCTCTAGAAGATGATCTAGTTTTGCATTCACCTCATCTAGTTTAGCACATAGTTCACTATGATCGTGACTTGGTGGTACATAACCCAATGGATCTACAGTAAATGTAATATCTCCTGTAGTCTCAGTACTAATAGTGATGTCCTCTGCTATGTCTTCTTCTGGTCTTGGATTTGAAAATGTCATGATTTCTTGGGGCAGTGATTTATTTATTCTTCTCTACTAATTACAGAGAAGTTTTGTTTCTTTTCAACACGTAAGGTTGAAGCGAATTTATCCTGTAAGGATTCTGTTTTGTGGGAGATAACAAACACATTGGTATTATCTGACACAGTATGGAGGATCTTTAGAAAATCATCAGTACCTGATGTATCCAAACTACTATCAAAGATCTCATCTAAGATAAGAAGATTAGTATTAGCACTGTTCTTCATCTTAGCAATAGTTCTCCAAGTGAATAGTAGGGCAAGGTCAATCCTCATTTTCTCACCCTCAGAGAATGAAGCATAAGTAAACTCATCCCTAAACCTTGATTTGATAGTCTCCTCAAAGTTTTCATTCAGATCAAAAGATACGTAGAAGTCTAGTTCTTTTAGGTATCTGTTGATCAACTGGTTCATCACAGGCAAATACTTTTTGATAATACCTGCCTTGATACCAGTATCCCTGAGCATATTAGTAATGACATCGTAGTCACCACGAACCTTTTTACCGTCAAGTAGGGATTCCTCTACCTTTAATCCATCACTTGCTAAATCTTTTAGTTTCTTTTTCTCTTCCTTTAGGTTGAGACTACCTCCTGTTGATATCTTTTCCTCTATTTTTTTTATCTCTTTTTTCTTCCATTGTATTTCTTTATTGTATGAGTTGATCTTCTGTTGTACTTCTCTAAGATCATTCATAATAACTTGTTTGTCATTCACCTTCTGGAGAATAGCATCAAGATTTGATTTAAGTTTTTCTGTAGCAGTTTCTAATTCAGTTAACTGTGTAGTGATCTCAACTTTCTTAGCAGTTCTAAGTTTAGGTGTAATAGCTTGTTCACAGGTAGGACAACTATCATGGTTCTCAAAAAACTTATATTCTTTATCAAATGCTTTTTTCTTATCCTTAAACCTAGACTTATAAACTTTAAGTTCACTCAGTTCTGTTTCTACATCACCATATGATTCTAGATCTTTTTCATATGATGCAGAGAGATCTATACTATTAGACACAGTAGTCATAATAGAATCAATCTCTGTTTCTATTGTTGATATTTCATTCTTACGTCTAGAAGTATTTGCAGAGGATTGTTCTTCAAGACTAGAAATAAATTTTTGTTGTAGTTGTACTTTCTCTTTTGCTAGATCATATTGATACTCACACTCTCTAATATTTTCCTTTACCCCTTTGACTCTATCTTTCAATATAGTATTCATGGTAGAGAAGATACGAATATCTAAAAGATCTTCAATAACTTCTCTACGGTTGGGTAGGTTGAGTTGCATGAATGGGACAAAGCAAGATGATCCTAAGACCACCACCTGAGTAAATGATTTATAATTCAACCTCAGTATACTTTGTTCCAGATGTTTTTGCTGCTCGTTGATCGCTGCTTCTTGTGAAAGCATTTGACCATCAAGATGTATTTCAAATAACGTAGGTTTAAATCCACGTCGTATCATATAGTTACGAGAACCAATACTAAATTCAATCTCAACGAGCAGATCCCTTTCGTTAACCGCATTCACTAGTTGTGCTTTGGTTATTTTACGAAAAGGTCTATTGAACAAACCGAAACAGATTGCATCTAGAAATGTAGATTTACCTGCACCGTTTGCACCGACTATCAATGTAGCAGGACTTGCATCCAGTCTTATCTCACTAAAAACATTACCAGTTGAAAGAAAATTCTTCCAACGGACAGACTTAAATAGAATCATTCGACAAAAATTAATCCCTTGGGGGCACGACTATATCATCAGGGGTGACAACATAATATTCATGACCGTGTGTAATGCAAGCTTGAATAATCTCTCGATCATCCACCTTTACCACTGACATGTCGGGGAAGTCATCAGCTTCCAATAATCCAGCATAGCGTAAAGCGTCGTCTTTGTCAAGGAACATGTAAACAATCTTACCATCCTGTGCTTGGACAGCATAAGCTCCCTCTTGTTCTTTACCTTGTAGTTGAAGGATGTACATTAGACTAGCTCCAGTGCTTCTACGTATAGAGATTTTAGAATAGATTTAAGTGCAGGTTTATCAGAATACTCTAGGTCATCAACATATTTTTCTAGAATCGTAAGAGTATCTTCTTTTTCAATATCAATTTCTTCATTTAGATCCTGTTCAAATGATGGATCCTCAATAACTTTTATCTCATGGACACCTGCAGCATACAATTGACTGATAAAGAATTCAAACTTATCAGGATCGTTTTTCTTTTCTACAATAATCTTAATAAAATTATTAGTGTAATCAGTATACGCAAATTTACTACTATTTAACTGATCTTCATTGTAGTAGATCTTAGAATAAATCTCATAAGGGTTCGGTATAAACTCCAACTGTTTAGTTTCTGTATCAAATATATGGAAACCACGTTTACAATTGTAGTCATTCCAATAGATTTGGTATGGATTTCCTAAGTATGTTATGTTTTCTCTAGTGCTTCTTTGATGATAGTGACCTGAGAATACCTTTTCAAACTTTCTATAAGGAGAAGTGGCAGCACCATGATCCATGATGTAACCTCTATGTGCTTCAAATCCATTGAGTTCTAGATGTCCCATTGCTACTGGAGACTTTGACTTTTGAATCATACTGTAACTTTCGTCATGATTCTCAGAGTTAATCCAAGGTACAAATAAGATAGGTAGTCCACCAATCTTTACCTCAGTTGTCTTATCGTATATTGTAATATTATCGTACTGAGATAGAACACTCTGTAGTGTGTTGACCAGATTAGTGTCTTTAAAATATGCAGTATGGTTTCCAACTAAGGAATGAACTTCAACTCCCATGTCCTTTAGCACATCAAAATAATTATGTGTTGCCCACTGTGCTGCCCAGAGATCTAAGTTTCTACGGTTATCAAAGGTATCTCCTAAATCCAGAACTGTTGTGATGCCACGTTTTTTTAGGGTGGGAAAGAATACATTTCTATAGAATTTTTTAAAAAAGTCATGGAATATTCTACTAGACTTTCTTGCACCAAAGTGCTGATCGGTTATAATTGCTATCTTCATCTTGATCTTAGTAGTGGTGGAAGGTGTCCTGTAATTGCTGATCCAAAAAAATTGAGGGTGGTTCTAGGTTTAGTGCCAAAAGTTATAACTCCGTGGTGAGATTTGCCACCGAATAAAACAAATCTATTGTATACATTCTTAACAGAAACTGTTTCAACGTATTGTTCTCTCATTATATCCCATGCTTTATTGTATTCATCAATATCAATCTCATCACCTTTATACAGTTTTTCTTTCATCTGCATCTCTTGTTGAGTCTGATATGAATATCCTTTTTTGACATGGTATACAGAAGTTCCTGTATCAGGTTCTGGATCCTTTGTTAAGTATACTATACCACC
>VMHT01038141.1_pt1 | contig 15673 bp, 30 predicted proteins | sample 4693611 | NCBI WGS metagenome assembly VMHT01 (sample SAMN12280063, study PRJNA550983) | marine metagenome | isolation source: seawater sampled from same location over 5 years 0.02-0.2 micron viral filtrate | place: USA: collected off the coast of southern California halfway between the port... ... | reverse complement strand
ATAAAGGAGAAAAAATATGGCAACTCGAAAACTCTTAGGTAAAGTAATTGCCGAGGCTAGAGCTTCACACACAGGTAGAGACGGAGATTTATTCTTCGATGATTCAAGTAATCAGTTCTTTATCTCAGATGGATCTACAGCTGGCGGTGTTCCTTTAGCTTTGAACCACAAAGTAAATGTCGTGGCAAGTACAGCGGCAACACTAGCACCTACAGTAGCTCAGTCAGGTAGTATCTTTACTATCAACGCGGCGGCAGGTTGTGTTGTAACTTTACCAGCGGCGACGGCAGGTTTGAATTACAGCTTCCACTTAGGAACAACTGTAACATCAAACACATTCACAGTAAACGCGGCAAGTTCAGCTGACGTGTTACAAGGAGCAGTAGTGTCAGTTGACAAAGACACTCCAGGTAACGTTGTGGCTACGAACGCAGGTGCTACATTGGCAATTGATTGTCCGGTAGCGGCTGACCACCAACTCGTACAAGACGGTGACACAAAAGGTAGATTCTTAGGAACAAAAGTTGACTACGTTTGTATCACAGATGCTCTATGGTACGTAAGTGGTTTCAGTTTCTTCAACGGATCTGTTGCAACTATGTTTACATAGACCAACTCCGGATGGTATACGAGAGTATATCAGGATTGGTTTGTATCAATTTCCAAAAGCGGTGTCTGTTTATTCAGGCATCGCTTTTGGTGTTTATAAATATTCATATGGCACGCTTTCAAAAGGACAAGAACTGGAACTGGAAAGACATCAGGTACATTGACCCAGACACAGAAGTAACATGTTTTGGAGGATTCGCTGGTAAACCAGAACACAAACCAACTCACATGGTGATGGGTATCAATGACGTCGTGCTGGTCTGTCCGATCTGTGACGCAATCTACGGCAACGAAGAAAGAATGAACGGCGTGGGTGTCCAAGCCCAGATGGCAGAAGCAGAAAGAAGAAAAGAACTGAACAATAAAGCGTCCTTACTGAAAGTAGATCCAAGCCAAAGAATCAATAAAAAATAACAAATAGTGAGATGGCAATACACAAAATCAATTTGAAAGAGATGAACTTTGTGTCTAATGCAAACACAGAGGGCACTTGGCAAAATGCGTTCATATGTTATGGTCCTGGACCAAAAGGCATAGAACACGAAGGAATAAAATACACCTATGGTTCACAGGACAAGATATTGTTTTGTAATGTTTGTGGGCAGTCTTGGGGATGGCAGGAAAGATTATTCGCTGACCTAAATAAAATAGACCAAATACATGATAGCAAACGAGGGCTGTTTAATAATATTAAAAAGCAAATAGACAAGTAGACTCTCATGCAAAGATGTAGAGAATTCGAGAATAAATTTCCGCTGGTGCCAAGCACATGGCACAAATGCCACCAATACCACATAAGCGACAAACTCATGCCTGACATCAGGACCGTTTGGAGTTTCGGTGTCAGCAAAGAATGTAGGATGGAGCATTGGATACGGAAACGCAATAGTAATGTAAGAATATACACATGGGATCCTACTCCGATCAGCCAAAGTACCATAGACAGAGAAAACGGTGCCACTTACAAATGGCCAATCACACACACTAACAAGGCCTATGATCCTTCCAAAAACACGGCAACCTTTTACACCAGTGATCCAACAAAGCGTTGTTACAGTCTCGAGAACTTTAATCCAGAGAAACTTGTTGACTCGTTCACCGTGAAGTGTACAAGTTTAGCAAAGATTCGAGACGAATTAGGAGAAAATGTAGACTTGATAAAATTTGACATTGAGGGCAGATGGTATGAGATGTGTAATGAAATATTAGATCTCAACTTGCCTGTCAAACAAGTAGTGGGAGAGTTTGAAATGTACATGGGAGATGCCGATTATGAGTTTAACAAACTAGAAAGTATTATCAAAAGATTCGAAGAGAGCGGATATAAAACTTACTGTAATAGATTGTTACCAAAACAGAAGCTAACAGTTCCTGCCGTGGAACTAGCTTTTATTATTGATATTTAGACCAATAAGGATCTGTGGGCATCACAGATCTTACGTATTCAAGATCCTCAGGAATGTCAACACTAATTGAGTTACTCTCAACCACAGCGGCCCTTATCTTGTAACCATGTTCTATAAGTCGCAGGTGTTCGTGATCTTCTAACAACTCCATAGGTGTTGGTGCCATTTCCGCGTACTCCTGAATTGTTTTCCTAGTAAATGCCAAAACATGGTAAGCCTTAAGCATATGTGGTACGTGGTTACGTGCTGAGGAGGGAATGTCCGAACGTGAAATGTAAAGGACATCACCTGCAGGATTGCAAACCATCTTGAAGTCGGAAGGCGAATTTAGCTTGTCAAACTTTCTGGCAAGGATAGACGCATCGGCACCTGACTCTAATAACGTATTGACACTTACTCCTATGTGCCCTGGGTCGATCAATGGTTCGTCACCATTAATGAGAACAGCTATATCAAAATCTTTACGTTTGTTCATGACCTCTGCCATTCGTTCAGTACCGTTTACATGACTACTCTTTGTTAGGATTGACTTTGCCCCAAAATGTCCAACAACATCTATTACTTCTTGATTGTCCGTAGCTATTACCACTTCATCAATATCAGCACTCAGCAGTGCCCTACGATAGACATGGATGCACATGGGTAGACCATTAATATCAACTAATGCTTTACGTGGTATCCTAACAGAATTTAATCTAGCGGGTATAACTCCAATTTTTTTCATTTTAAATATTTAATACTGGATGCCACTATAACTAATATAAACTTATGGAGTTACCATTCACACCTTACCAGAACAAACACTCAGGAGACCGTTGCTTTATACTTGGAAGTGCACCTAGTCTTGCACAAGAAAATCTAGCTCTACTGAAGGATGAAATTGTCTTTGTTTGCAACCGAGGTTACTGTGCTACTGATGTTGGGCTAGATCACTACGATTATTACGTCCTCACAGAACAGGTACAGTATGAAGGATATCAGACAGACATACAGGAACGTGTGACTGCTCCTAGATTTTACGCTGACCATATTTCCGATTGCGAAGCCTACAAACAAGGAATTAAAGAGGACCACGTTAAGATAATCAAGCACACCACAAGAAAACATCACATCAGGGCCTACGGTATTTTTCCAGTCAATTTCACAGGGGGCTGGGGCAAAACAAGTTCTGTGGTGTTCGATGCTTCGTTGATTGCATACTTTATGGGTTTCAAAGAAATATACCTACTTGGTGCAGATTTTCATTATAAAAAAGACTCAAACTATTTCTTTGAATCAGATTACAAAGTTGTACCATTGAGACAAGACATGGGATTGAAATATCTTGAGGAGAACGTCGCGAGATTTAATCATTTCTTTTGGCTGAACAATATACGATGGATGAATTTAAGTAAGGGACTGTATAACAAATCGATGATGCTAAACTCGACACTAGAAGGAATTGTTAATGGCTAAAAGCATCAGACAGGTAAAATCAAAAAAATTGATATTGGAAACGTTAACTAGAAAGCTAATTTCATATCGTGATACCATGCCCAACGCAGAGCATGAACTTTTAAAAAAATTTATTGATTTAGATCCTATATTTGCAGGTAGACATGATAAATTTAATTTTGACGGTACCAGAGACCAATGGATAAAATATCACGCGGAGTTTGACTTTAAAACCAAGCAAGGCCTATGGTTGGAATTCGGAGTAAGGGAAGGTACTACAATAGAACAGTTCTTGAAGTACAAACCTACAGCACATATACACGGATTTGATTCTTGGCAAGGGTTGCCGGAGGCATGGGACGTAGGCAATAAAATATATCAACCGGGAGACATGAATGTACCTATGCCCGTATTTGATTCTAGAGTCGAACTCTGGAAGGGATGGTTTGAAGATACAATAGACCCATGGATGGCAAAACACAAGGGCACAATACAATTACTGCACGTCGATGGAGACCTTTATTCTTCTGCTAAAACTGTTCTGACAAAACTAAATGATAGGATAATACCAGGCACAGTTATAATTTTTGATGAAATTGCAAATTGGAGACTAGCAGGCAAGATGAGTAATTGGTGCAATGGAGAATGGTTAGCACTTATCGAATGGATGCAAGAGTTCGGCAGAGAAGTACAACCACTTGCACGTAGTTGCCTTAACCAAGCAAGTGTAGAAGTCTTAAATTAAATTATTTTCTTTAACAAAATTATGTAAAACATCCGCCCACCTGTGGTGACCTGTTTGATTGGGATGGCCGTCGTTGGCTGATTTGACCCAACCGTTCTTAGCTACAAACTCAAAGTGACTCTGCACATAGTCCTTGTTATTAACTCTGACTCTGTGATCCTCTGAAGACCTATTGTTAAGTTGCATTTGTACATTTTCCTTCGCATACTCACTGCTTTCAAAGTTGTAGAAGTGTTTCCTATCTACCTGATCCTTAAGTAATTTAAGGTCTGCCCTGGCCTTGCCATTCACTTTGTCCTCTGGTAGATCATTTGTTAATGCATGATAGAAGACGTATGGTATATCGTGATACTTTAAAAAATATTGTAATGATAAAATATTTGTGTACAGCTTAACTGCACTGGCCAACTCAACATCAAAATCTTTATCTCTCATAAAAAAGTCATGGTGAGGTAACTGCCATGTACCCCATTGATAATCAAATTTAAGTAGTTCGCCTTTAATGCCACCTTGCTTTTCCTTTGGTGTTGTTGAACTGCTTACATAATCCCATCTGTATCCTGTAGTCCATCCAACACTTACAAAGGTATCTTTTAACTTGTCTGGATTTTTGAAAAACCAATGCATGGTGGTATTGACTATCCTATCATTTCCTCTGCCACCTTTTGCAAGATTAATAGTTGGTTGTTCTATTCCTAGATGTTGTCCTAACATTTGATGACAACTGCCAGTTACTTTCTTTGTACTAAAACTACAACCATTGCTTAAATGATATTTCATATACTTTTACTTACGTGTTCCCAACATTCACCGGATTCAAATTCTTCTATGCTCCACTGACAATAAGCTATTTTATTGGCCCACACTGTTTTGTCTCCTCGCCATAATTTGTTCACATGCGATACTTTCCGTTTGCTAACCTCACTCACCATACTACCTGGATTACAGGAAATATTTGGTACACCATGTAATACAGAATCAATGCCTGTGCCAGATGTATATGTGACTGTACACCAGGCCCCACGTAGCTGTTCATTTATTGGAATAAAATTTTCTTTCAAAAGATCGGCCTCTTGCCAATGCACATTAGCAATTTTTAAAATTTTTTCTTTTAAAATATTGTGTGACGTTTGTTTCCTATAAAGAGGATGAGGTCTGACTATTATTTTTCTGTCTGTGTATTTCCGCAACTCGTTGACAGTATTCTCTGTCCATTCAAATATATCTGCACCTCGCAGACTTGCATCTCCCACTTTCTGCATACATACCAAAACATATTCGCCATCATTTTTCCACGGCACTAGAGGATGAAAACCGTTCCTGGTGAACACTTTCATTGCCCTGCCCCTTTTCATAACATGTTTTATATGTTCAATGTGTTCGAAACCCCACTTGGCATCATCCCATAGGAAGCCATTGACCCCTACCCTGAATTCGTTGTGTAACGCTGTGGTTATGGGTCTGCCTATCAGTTGTGTTTCAAGTTGAACGTAGGGCATACCACTTTCTATAATTTTGCCTTTGCCCTTGTGTTGTGCTCTGCCTCTTTCCTTTTTGTAACTGCCAAATATCACAGCACAATCGTAATTGGTTGCTTGGGCACTGCTGACCAAGTCACCCCCACACCCTTTGGCGAATGACTGTAAGACTTGCCTATGTTGTTCGTGGTTTGCTGTATCTTCTATTACTGCGACTCGCATAGGGATATTTAAGAAGCAAAGCGGAAGCGTTAATTTTACCAAATATGCGTTTTTTAGAAAATAACGCGAAGCGTTAAAAAGCGTAAAGCCGGCCTGCCCTTCTTTGAGCTGACCGACTGCACGTTGCTTAAACTAGAACTTTACTTTGAAACCGACTGCAGTTTCTGTATGATCTAAGTTGACGTCGAAATCGCTGTTTGCGTAGATTTCAACGTTGTCGTTAAGACCTTTCTTTAGGTCTACCTCGAAAGAATCAAACGATGCATCCATGTCGTCATCCACTGTGTAGTTAACACCTGTGGTAACGTCGATGCCCAGGATTTCACCAAAATTAGTGTCCAAGTACATCGCATTTGTTTCTGCTTCGATTTTTCTTTCAGCACCCAAAGTGAATCCCACTTCAGCCGCTTCTGCCGGTGCTGGTTTAAGCACAGACCATATGGCCCAAGCCGCGACTATAATCGCCACACCTAGAGCTATTGTTTTCTTTGTCATTTTCATAGATTTGTTATCTCCTGATCTATTATGATTGAAATGCGACCACTGGCCTAGCGATCGCTCTGGATTGTAAGACATATTTATCTAAAATGCAACCTTTAGTACACACTTATATTACCAGAAAGGTTTGCACCCCCGCCTGTGCAGTGCATAATTACTGGTAACAATAGGAGGCTAATCATGGGCATACACTACGACTACAAGAGCACCAGGGGTGCCAAGAAGATGCAGAAGCAACAGGATCGTGAACAGCGTAGGAGACGCAACAGGCCACAGCAGATGCCTGCACAGAAGACCGACGAGACCAGACCGCTGACCTTGGACATGATAACCGATCCGAACAAATGATAAACCACAGGCTGTTCCAACACTACGGCATAGACACGGACAAGGACCTCAGGATCCCAACGTCGTGTGCGAGGCCGTTCGACACTGTGCTGATAGACAAGCAGGGCTCATGCTATGCGTGTGAATGCACTGCCTGGTTGCCACAGAGCATAGGTAACCTGCAGATCAGATCCATGGCCGAGATCCTGAAATCCGACACACGACAACACCTACAGGATTCGATAACGGACGGCACGTACCGTTACTGCAATCAGTCACAGTGTTCCTACATAAGGTCGGGCAAGTTCTATGAGACGACTGTGAACAAAATCAAACACCTGCGTCTGGCCATAGATGACAGTTGCAACCTCAGATGTCCGAGCTGTCGTAACTCCATGATATTCCACAAGGAGGGATCGGCCTATGACCTCGGGATCAAACTGGCGGACAGCATCAACGACTGGTTGCGTGAACATGACCAAGAAATAAAGGTGCACATAGGATCCGACGGCGATCCATTCGCTTCGCACGTGTACAGGCACTTCATGGAGCAGACACCAGAACGTGAGAACATCAAGTACTCCATACTGACCAACGGACTCATGTTTAAGGAGTTCCACACAAGGGTGCCCTACGTGATCAGAAATCTGACAGACCTGGGAGTCAGCATAGACGGTGCCAGCAAGGACACATACGAGCGACTTCGATTGGGAGGCAAGTGGGAAAAGATATTGGAGGCCCTGGAATGCATCGCCGATGCCAAAAAGAAACACGGATTTCAATTCGGCCTACACATGGTGGTACAACAGGACAACCATCACGAGCTGGATGACATGCTGGAGTTGGGCCGCACCTACGGTGCTGACAGGGTCTACTTCAACAAGATAGAAGACTGGAATACCAACATGGATTTCAACAAACAGACCTTTACACAACTGCCGGAGTTCATACGTTCATTGAAACACATCGCTGACAGTAATCACTCCAGCACGGGAAATGTGCCTGTGGTGTACAATAACGTTATTTCAGTTTAGGCGCAAATTTATCAAGGAATAATTTAGCAAAACGTTCGTGGTGTTCAACTCCGTAGTGTTCTCCATCCTTGGCTAGGCTAGGATCTTTATATTGCACTCTCTGTTCTCTACTATCCCAGTATGGCCAACAATTTTTAATTGTGTAATCTTCTAACACATTTAATCCTTTAACGTGTTCATGATATGAGTCTTGTGCAAAACAATGAAAGGTTTTACAACTATTCTTCTCTGCATACTTCTCAACAAAGAACACATTCTTGAGAAAATTATTTTTATCTGTATGGTCATCTTCATTCTTAAGCTCCTCGTCATGACTCATTAGACTTTGTGGGTACTGATGTAGTTTCTCCCTTCGACTCCAGAAAGGCCAACAGACAATTATGATCTTTGGATCTATCAGTTTCTCGCATCCGTAAAGTATTCTTACAACTTTATCAGCACTCGCTCCGGGTTGTCCGAGGTTCCAATATCTCAAGCGTTCAGTGTTATGCTGAGAAAGAAAATGTACCCAATGTTCATTATCTGCGTTGCCCTGGCCGAAAGTGTGACTGCATCCAAGAACAACGACATTCTTCTTGCCAGAGGGCATAGGATCCCATGCAGGACATCTGTATCCGTGTTTATTAACTTTGTAATTCTCCAGTAGAGATTTATCTAAAGGTAAACTTACCGGAAGTTCTCTGTCTGTGTAGTTTCCAAACTTCATTAGGTGCTTCCCCTTGCTAAATCCATTCTTTGATTCAGTTTATGAACTATGTATAATTCCATAAATCCTATTCTACCTTTCTTGCCAAACATTGTAGGATATTTCAATTTGGCCAACATGAGATACTTCTCTTCAGCATAAAGGTCCAATCTGTGTCTGTTTTTTGGATATCTAAACTCCAGTGCTCTGTTGTTCCACAAGTACTTTACCAGTTTCGATTCATCCAGCAACATTGTCTCCGCCAGTGCAGGAGGAATGTTCTCCTTGAACTGTTTTAACTTAATCGAGTAGAACTTCTTCACACAATTAATTATGTGGTGTTTGGCGTGCCCGGAAGGATTCGAACCTCCGACCCCAAGTTTAGGAAACTCGTATTCTATCCAACTGAACTACGGGCACACTTGTGTCTGGCGGTCCTTGGCACGGCTGAGCTAATCCCCCAAACTGACCAAAATCTGTTGAGACCATTGACTATTTTGGTGTAAATGGTAATAACGGTGAATTTGGTATTTGTGGTGCCGCTTCCCGGATTCGAACTGGGCACCTACTGATTACAAATCAGTTGCTCTACCTAATGAGCTAAAGCGGCGTCACATTAATTATAGTACACGATAAACCTCATGTAGTCTACCTGTTAAACGCACACAGAAGCACACACACGCATGGTAAAAGTCATCTATGATAAGTTGCACATAGGTGTAGATACATGCGTCTAAAGGCACTGTAAATGCATGTATGTTCTATATGCATATCTGGTATGTTGACAACACATAAATAATCTATATGAGAGACACAAAACTATTAACATCATATGCCACAAAGCTGATACGTGAGGCAAAGGAAAAACTATTGTTTAAGAACCTACGTAAAGAAGTAGACACAGGTGCTAACGGCACCAAAGAGTATGTTATCAAGAATGGCGTCAACACTGGTAAGATAGCAACGCGAGCCAACAAGTTCCAATAGAATACAGCACCATATAATCCCATCGAATACCTACGTAAATAATCTGTATGAATAAAGAATTAGAAAGATATCTAATAATTTTCCTATTACTGATTCTTATAGGTCTGTCTGGTTGTGTAATGAAAAAGGAAGTTATAGTTAAAAATCCTAAGTTGCCTGATGCGACCAAAGAAGAAAAACCAGAAACTATTACCGACTCTGTAGGAAGAATGCAAGGTGTTGCAGATGCATTGGTTTGTGTTTTCTCACCAGAAACATGTCAAGCAAGGAAGGAAGAAAGGGAGACCAATAGGTAATGCCTATCGCTCCTAACAACTTTAAAGTTACTGATGCAATTGGAGAGACCGACAATTACATCGGTGCGGACGTTCAATTTTTTCATATCACTTTAGTCTCTGATGATTCGTCCGTAGTGGACCTACGTACAGAACTAGGGTTTGATGAGACAGTTCATAACATCTCAAGGACAATACTACAAAGAGGCACAATAGTTTTCCAAAGGATTGACAACGCAAACTCTGGCAGGATAGACATCACAATGGAACGAAGTGGTTGGACAGCCGACACACTCGAATCTGCCATACGGGCAATGGGTACCACAGTTGGCGTCAACAACAAAGACGTTTCAAGGTCACACGTGGTAAAAACAGAGCTGAAACTGGACGCAGGTTAAAATAAATACACTCAGTAAGGAGATCAAAAAATGAAAAAAATAATTAAAGAGATTAAAGGCAATAAGAAAGCTCTCATTGGAATAGCTGTAATTGTATTAGTGTTCGCTTGGGCACTATGGTCAGGACAGCCTGCTCCAGTTGAAGCACAATAACAGGGAGATCAATCATGGAATGGTTAACAACAAGATCTAAAGAAAGAACATCATGGGACGGTGCAGTATTGATCGCCTGTGGTCTAGTAATATTATTAGCCGGCCCGTTGGCTAAAATTGCGGCATGGGGTGCAATTGGTTACGGTGCATGGACAATATGGAAAAAAGAAGACTAACATGTTTAATAAATTAAAGATGCCAAAAATGCCTAAAATGAAGATGCCAGATGTTGTTGGCAAATCAAAAACATTAGGTAAGGACATGAAGAAAGGCATGAGTGGTGGTGTTAAGGCCGCTACCAAAGGTTTAAAAAGTTTAAACCCATTTAGGAAATAATGTATATGATGGAGGGTTTAGTATGTTTAGAAACATCAGAAGACTATTCGAGGCGTACAAGAAGAAATTGTTTGACTCCTATGAGCCACCTAAACCCACTGTCTACAAGATTGGAAACAAGAAGTACGTCAAAGTAAAACGTATAAGAACACAATCAAAGGCTAAAGGCCCTTACCTAAAGTAAACAGTTCTAGTCTTTACTAATCGGTGGTCGCCTATTTTTATTTGTATCAAGTAAATCTAAATTTTTACTATTCAATCTGGATATGATAGATCGCGACAGGCCTGCGTTCACGCACTGGTCGATGGCCGTCTCCGGGGTTGCCTGCAGGGATAGGCGTAGTAATTCGATGTCACCGAGCGGAGTCCAGGTAAGGCATTCGTCTATATGCCACATCTGGAAATCATTCAACATCATGTCTTGCAAAAGTCGTCTCGGAGTATCGGTGCAGTCGAAGTCCTTGACCTTGGCACGGTAGTGATGATCGAAGAAGTTACGCATATATGACTGGCCTGCACTCTCATATGCTTTTGTAAGATCCTTGTCGAAGTATTGCAGATACAAGTGTGTGTACAGAGGGTTACGTTGTAGGTATTCATCTCCCCAGAATCCTGTAGCCAGTATGTGTGGTACAGAGGTGTCTGCCATTTGTTGGTATCCCCAAAAATTACCTCCGGCGAGTTTATTCTGATCAATCATGTGTTGGTGTGTCCTCGATGGTGTCTTGATCGCATCTGCCAGTGTGTACTCCACTCCTGCGTAGTCAAGCACTGATCTGATCATGGTTGTGTCCACACCACCGGTGTTAGGAATTTTGATCATGAGTCCCGTCGATGTCAATGCACTGGCCTGACCAACAAGTAAATCACATATTTTATCTTCCAACACAGACTGTTCTAAACACTTAGACTGATTGAACACATCTGATATCCATTCAGGCTCCTCGTACTCTACCTTTAGTTTACCATCATGGCTGACCTTGTTGAAGTTGTGTATCTTGTTGTGGAGTGGTCTACAGTTGGTAACACACTCTCCGTCCTCCGACGACCACAGAGGAAATGACCTCATCATGGGAGTTTCCAAAGTCCATCCGGAACCATTGACAGCGATAGTGCATGAATTACTTTGAAGGCCTTTGTGTAGGCAAACAGCACCACCATGTGAGTGCTGGTCCCAACCCTTGTCCGTGCTTATGACCCAACCGGAGTCCTCGTAGTGTTCGCTTAAATTTGTGTTTGGTGATCGACCGATCTCAAAAATCATTGCTACTTCGAGTGCGGTGGTAGTTTCTTCTCCACCCACCATATGTGCTTACGAGTAATAGGATCAAACTTACGCATTCGCAGTTTCTGATTCTGCTTCTCGCCCTTGCCGGGTTTCATTGCATAGTAGTAGAACCCATGGTCCTTCATCTTGGAGTCCTCAGGTACCAGTCTAACTTTTACGTATGGTTTTTTTGACTTTGACTTTTTGGCGGCCATAATGGTATCCCATGTAGTATGCCACTGCTATGAACGTGGCGATTATTAGTGTGTGCCAGATGTAAAACATACAATTAATTATTCGAAATCGGATCTGACTATGTGTTTTCTCAGTGCTCTTACAAGCTCTTCTATCTTGTCAATGCACCCGATCAGGTCTCTGTCAGTGATGTACTTCTGCTTCTCCCTGAGTGCGTCATACTCTTTGAGAGTTATTGTCACAGTGCTTCTGTTCATGCCTTCGTTCTCGTATGATAGGTCTTCTGATCTGTCGTCTGTCATCTTACTCCTTGTCGTCTTCGTTTCTGCTGGTTACTATTTTGTCAACAAGTCCGTATGCAACTGCCTCCTCGGCATTCATGAACTTGTCCCTCTCCATGTCGTCCTTAAGCTTCTGCAAAGGTTGTCCGGTTGTCTTCTCGTAAATTTCAGTAAGTTCTTTCTTCCAACGTAGTAATTCGTTTGCCCTGATCTCTACGTCAGTGGCCTGGCCGCTCGCACCACCCAGTGGTTGGTGTATCATGTGTCTAGCGTGTGGCAACATGTATCGCTTGCCTTTGGTTCCTGCACTTGCTAGGAGTGAGCCCATGGAACATGCTTGGCCCACTACTATGGTCTGTATGTCCGACTTGACATACTGCATGGTGTCGTATATGGCCATGCCTGCCGTTACCAAACCGCCTGGTGAATTGATATAGAGTGTTATATCCTTAGAGGCATCTTGTGATTCCAAGAATAACAGTTGAGCACACAACACGGATGCAGTGTGTTCTTCTATCGGTCCTTCCAACATAATGATTCTGTCCTTGAGAAGCCTACTAAAAATGTCGTAGCTTCTTTCGCCTTTGGACGTCTGTTCAATTACTATTGGTGTAAGTGGCATATACAGTAATACTACACTATTACGCCAGATAGGTCAACCACCTAGTTTACCGCTCCTGTTGAAGTTCGGTGCGTAGCCAAAACGCAGGAAGTCCACCATGAGGTGTGACTGTATCAGTGACCTGTGTGGTGACAACAGCACACGGTTGGCGGAGGTGGTGTGATCATTGTCGGTGCTGGTGCTGTTCAGTGTCTCCAGTGGTTCATCGACGCCCACGCGATCCTGCACCCATCGGAAGTCCTGTGCCAGCATCTCGAACTTCAGCACGTGTGTGTGCGGTGTGCACCACACGGCCTGCGGACACCAACGGTAGTCATACCACTTGGCCTGTCGGTCAGCTATGGGGTATGGGTCCTTCAGCCAGTTCTCGAAGCCCTGCTTCAGCTCTGCGTACTTGTCGTGATAGGCCTGCTTCTGGCTCAGCCTGCTCTTACGATGCAGGTAGGCCTGGTACCTTTCCAGGTGGAAGTTGTACTGGCTCAGCAGTCGATCGTAGGGGTTACGCACCACCGCGAAGTGGTCATAGCCGTCCAGTGCTGTGTGTAGGTGATGTGGTGTCTGGTGTTTGGCGGCCTGTGGTTCTGCGTCCGCCACGTGTGTCTCCAGCCACTGGCGTATGCTGGTGCCTGCGTTCTTGGGTATGTGGGTGAATATCAGCTTGTGCCTGTGGCTCACTATCATGTGTGTATTTAAACACTACATAATGGTGTCAGGCCCGTTGGTGGAAATAGTGTGTTATAACGTGCCCTGTAGGTAGTTCAGTGCGAGGCTCAACACCGTGAACAGCGCCGTGATCGCCACCACGCCGGCCACTATCTCCCACCTGTCCTTGAGATGCCACAGCATCACAACTGTATGGGCACGATGTAGGTCTTGCCGTCCACCTCTATGGTGGTCTGTATGCCCCACACACGTGTGTAGGTCCTTGGGTCGTCCCGTGGGGGTTGTCCGTCCGCGGTCTGGTTGCTGACCCGCTTCTTCTTTGCTGGCCTGCTCAACCAGTCGTGTTCTTTGTCTGTGTAGATCATGTGTTTGGATTGTTCCTTTGTTTTACACTATTTTATCGCATCCGCACTGGAAAGTACACTGTTAACTGTGCATGGGTGCCATGCGGTTAGGGTATGATGTGCTGTGCCAGTACCATGAGGCTGAGCCATATCCACATGGTGTTGAAGCCCACCAGCGTGGGCAACAGTTTCTTCTCTGAGGCCCACACCAGCATGGTGCTGGTCACGAGGCTGAATATGTACAGCCACCATATCTCCACCTTGAATATGAGGCCGGGTATGATGATTATGGCCTTGGTCAGCCATGCCAGCGCCTCCACGATGTTGTAGTCCGTCCAGTAGTCCCTGCGTAGCCACATGCTGTAGCACTCACGTATCTTGTGGAAGGTGATGTGGCGGTACACCACGTACACTATGACCAACCACGTGGTCACCGCGAATATGGTCTGTGTGGATGTCATTGTGTGTAGTTATATCGGTGGGAGCGCCATGGCGTGGGATCCGATCCAGTCTCCCTTCCTCAGATCCCGCAGTTGCCAAGCATCGACGCAGTGTGATTATAGCAGGATCAATGGCCCAGTGCGACCAGTATGAATCCGGTTATCAACAGGTACCACTGCCAGTGCAGGCGCAGGTGACGGTGTGTGTGCTCATTGAAAATTCTGTGTGCAAATTTTTTGATTCTCAGGAACACGGGTCGATGGGGCTTTTGCCCGGCCCTGTATGCGGAGATCAGGCCCGCCACCACGCCGAACGTGAGGGGTATGAGTGTGACTGTGAGGAGCACCTTGATCATGCGAACGTGCCGTTGATCGTGGCCAACACCAGGGATATCACGATCGCCGAGATGAATATGCCTGCGAGTATGTAAACCAAGTCCATATAAAATATGTATGGCCCTAGTGCTGTTCTTTATCTAGTCGTATTAACTCGTCGATGATGAGCTGTATCTGTTCACGCATGTCCTGTATCTCCTGGTACACTATCACACGCTGTTCTGCCGTGACGTACTCCAACTGATCCAACAACTCCCACATGTTCATGAAACGCATCTGCAGTTCCTCCCTGAGCTCGAACACCGCGAACGTGTGTTCATGGAAAGCGACTGCACACACAGTCATGACGGCATATAGTATGACTGTACGCACAAGCATACATGTATTTAAGGTGCAGGTGCAATGAGTAGTTCTGACTCCACACTGCTGTAAGGAACATCACACACTTGCACTAGATCGTACCGGCTCACAAGCACATCATGTAGCAAGTCAGCAGATTCTGGGTCCAACTGCACATAGTGACGATAGCATTCGGATCCTTTACGTGCTAGTACATAGTAGTATGGCATAGGTTTATTATACAGTCAAACGACACGGTTGTCAAACCTGGGTATAGCAGGGTATTTTTCCGGCTGTTATTTTTTTTATATAGGGGGTATTTTATCATTGCCCTACCAGTTTTACCACCATGCTCATTGTGTGCTATGCGACCGAAGAAAATTTTTTCTGAAAAATCTTTCTGATACCGACCGCGATGGTGTCTGCCACTTCTGATGGTGTGCCACCATTCTATGCTGTTATAACCCTTTACCACGTTGCCCATGTGGCAACCCCGACCGCATGCCCACCCACGCCCAGATCAATGCCTCTGTCTAGTCCGCGGTGGTAATGATTGGTAAAGGTCTTGTACGGTAGGTTCCGACCCAGATCCGGAGAGT
>VMHT01018361.1_pt1 | contig 15675 bp, 21 predicted proteins | sample 4693611 | NCBI WGS metagenome assembly VMHT01 (sample SAMN12280063, study PRJNA550983) | marine metagenome | isolation source: seawater sampled from same location over 5 years 0.02-0.2 micron viral filtrate | place: USA: collected off the coast of southern California halfway between the port... ... | reverse complement strand
TTTTGATCCAATACTTTTTCGTGAATATTTGTATTATTGTTTAATCTAGGCAACGATGTTAGTTTTTCTTTTGTTATATTTTTATATTTACCAACCATAAATTTAACAGGATCTAATAATGGGCTAAATTTAAAAAATGAATCTGTTGTTATTTTATTATTGCTATTATCCAAACAAGTAATCTTAAAGCTATTATTTGTGTATTGTTTAACAATAGAATTTATCCTATTTTTGTGATTCAAATTGATTGAGTTGTAATTTTTTTCATCTAAATTAAAATATTTTTCATACAAAGGAACATAATTTTGGACATTTTGGAAATCAGTTTTTTCTAAATGATTAAAAATAGTCGAGTTATTATTTTTATTATAATAAATACTGAACATTAATTCATATGTATAATATTTTTTATAGTTTTAAACTAATTCTTGCGTTATTATATTAAAAAAATTATTCAATTATTTAATATAATGAATTTAGAACTAAAAAAGTTTGATATGAAAAAAATTACATTTAAACCAAATGAAAATCAAGGACCCGTTATTGTATTAATTGGACGACGTGATACTGGTAAAAGTTTCTTGGTAAGAGATTTATTATATTATCACCAAGATATTCCGATTGGTACTGTTATATCAGGAACTGAGGCAGGAAATGGTTTTTATGGTAAAATGGTTCCAAAACTTTTTATTCACGATGAATATAATAGTGCTATTATTGAAAATATATTAAAAAGACAAAAAATGGTTGTTAGACAATTAAAAAAAGAAACTGAAGCTTATGGCCGTTCTACTATTGATCCAAGAACGTTTGTTATATTAGATGATTGTTTATATGATAACACTTGGGCTCGTGATAAACTTATGAGATTACTATTCATGAATGGAAGACATTGGAAACTTATGCTTGTAATCACTATGCAATACCCTTTAGGAGTTCCTCCTAATTTAAGAACAAATATAGATTATACATTTATTCTTAGAGAACCTTATATTGCTAACAGAAAGAGAATTTATGAAAATTTTGCTGGTATGTTTCCTACTTTTGAAAGTTTTTGTCAAGTAATGGATCAATGTACTGAAAATTATGAATGTCTTGTAGTATCTAATAATGCTAAATCTAATAAACTTGAAGACCAAATATTCTGGTATAAGGCTACAGGTCACGGTGACTTTAGATTAGGTTCTAAGGAATTTTGGGATATGAGCAAAGATATTGGGTCTGATGATGAAGAAGATAATCAATTCGACCCAAAAGCCGGACGAAAAGGTCCTTCCATCAATGTTAAAAAATCTAAATGGTAAATGTTTTTTTATTGTAGAAAGTTTGTTTTATAAAAATTTGGAGAGAAAAATATATAAAATCTTGAATAAAAAATTTTATATATTTTATTATTTTACTATTCAAAATACTAACCGACACCCATTTTCATCTAACACGCTACCAGGGGTAGACATTTGAATTATACCTGATATATAAAATCCTAATAACACACTTAACCATATACAATATCCACATCTACTCCAACATAATAATGCTGACTCCTTTGTTTCACCATCCTTGTCTTGAGGACAGCAAAATAAACAACCACATAACGAACATAGTATAAATGTACAGCCACCTAGACTAATCCCCATATATAATCCAAATATATCCCATCGTCCTATATTACCATATCCACTCCCAAATACTCCCGTGAACGGGATTGCTTGTAAAATTACAGGGGTTAAATGATTAAACCCATCTTCAATACATTCTCCCAAGTTTTCATCGTATTTATAACATTTTTTTAATACACAATATTTTTTATTTGATTCTTGTATCATACAACTTTCGGGACATTTACATACATTATCCACAAACGAACAGTTCCAAGATTTAATTGTAGATTCCGTCGAAACAACTTCAGTTCGACGAATCCCGTAAACATTAGCAATTGATGCTATTAGTATAATAGATAAGATAGAGGTCTTCATGGTCATTTAAATATATTACAATTTCACATAATTATTATTTTTTCAATTTTTAGTATTTATAAATTAATCAAATCTTAAATCTCTTGACTAAATGATTAGTGTTATTTTCATATTAAATCTATTATCTTCTTCTCCTTGTTTTACGCTTTCTTTTTTTCATTGTTTTGCGCTTTCTTTTGCCTCCTACTGAAATTTTTTGTTGTGTAAATTCTTTCTTATTATTTTTTACATTTCTCCTTGTTTTTTTTGTTTGTAATTGTTCTCGTTTCTCACGTTTTATTATTTCCCTTCTTTTCTGGTTTTCAATTATAAGGGCTTCACTTTCCTTTGCCTCGTCGTCGCATTTTTTCCATTTCGCATATGAGGAGGGTGTATAACCTTTTCCATCTTTTAAAATTTGAGCACACGATTTTTCTTCTCCCCCTGAACCATTTGAATCTATATCTAGAGCAGGGCTACTTGTATATGGAACAGGCAGTATCATTCTATTGAAAAATTCTTTTTCTTCTTTTTCTGTCTTTTTCTTTTCTTTTCTTCTTTTCTTTGCCTTTTTACTCAAGTGTTTATTTTTTCCTCTACCCTTACTATCAAATACTGTTTTTTTTTGTCCTGATAAAATGTGTTGTTTTTGTTGTAGCGAAACCAAATTTATCCCTTCTTGTATTTTGAATTTTTCTTCTCGTTCCTTCATTTTTCTTTTTTCTTCGGGTGAAAGGTTTAAATAAAATTTATCAGCTTTCAATGTATTATCTCTATCTATTTTCTTACTTGTTTTTAATAATTTGTCCTCTGTCCTTCCATGACAACCTTCATTATTATCTTCCGGTCTAAAATACTCAAAATTACCAGGGGCTAAAGTATTATGTATATTCTGTGAATTTTTACACATTGTTTTAAGAAATTTTGAATGTTTCGGTGGTTCTTTAAACCATTTAGGTGAACTCGTTTTTGATGGATCGATTGTGGCCAAATATTTTGCCGAACATGAAATTCGGTCTGCTATTGCGGCTACAGTACAAGGTGTTATTCTTTCTTTTGCGCTTTTAATTTTACGAATAACATTTTTTCCATTAACAATTCCTGCGTTTTTTAACGATACCAAAGTATTATTTGCCAATGAAACATTATCCTTAAAATCTTTCATTTTTCCTATGTCTTCTTTGAAATCGTCAAGTTTATTGTTAATATATCCTAATTTATTAAAAATATTTTCTCCTCCTTTTTTTCTTCGTGTTTTTCTTCGTGTTTTTCTTCGTGTTTTTCTTCGTGTTTTTCTTCTTTTTAAATTTTTACGCTTACGCATATATATATAAATAGATAGTTTTGTTATAAATCTCTCTAAACTATATGTTATAATTATAATCAAGTATTCAATATAAATTTTTAATATATTAATAAGTATTTATAATATATTAAAATTTCTTGTTACAGGCACACATTCTTGCTAAATCGTCTTTTTTTTGTTGTTCTGTATATTGATTATTAAACTCACGCGATTGGTCTATATTATTATATCTATTGTCTGCTTTTTGATTATACACAATTCCATTCATTTTATTAAAAGACATACCAAGCATTTTTGATGTTCCAGTCTTATTGGGTTGAACCTTGACTCTTTGTGATTCAATTAATCTTTTCATTCCAGGACGGACCATTTATAATATAAATAAATATTATTTTTCAAGGAATTTATAACATTTTTCTCTCCAAATATTTTTCATCAAACTATTTCAAATAATTGATACAACCTTTTTGATAATTCTTTAGAAGGATTTATCAAACCTTTTTCTAGACTTCTATATTCTTCCCTTGATATATTTAATTTAATTGATATTTCATCCACACTTAAATTATGCAAATTACGCAAATTTAATAATATAAATGAAATTTCTTTAGGATTATTTGAACAAAAATTCGCATTTTTCTCAGGAGACAATATTTTCGGAGATATTTTATTAAAGACGTTTTTAATTAAGATACTATCTGTATTAATCGTTGGACTAGACATATAGTATTATTTGTTATAATATTTTAAAATACTTTATATATGTTTTGTTTTGGGAAAACAAAAGTATATCCAATAGTAGTTGAAAATAATGGAATGGACTATAATAATATAGAATGTATGATATGTTTAGAGGAAACACAAAATAATAAGTTTTTATTACCTTGTGGACATGGTTATCATTATAATTGTATTTTAAATTGGTTTGAAAAAAAAACGTCATGTCCGACATGCAACGAAAGATTTACTTGGGATAAAAAAGTTTATTCTAAAAATATCAAATTATCTATCAAATAGTTTCTATTTGATTAAATGTTCCACCACCTAAAACCGAACTTAATTGTTCTGTTTTCTTTTTAATAGCCAATACTTCTGTTATTTTACAGTTGTGTTTTTCAGGAACTCTATGTAGAGGACAAAATGATTTTCCACAATTACATATAATACAAAGATCAACAAGTGTAAGTTTTTTTTTACATTTCTTACCATTTGATAATTTACATTTACATCTTGGAACCTTTTTCTTTTTTTTTGAATCATCTTGCGTTGTATTTTTACCTTCCATATTATAATAATTTGAATTTATTTAATACAAATTATTTTATTGAAAACTTAATTCAATTTTCATTCGTTTCATCATCATCAACTTTTTCATTAATAGAAATATTAACATTATTTAATGAATTTTCGCTAGCATTACTATTCAATAATCCTCTATCAATAGCATCTCGAACAGCACCACCGCGTTCAATATTTCCACCTTCAAATAGTTCTTTGCGAATATCAGCGGAACTTACTTCTTTATTATCTTTAAATGAATTTTCAATAGTATTATTAACCCCAATAAGATTACCGTTTTTATCAATATTTTGTGTAAGTTTATTACCACTTTCACGTGCCAATTTCTTATTTTCAGCAATAGCACTTCTCTTTGCTTCTACAACTCTTTTCTCAAACTGTTGTTTAGCATCTGCCTCATTTTTATTTTTTTCATTCATTAGTTGATTAAGTTCTTCTTCCAAGTATTCTACACGACCGGTTTTATATGCATCGGGTTCCCAAGGCATCCACATACCAACCGGTCCAACATATACATTATGGTTTGGGTCTACTTCACGTAACAATTTACATCTTAATTCAGCTTCTTCTTGGGTGCTATACGTTCCGCGAATTTTCAATCCACGAACACTTGTTTGAAAATCATTAACTTTATTGAATTCGTCTGCTAATCTATCCTCATTAACATCTAAAAAATTTTTATACTCATCTGATACATGATTCTTTTCAAAATTATCACCCTCACCTTTAACATAATCTTGAAAATCTTTCATTAAATCATCAAATTCCATATTATGTTTATATGCTATGAAATTTAAAAACTGAGTAAACTTCTCAGTGCTCTTTGAAAAATCATAATGTTTTAGGAATTCTTGAAACAAAAAATGATTTTTTTGTACTAATATATTTTCAGGACTAACAAAACTTACACAAACAAATTTTTGCCCAGAAACAGGTTTATCTTCCTCTAATAGATCAACGTATTTAGGGTTTGATGATCCATCATTATTTTTTTGGTAAGTGACTCCACTTTTTCTTGAACTCATTATAAAATCTTATATATTAACATTTTTAAGTATTAATTTTAATTATATATTTTTTTCTTATTATTATTTATAAATGCTTCAAAAATTAGCACAAATGTTAGATTTAGGAGAACTTGTTCGCAGAGCCGTTAAATATCTCGTCGAAGGTATTATGGTTGCTCTTGCCGCATACGCTATCCCAAAGAAATCACTTAATCTTGATGAAGTAGCACTTATTGCTTTAACCGCTGCTGCTACCTTTTCAATCCTTGATACATATGTTCCATCGATGGCTGTCTCAGCTCGATCTGGTGCCGGTTTCGGTATTGGCGCTAATCTTGTTGGCTTCCCACGTATGTAAGTAATTTTATAAAAAAATATTAATTTTTAACTAATATTTTTAAACTTTAGGGTGGAATATATCATAAGGAGTACATAATGTTTCAGACGGCCACTGACTTGTAGAATACATATATTTATCAATATTTACTCCTTTGATATTTTTTAAACACTTATCGTGTTTTTTACAAATTTCTCCATCATAACACATTGATATATATGAATGTCCATTGGGATTATTATAATTAGAACACGTTCCATTACCAACAACAGAAGCTGTCGGTATACCCAAAGCACTTAAATCACTAATACTATCACATTTTACTTTATCCATATCTTTTCCTTCTATATCTAATAATAATCCACTAAATAAACCTTTACGGTCATCATTACATTTACCATCTAAACACATACAATTTACTGCATTTTTCCAATCAGGTAAATCATCACCTTTAGCACGATTCACTATTCCCCACACTTCCATACCTGTTTTCTTTTTTTGTTCTTTCATTTTTGTCCAATAATCTGGATCTCCACCATTGTCCCAGGGACAAAACTTTGTTCCAACTTTAACAGATGTTATATATACACCATTCGATTTTCCTTGTGGTACTTGATTAAAACATTTTTCCACATCATCGCTACCCGTTGGATAACACGTTCTAAACGTTTTAGTTTTTGAACCAACATTCATTAACATTTTTTCCATAGATTGAAATGTTTTTTTCATATTTTTATGTAATTTATCTTTATCACCTGTAAAATATTCTACTACTTTAAAACTTTTTAATAAATATATTAATACTATTAATAATAATAATAATACGTATAATATCATTAATATAAGATTATATTAAATATTGGTTGTCATATCCAGGTAATAATTTACTAAATATTTAATGATACTTTTGTCTGGAATTTCAGCAGACATTCCATATATTGCTGTTATATCTTCGTCAATATTTTCTTCAATTAATTCTTCATTAAATTTCTTTAATGCATCAAGCTATAAATCTATATATTTTATGTTTTTAGGAGTTATACATTTGTGAAGACACATTGGATTTTGTAATATATTAATATTCCAATTTTGTCTTTTTAAATATTTACTCAATTGCCCAACAGAGTATTTACTATTATAAAACGCAACAACATTCACATTTGGCCATCCAATTACATGAAAATTATCTAGATCCCTCAAATGTTCTGCAAAATCTATTGTAGTATTTTTTATTTTGGAAGACATATCTTCATACTTAGAATTACCATTATATAGTAATGTTGCCCACGTAGTAGCTATTTGAGACCCTACTCTACTTCCAGGTAACGAGACGCTAGCATATAATCCACCTGTCCAATCTTCTGTTATAAAATATTGATGTTTTTTCATAGATCTATTCTTCCATAATAATATTGAAGAACCCTTGGGTGTTAATCCATATTTATGAGGGTCTACTGAAATAGATTGAATATTATCTTCAAATGATAATTTTAGATGTGCATCATACTGTGTAATAAAACCCCCTAGACACGCATCTACATGAAATGGTATTTTATAATATTTCGCCATTTCACCTATTTCATGTATTGGATCCATTAAACCATATGAAAAACAAGGTGCCGAACCAATAATAACACAAGTTCTTTCACTTATTTTCCAATATAAATCATTTAAGTCCATTATATAATCTTCATCCAATTCTACATAAACTATTTTTAAATCTAATAATTCACAAGCTTTATTTACCGCAGCATGAACTGTTCGTGTACATAAAACCTCTGGTTTAAATAAATTAAACCAACTTTTACCTTTATACATTTTCTTATATGCTTTTAGTGCTAATATTGTACTTTCTGTTCCACCTGTCGTAATATTACCACCCCCTTCTTTCGGCATATTAAATAATTTTCCAACCATTTTTATTACTTCCGATTCCATTTTAATCAAATCCGGATAAATATCAGGATGAAGTGGATTAGAAAACAAATATTTATTATTTATTTTTTGTATTTTCTTTTCAAGATCTGTATCGCAAATATATAAACATCCTGATATTCTACTATTTATATTGTTTTTTCTATCCTCTAAAATCTGATTCATATATACCTCGTCTATTCCTTCCCAAGGAATTGAATAAAAATTATGTATAAACGAAGTCCTGAATAACTCTTTTTCTATAATACTTTTAGCCTTCTCTTTTTTGTCTTCAATCATAGCATTGCCGTTTTTAGTTTTAGAATATATATAAAATAAAATATACTTATAATGTTTTTTTAAATATAATAAACAAAATAGCATAAAAATCTTCCATTTATGATTGCGCAAAATTAAATACATTATATAATAAAATTGAAACATTTTTTTATATAATTTTTAAATAATGTAATAACATGTTATCTTCATCATTTCGAAAAGTTCTTAACGCAACATATGTAAATAATACAGGTGGTTCTCATGAATTATTTACAAAAAATATTTTAATTGGAGAGGGTTTTAAAGAAGTTTCAAATAAACTGATTCATTTTAATAGCGTAGAGTTTTGGGAAAACCATTATTTACAAAATTGGGAAAAGGCAAGTAATATACCCAATAAAACTGTTATAATTCAGCCATTTGGTAGTCAAAAAACACCAGATAAAATTATTAAATATAAAAATATATTAATTCCTTGGGAAGATAAATCATCAAAAGATACAAAACCTACTTATAATGGAGGATTACCCAAATTAGAATGCTTCTATATATTTACTAGTGAAAAACATGATAAAACAACTATATTTCGTGGAAAAGACATTATTACAAAAGAAACACGTGATCGACTTATAGCACATCATGAAGCACATAGAAAATTAGATGAAGAATTTAACAAAAATGAAAAAAACCAGGGAGACAAATATAATAGAGGATTTATATTTTATACTAGAGCTATGTATGATCAACGATCTTCTCATTTACCAAAAGGTATAAATAATGATTACTTTCTTCATCCCCAACGTGAAGAAATACAAAAAAATATTATTGATTGGGCACAAAAAGTAGATTCTACAGATATATAGGAACTATTTCACATAACTCTGTAGTATTTATAGCATTATTACCAAAATATAAATTTATAAACTTTTTTGTTTTTTCACTTTTTAATGAATTAATAATAGTTTTATATTTTTCACGTAATTTTTGTTTTGTTATATCTCCCTTGTATTTTATACATATCAAATGATTTTCTATCAAATAAGGTTTATCTGTATCAATCAAACAATAACTAAACTTATAATCACCCTTTCCGTATCCTCTATTTACAACCAATAATAAATCCGTTTTTCCTGGTTTTGTTATATAATTTTTTTTTGCTTTATTATTATATTTTTTAATAGAAAGTTTATTATCTATAATATCACTGCTATAAATAAGACGTGTTTCATTTTCATCGTCGGTTAATTTATCTTTTACTTGGTTCCATACAACATTCCCAACATTTACTTCAAAATTAATATTTTTTAATGTTGTAGTTTCGTTATAACACTCTTTTATTTGCGAAATTATTGGTGGTGTATTAAAGATTGTATAATTATTAATATTAATTGTATATGTTGGATTATTTAATACACAATTTTGTTTCTGTATTATTAATCCAATAGTATCTTGTTGTGTTTCCAAATATTTATCTTTACAACAATCTATTATATCAATAATTTTAAAATTTTTTGATATATACTTCCTTAAATTATCATAATATAAACAATTCATAAAATTTTTCGGTAATACAAAAGCTAAAATTCCACATTCACTTAACAATTCTAATGATTTTGCGATAAATAATATAAATATATTTGGTCTTCCAGTATAATATTCATCATATGTTTTAGTTTTTATTTCATTTTTCTTCATCACATAAAATGGAGGGTTTCCAATAATAAGGTCATATTTTTTTGTTGAATTCCATTTAAGAAAATCCATATTTAAAATAGTTGATTTTAATTTGGGGTTTATGGAATTATAAATAGTCTCGTTAAATTCTATTCCGTCTATTTTAAATCTTGAAAAGTGTTCAAATCTTTGTATAAATTCACCAGAACCACAAGATGGTTCAAGAATATTTGTAATATTTTTGAAATATGGAAATAATACCTTTATCATTTTTGCTATAATACTCGGGGGTGTAAAATATATCCCATTCTTTTTCTTTTCTTCTTTAGATAATTGCTTTGTTAATTGTTTTGAATGTTCAGAAAAATCCATTATTAATATTATATATTATCAAACTAGTTATAAATCAATTTTATAATATTTAAATTGTGGGAACAAATTCCCAAATAAGTTCTGCACAGATCTTTTTCCAAATTGTATCTTGTTCAATACGTTTAATAGGGTCTTTTAACATTGGAAAAAAAGGTAAAAAAGAGTTTTCATTTAATAATTCACATAATTTATACAAAACATAATAGTAATTTAAAAAGTTAACCCTATCATCGGGACAGTGGTTCGCATATGGTTTTTGTATTTCCATAAACAAGTTACATAATTTTTCTTCCAATGCTGGACTCATAATTGGAGGTCTTATACCAAGTTTATCTTTGATGAATGGAATATGTTCATAATATTTGTTATATCCCAATTTTTTTAAAATATCTTTTGCTTTTTTATTACTCATTTGTTTTAACGTAATCCTTTCTTTTTTTATTTGTAACTTAATATTTTCCAATACTTCTTCTGGTATTTGAGTGGTTTCTTTTGCTTGAAATTGAGCCAAAATTTCTCGAAAATGATTAATTCTTTTATAAGCATAAAAACATACTTCTTTAGGAGGTTCTTTATACGATGGTTTTTCGTGTTCAACTAAAAATTGTTTTTGCCTGCTACATTTATCACATATTACAAGTCCTTTATAATCTACCTGTATCCATTCTCCTCCACATTTATCACATTTTTCATAATCACAAGTATATTTGCTCATATCAATAAAATTTTCATTTAAATTTGTTAAAAACTTATTAACAGTTGTATCTTCATTATTTGGTTTAATTGTATCTTTTTTATTTTTATTAAAGAATGAATGTAATATATCGTTTTTATTACACGATTTCCCCATAGAAACTTCTTTCTTTTTTTCAAAATATTCAAAAATAATACCTGAATTCTGTAATAAGTATTCTTTCTTCTTTTTTTTTAATGTCCTTATTTTAGAAGTAATTTCTCTAATTTCATCTTGAATATTTAATTTATCTTCAATATTTGATATATTCTTTAGTAAATTTTGTAGTTCTTTTTTTTTTGAAATTAATAATGGAATCTGGTTTTCTTTAATATCATTGAATAATTTCATTTTTTCATTATGCTTGCTGTCTAATGTTACTGTTGATTTTTTGTTAATTTTAAATTTTTTTTTCGCTTTTGGTTTAAAATTAGGCATAAAACTTATAATAATATTTTGTCTTTATTATTTATATTTTAAATAGTGAAAATCAATATTGTTTAATAAAAAAAAGGATTATCTATTAATTTTTATATGGATATTGATATGAATTTAGATACAAATGAAATCAATGTAGATACAAATGAAATGAAAATAGATTGTATATTGTTACAAAAAATGATTTTTATATACAATGCTTTAGAAAAAGGTTGGACAATCAAAAAACGCAAGGATAAATATGTGTTTTCTAAAAGTCACGGAGGTAAAAAAGAAGTGCTATTAGATGACTACTTAAAGCGATTTATGGTAGAAAACCTCGACATTAATAAAATAATTTAGGTAAATAATAATTAATTAATTAATTAAGTAATTATTAAAATTTTTTTTCTTTAGCAATATATATAAAATGGGTGGTGGACTCATGCAACTAGTAGCTTATGGCGCACAAGACGTTTATCTTACAGGTAACCCTCAGATTACTTTCTGGAAGGTTACATACCGAAGACACACTAACTTTGCTATGGAATCAATCGAGCAAACTTTTAATGGACAGGCTGACTTCGGTCGCCGTGTTCAATGCACTGTCTCCAGAAATGGTGACCTAGCATACCGCACTTACCTTCAGGTAACTCTTCCTGAAATCAATCAAAACGACTCAGCAACTGCCAACAATGTCTATGCTCGTTGGTTAGATTGCCCAGGTGAACAGATGATCTCAATGGTTGAGGTCGAAATTGGTGGTCAGCGTATCGACCGTCAGTATGGTGACTGGATGCACATCTGGAACCAGCTTACACTTACTTCCGAACAGGAAGCCGGTTACAACAAAATGATCGGTAATACTACTCAGCTTACATACCTTACCGACCCTGATTTCGCAGAAATCGCTACTGCTTGTGGTGCCGCTTCAGTCCCTGAAGCCGTATGTGCCCCTCGCAAAGCTCTTCCAGAAACTACTCTTTACGTTCCTCTTCAGTTCTGGTTCTGCCGCAACCCTGGTCTTGCCCTTCCTCTTATTGCCCTTCAATACCACGAAGTCAAGATCAACATCGAAATCCGTCCATTAGACGAATGCCTTTTCGCTGTGCTTGGAGTAGACGCGGCTACGGGCGGCCAATCGAAAAAGGTTGCCGGTGCTTACAGCAAATCTCTCGTTGCTGCTTCGCTCTACGTTGATTATGTATTCCTTGATACCGATGAACGCAGACGTATGGCCCAGAACCCTCACGAATACCTTATTGAACAGCTCCAATACACTGGAGATGAATCAATTGGTTCTTCATCAAACAAGATTAAATTGAATTTCAATCACCCTTGTAAAGAACTTATTTGGGTTGTCCAGCCTGATGCTCATGTTGCTTACTGTGACTCGTTCCTTCCAGGACGCACAATGCACATGGCCCTTGGTGCTCAGCCATTCAATTACTCCGATGCTATCGATGCTCTTCCTAATTCCATCTTAGCATTCGGTTCTGCTAAACAGAGCCGTGGAGATAACAACGTAATCGATGCTTCTGGTCTCTTCAACGATACCCAGAATGATTTCGACACGACTTCGCAGGTTGGAGCTGATGCTGATAATAAACTCGGAGGTGCTATCCGCGGTGGCGCAGCAGCAGGCACGAACCCTATCGTCAACGGTGTCTCTGATGCCGGTGTTTTCGTTCTTGCCGAAACTGCTCTTAACATGCACTGCTGGGGTGAAAATCCAGTTGTAACTGCTAAGCTTCAGCTTAACGGTCAAGATCGCTTCTCTGAACGTGAAGGAACCTACTTCGACCTTGTTCAGCCTTACCAGCACCACACACGTAACCCAGACACTGGTATCAATGTTTACTCATTTGCCCTTCGCCCTGAAGAGCACCAGCCATCTGGAACTTGCAATTTCTCCAGAATTGATAACGCTACTCTTCAGCTTATCGTTTCTGCCGCTGCTATTGGTGGAACCCAGACCGCTAAGGTCCGCGTTTACGCTACCAACTACAATGTCCTTCGCGTCATGAGTGGTATGGGGGGTCTTGCTTATTCAAACTAAGTTAATTTTGTTACCATTTACGGTCTCAAATTTTAGTTTTAATCTTTTAATTTATTAAAAAATCATATAATTTATAAAATTTTATGATTATTTTTAGCATTCAATAAAATATACACAATTTATATATGCTTAATGATATTATGTTATTTGCTATAAATGGAGGAGGCTGGGCTCTTAAACCAATATTAGAAAAAATAAGTGTTGATAAAATGGGGTATTTTTATTTTACTTTTGTTCGTTATTTTGTTAGTGGTATTATTGCCTTACCCTTTATGTTTTATCAATATCATAAACATGGTATTCCCAAAAAATACAACAATAATACTCAAGCATTCACTCAAGATATTGTTGTATGGGGCTCTATTGTTAGTGCTATTGCTATTGCTGCTATTATGGCTAATTATTATTTATTAGAAAAATATAATTCTTCCTTTGTTACCCCAATTGCCGAAGGAGTTTTATTAGTTTTTAACTTTATATTTTCCGTTTGGCTGCTTAATGAAAAAATTACCAAGGATATGGTAATAGGTGTATTATTTATTATTACAGGTGTATTTATGGTATATTGTAAACACTTGAATTTTACAATTTTTTAATTTTCTAAAAGTCAAGAACACATTTAGAAAATTGAATTTTTTTTTTGAAAATATAAGTTTGCTATCAAACAACTATAAATACTACAAACTACTTATAAAAATATGACTACGAGAACCAGAACAGTAACTTGCAGTTTATGTCAAGAACCAGGTCATAATTGCAGAACGTGTTGGATGCGCAATGTTACATTCCGAGGCACCGATATTCCTGTATGGGATGAAACACTTGAAGACATTGAAATGGTAGAACCATACGATTTAACTATGGAAACACCCCCACCAACTACTCAATTCATGACGCCTCCACCTGCTCCAAAAAAAAGAAAAAAAACAAAAACACCAAAACGTCCAAAACCTTATATTCAAGAAGAAAACCATTGCAACATATGTTTTGATGATTTGGAAGATACTAATAAAGTTATTACAAAATGTGGGCACAAGTTCTGTGTGGAGTGTTACACTAGGGCAGCGCGTAACAAAAACGATTGCGCTGTTTGTAGGAAAAAACTGTGCTCGGTGGAACCAGACAACTGGAAAAGACGATATCAAGAGATGGAACAAGATTGCGAATACTATAGAAATATAGTAGAACGTATGACTGGAGTTCTAGGTCCTCACATGTTGGATACCGATTCACTTCCAGGCGATAGTGATATTGAAATGGATGAAGCCGACATTGAATATCTTGAGACTACACCAATGAGGGTCTAATTAAAGACATAAATAAAAAACTTAAAATAATAAATTAAAAAAAGGTTTAAACCTTTTTTCATTAAGCTATACATATAGAAATGCAGATTTTCGTAAAAACACTTACAGGTAAAACAATCACGTTAGACGTAGAACCTAGCGATACTATAGAGAATGTAAAAGCTAAGATCCAAGACAAAGAGGGGATTCCCCCGGATCAACAACGTTTGATTTTTGCTGGAAAGCAACTTGAAGATGGAAGAACTCTATCTGACTATAATATTCAGAAAGAAGCAACACTCCATCTTGTCCTACGCCTTCGTGGTGGAAACTAAATAATAATTAGTTAGTAAATTTTTTAATTAATTATTATTTCAAAAACTTATCTAATGCGTAGTCTTTTATATCCGTTACATCAATATCTTTAAAATAACATTTTACAGGATAATAAACCGTTTTCCATCTTATGTGATGATTGAAATCTACATAAGGTTCGTGTGTCCTACGCCATACATTTCTATCATCAATTATACTACAAACGGGATTCAACATTAGATATTTTGGTTCTTCTTCCATTAATTATATTCTTTTTTTCACTTTAAATAAAAACAATATATATGAAAGATTTTGGATATTGTATATGGTATATTCCCGAAAACAGTTCTTGGTATAAATTTACAAATGGATTTATACCACATATTACCATAAAACATAGTTTATCATATTCTGACGCATTAAGATTATATTTAGCTATAAACCCAGAGAATATAAATGTCGAATTAGATAATCCAGAAGTAAGTGTAGAAGAAGATTTTTGGGCTTTATATTATAATTTAAAACCCCTTGATAATAAACCAGATTGGTATCCCAAAAAGGCACATATTTCATTTATATATAATTATAATAGTCCAATTACTTCTATTCATGTAAACCATTTAAAACAATATTTAACCCCTTATAATGAAACTTTTACAAAAATAGCATTGGTATATTGTAAAGGCCATTACAAAAAATGGAAAATGTTACAATTAAAATAA
>VMHT01213728.1_pt1 | contig 15676 bp, 15 predicted proteins | sample 4693611 | NCBI WGS metagenome assembly VMHT01 (sample SAMN12280063, study PRJNA550983) | marine metagenome | isolation source: seawater sampled from same location over 5 years 0.02-0.2 micron viral filtrate | place: USA: collected off the coast of southern California halfway between the port... ... | reverse complement strand
TTCGGAGTCGGAGTCCGTTTCACTCTCAGAATCGGTGTGATGTTCCGACTCACTTGGGTAGTAAACATTGGGTAAATGTTCTGCGAGTGCGGACCAATCGACCCAATCGTGGAATTTATTGTTTTCCAGGAAATCCGCCAATTGCTTCTTCTCTTTGATCTTCCACGTATTTTTTGCGATATCCCCCCAATACTCGATGGATTCCTTGTCAATTTCCAAAGGATACAAATACACCTCTTCTTGGTCATCGACCATTCTGATATGTTCGCAATATAGGTCATACATGTACTCTAAGACACCGGAAATTGAAGCACTCCCATCGCCCAATAAGTTTTCGTGACCAAACGTCAAAAAGTGAAATTGGCAATCACGGAGTTGGGTGTCCAACTTTTCCCTGAAAACACCCATGTAACACAGGTAATTTCTTGAGTTCTGAGGGACGAGGTGTTCGGGGAAGTTATCCGCTCTCAGCGCCCAAACCTCGGTATCCACACCAGTCATTCTCGTCATCAACTCATCCAAATGGGAAAGACGACACAGACTCGTGCAATGCTTAACAAGTTCAAAGTTGAGGCTCATGATTGTTATCTGTATGATTTACGTTTGATTTGTTTAAGTGTGTTATTAAAAGTCAATTCTAGACGCAAGTCTACCAAAGGTCATTTTCTTAAAGATCTTTTCCCGTTCTTCAAAATCACGGCACCGTTCAACGATTTCATGGAGTCGAACTTGAGCTTCCATGAGCTTATCTTCATGAGCGAATTCGGTATGCTTCTTAGTTGGTCTCCAACCCTTGAATTTACAATAAAAATGCTCTTTCTCGGCATTCTTTTTCTCAATTTCCTTAAAACGTTCGATTTCGGAACAACATACCATGTATTCGTTCATTCGCTCGTTGAGTTTTTCCCTTTTTAACTCGTTCATTCGAACTTTAATGAGGTCAATCGCGGGATCGTACACCGAAGAGTCGTCGTCTCCGTAAATTTGGTTTACTCGGAGAGTTCGGAGGATGACCCCCAAATCCCTGAAGCTCATTTCGTAAATGGAGTGTTCGGTCTTTTTTTGGTGCGTCCGGACATCGTATCTCCCGGTTGATGACTTTTTTCCAAATTTCGATTTGGACATCTGTACAGAGAGACCTCGTGGCTTGGCAAAATGCGAGGCGGAAATCATGGGTCGTGCAACCATCTTGCATTTATACACGCGCCAAACCTTTATAAAACTTTGGAAATTCAAGTATAATCTCTTCACCAGCCTCGTTTATGGCTGTGACTATCTCGTAGCCGTCTTTATGATAATTGGGTTTTGGATCATACTCGAGTGTCTTAGGTACAAAAATGTTAAATAATAGTTCATACAAACTCATTCTTCTTTCCTCTTACTGAGATGTTCTTCTTCAAGCTTCTTCTTCTCACTACGAACTGTTCGCAAAAACTGTTTCGGGTATCCCATTAAAGATCCCCACCTGAAATCGTCGATGGAATATTCAATGTATTCCGGGACGTGCGCAACAAAGACAAAGACACCCTTTACGAGTCTAAAAGTCCACGTCGTCGCCAAGGCGTAAAAGAAAGCGCGGGGGTATAACCACCACATATATGTATTTATGTCTTCTTTTTTTTATCTTCATTTAATACAGGATGAATTTAACCGACCTAGATGAGATTCCACACAAGATACAGTATATTACCATTGATTCTGTCGATGTAAAACCACATACTGGAGGAGAACCAGTAAGGGAGCGTCACGTACCCGTGACACTCGATCTGGATTTATATTCAAATATACATTTTGAGGGTATGTCACAAGTCATCGGGTTAAAAATCGTCGATGCATACTTCATGCAAATCGGTGGCGCCGGCGTTAGAGACGGTGGAGTTGCCAGACTTATAGATATCACATGCCCCCAAATTCCCACAGTTGGACAATTGTTAACGAGTAGAGGACAAGTATTGGCGCGATGCCCACTCGAGGGTAACGCAGTTCCGTCTGGGGACGATTATAGATTTGATAAACAACCAAGGCTCATGACTCGTAAAACAAATTATTTTAATCCTATATCGATTAAAAAGTTAGATTTTTCATTCTACGAACTTGGTGCAGATGATGTCTACCAGGGACTCCAAAATTCGCGTGAATGGACTATTACATTAGAAATAACGACCATTGACACAAAGGAAAAACCGAGAAATAGAGAACTACAAATACTAGACGCTCTCGATCGTTTGATGGTCAAAATAGGTGACCTCAATCATAACGTGAAAAAATTACCCGACGCCGAACAATTGGAGAAAGCTAGAAAGGAAACTAAAAAATACCCATTTAGCTATCTTGTTTTAATGATAGTTCTTATATTAGCCGGTGTTTATTACATTACTTCAAAACAGGCTCCGCCGCCTCAGCCTTCTTTTTAGTCGTCTTTCGGACGACCTTCTTGACTGGAGCTGGAGCTGGCTCAGCCTTTTTGACTGGAGCTGGCTCAGCCTTTTTGACTGGAGCTGGCTCAGCCTTCTTGACTGGAGCTGGAGCTCCACCGTCGATCTCATCACACAATCGCATCAACAAACCATACACATGTTTCTTGTTGACTCGAAGTGTCTTCATTTCATCTCGGATTTCTTGTCTGAGAGCTTCCATTGTATAATATACATAAAGGAAATATTATCTTTAAACATAATGCTCGTGATAGGACCAACTCTTCTGAGTGGAATAGGTCAACATGCTAAAAAGTATACCGAAATGTTCCCCGATTGGACATACATGGAAATCAATGAGAATGTACCCAAATGTGAAAGAGCATTCGTATTCGCTCTCCCCGTCCGACACTGGTTCGATAAAATAATCGAACTCAAATCAAAAATCAAGCATTTACATTGTATGACTGTGTGTGAAACTGAAACGGTACACGAAGATTACGGTAAATTATTTGATCTCTTTGATAGAATCGCTGTACCGAGTGAATTTTGTAAAAAGGTGTTTTCGAGGCAATTTCCTGATACAGAATTCTATGTCGTACGAGCACACGTACCGCAACACGATGTGTATAGATTCTACCACATAGGAAATATAATGGATCAACGTAAGAACTTTAGAGATATACTCGAAGCATTTGTTCGCCTGAACAAACCAAACGCGAAACTTATCGTAAAAGCTACATGTAATCAACCGGTCAAGATAAATTTACCAAACGTTGAGATCATAAATGGTCTCATATCGGATGATGAAATGGATAAAATACACAAGTCATCTGATTGTTATGTAAGTTTCTCGAGTTCAGAAGGTGTGGGAATGGGTGCTGTCGAGGCCGCGCTGAGGGGGAAACCAGTGATTATCACGGATTACGGTGGAGCACCCGAGTATGTGAAAACACCGTACACGATCGAATGTGGACTTCAAGAGTTGCAGAATGACGATTTCTTGTTTAAGAAGGGTATGCAATGGGGCAAACCCAACAAAGAGCAACTCTTGGAGTTCATGAATGACGCGTACGAGAAACGTGTGAGACACATGGATCATTCACACACGGAACAAATGGTGAGTAAAGAAAACGTCTCACAACAATTCTTCAATGATGTAATTGGTAAGGAGAACGATGAGACCGGTGAGGATAGCACCTGAGGCGATGGCACCTTTTTGAGCGATCAACATGGAAACGATATCATCGACAAATCCAACGTTAGTTGGCTTCTTTACGGTATCTGGGACAATCTTAGCGATAGCGACATAGAGAGCCATGGCTATTACAACTGGACGAAGCGTCTCTTGGTCTAACATTTATAGTACACTAATATTTTATCTTCGGTTGATGTTTCTTACAGAACCCACCACACGAAGCCTTAAATCCACACGGCTTTCCAGCCAGAGTCACTGCTTGGCAAGTGTGTACTGCGTGTCTTTTTTCTACCACCCGTTCGGGCGCTTTGTCTATGACTTGAACGACTCGACTCTGTTTATCTTTTCTGAGTTGCGCGTACTTTTGTTTCATCTTCCAAGTCGCGTTTGCGAGTTTCGTACATCTATCGGTGGGGGAATTCACCCGGTACATACGCATGGCGTCGGCGAGGCACTGTTCGTAGGACATCTTCAAATGTTTAATTACAAGGATGGGTCTGCGTGACTTAGGTTTAGATTATGCGATGTCTATCGACAATCAAATCGTGGACACCTCCTACGATGGATTGTAAAATAAAAAAGTGGAATGCATTTTGGATGGTTTCTGCAAAAGTGTTCATTTTTTTTTACTACAAATTAATCAGGTGTGGTAAACTACTTAGGAATTAAAAAAACGTGGTTCTGTCATGAATTTCAAAAAATTCCTTTTCTATGGGAAGCAACGGAAGTTTACGTTTCATGCGTCTGTCTATCCAGTTGAGTCTGGAATCAATTATCACACGTCGAGCTCCCTCTAATGGGAAAATGGAGTTGAAAATATGAAAATCTGCAATATTTTCGATACGTGAACCTTTCTTCACGTTCTCATCTTTTGTGAGAAATTGGATATTTTTGTGATTGAATATGCGAGTCCACTGGTCGACGTCATTTATATTTTCCTCTATATACAGGACCTGTCTTGGTATGATTTCATCAATCTCAAATGGATATCGTCCAGAAACAATATCGTCCCAAGTGACTGCAGAGTATGTTATTCCATATCTAATGCGCATTTTTTCCATGAGACGTGTGATAAGTTCATCTCTACTTATACCAATAAGAGGCTCATATTTATCATAGTGTTTACCGTGTCTAATTGCATTGCTTATCTTAGTGCGCAAATCATTGGACCACTGACGCCCCATATGCTGTCGGTAGCAATGCAAGCAACTGCATGACGCTACCTGTGCATACCCTTCAAGTCCATATTGACCCTTGTATCGGGTGGAATTAACATCGGAATTGCATAATTGCCTAGACCTTGGGTTCTCGTCACCTTCTGTAACACACACTGATAAGACATGGCTTCCGTCTTCTCGCGGTTTAATCGATACAAGTCTGATATCGGTGTCATTATGGTCCCATGTTTCACCGGGTGTTAAAGCACGATTTGATTTTGATACCACCGTCTTGGACTGTTTAATTGACTTCTTCTTCATTGACTTCTTCTTCGTTGACTTCTTCTTCGACTTCTTCATCGATTTTGATTTGAGTTTAAGTCTTTTCATTGCTTCTTTGCGTAGAACAGCCTTACGCTGATGTGTGAGCCTCTCTCCTTTCCAAATATAATAGGGTTTTACACAGCACCCAGATGGGCACCCATTGGGTGCAAACCGGCACTTAGGGCAGCCTCGTCCGTTTTCGTATGACATGGCTATGTTACTTAGGTTAAATACTAAACCCTTAAGCTAGTTTCTGGTGACTTAGGGTTATAAAATTCATTAAAATTTGATAATTCAAAGACCTCTTACCTTTGTTTTTTAAAAACAACTTAAGTGGAAGCCTCGTTTATTAAAAAGTAAGGACAATGAGCGAAAGTATTCAGAAACTCACGCACGTGGAACATATCTTGAAGAGACCTGACTCGTATGTTGGCCCTGTGTCTCGTGTTGGCGAGCAATATTGGGTCAAAGAAGGTGAAGGTTTTGAAAAGAAGACTGTCATCTATGCGCCAGCACTTCTCAAGATTTTTGACGAAATTCTTGTTAACGCGATCGACCGTAATTCACTCCATCCGAAACAGGTAACGTCAATCTCCATCAACATCGACCGAGAGAAGGGTGAAATCAGTGTTGAGAACAATGGACCTCTCGGGGGTATATCGGTAAAGGAACATGAAAAGGAAAAAATTTGGAATCCGGAACTCACGTTTGGGCATCTTCTCACGAGTACCAACTACGATGATTCGCAACAGCGTGTCGTGGGTGGTAGAAATGGGTACGGTGCAAAGCTCGCGAATGTATATTCAAGTAAATTCTCCATCAAAATCAAGGATTCTGAAAACAAGACGACGTACACACAAGAGTGGACGAATAACATGAAGACGTGTGGAAAGCCAAAAATGCGTAGTTACGCGGGGGCGACCTCGAGTATATGCATCACATTCACACCGGATTGGTCTAGGTTTGGTATGAAAGAGATGGACGATTACATTTTCAAAATCTTTGAAAAGCGGGTCTACGACGCAAACATCTGTACCACACCGGGGTGTAAAGTCAAGTTTCAAGGGGAGGTAATTCCAAAGACGAACTTTGATAAATACGCCAAAATGCACACAAAATCTGATGAGATTTGCATGTTTACATCGAGTATGTGGACTGTATGCATTGCACCATCGGACGATGGGTTTGAACATGTATCATTTGTAAATGGTATATGTACGGCAAAGGGTGGAAGTCACGTGGATCATGTGGCGAATACACTCGCATCGAATATCATCGATGAGATGGCGAAGAAGATCAAGCTTAAACCACAACAGGTAAAAAATACATTCATGGTGTTCGTAAAAGCAACACTCGTGAACCCGACATTCAGTAGTCAGGTCAAATCCGAGTGTACGCTCAAACCACAAGAATTTGGGAGCAAATTTGAACCTACGAAGAAGTTCATAAAGGAGATTCTCAAGACGAATGTTCAATCGGAATTGATGGCACTCTCCAAATTCAAGGAACTGAAAGAGCTTCAAAAGACTGATGGCGCGAGAAAGTCTAAAATAACTGGTATCCCAAAGTTGGATGACGCAAACAAGGCGGGGACGCAACAATCTGAAAAGTGTACGCTCATCATCACAGAGGGTGATTCCGCTAAGTCTCTCGCGGTCGCCGGTCTTTCGGTGGTTGGAAGAGATTATTATGGCGTATTTCCACTTCGAGGAAAGTGTAAGAATGTGAGAGACGCGTCGGTCAAACAACTCACAGAGAACAAGGAGTTCAGTGATCTCAAAAAGATTCTTGGTTTGCAACAAGAAAAGGTATATACGTCACTCAATGATCTCCGATATGGTAGACTCATGATTATGACTGATGCCGATACCGATGGGAGTCACATCAAGGGTCTCGTGCTCAACATGATTCATTACTTCTGGCCGAGTTTACTTGACCTAAATTTTGTGGTGAGTATGGTCACGCCTATCATCAAAGCGACCAAAGGGTCTCAAACAATGTCGTTTTACACCGATTCTATGTTTAGACTATGGTATGGAAATGGAAAGTCTGGATGGAAGATTAAGTATTACAAGGGTCTCGGTACCTCTACATCTGCCGAAGCGAGAGAGTATTTCAAGAATATTGAAAAGCTCACGGTCAAGTTTGACACGGATGAAAAGACGGATGATTCCGTGGTACTCGCATTTGATAAAACAAAGGCTGATTCTCGTAAGACGTGGCTCTTAGAAAGCACCGAAAAGGAGAGTTCAGAGCTTGAAATCCCATATGGAAACGTTGAAAGAATCAATATCACAGAATTCATTCACAAGGATCTGGTAAATTTCAGTCTTGCGGATTTGAAGCGATCCATCGCACACGTGTGTGATGGTCTCAAGCCTTCTCAAAGAAAGGTCATGTACTCGTGCTTCAAGAAGAATTTGACGAATGAAATGAAGGTTGCGCAGTTGGCTGCGTATGTCGCAGAAACATCGGCGTACCATCACGGGGAGGTGTCTCTCGCAGATACGATCGTAAAATTAGCACACAATTTTACGGGTTCAAACAATATCAATCTCCTCGAACCGTGTGGTCAGTTCGGTACGAGACTCATGGGTGGTAAAGATGCGAGCCAAACGAGGTACATCTTTACGAAGCTCACGAAAGATTCGAGAAAACTCTTCGATTCACGGGATGATGCGGTACTCAAATACCTTGACGACGATGGGCGTCCGATTGAACCTGAATATTATGTACCGATTTTACCGACCGTTCTCATCAATGGAACAGAGGGCATCGGTACTGGATTCAGTTGCTACGTTCCACCATTTAATCCAAAGGACATCTGTGAGAACATAGAACGAGCTATTTCTGGACAGTCTCTCAAGGAGATGAAACCGTGGTTTGACAAGTTCAAGGGTCGTGTTTTCAAGAATGAGGATGGACTTTGGATTACAGAGGGTGTATGGTCAGGCAACAGCACGGGAACGAATCTCAAGATTACAGAACTTCCACCGGGGCGTTGGACACAGGACTACAAGGAATATTTGGATGGACTCACAGAGAAAAAGGTCATCTCCGGATTCGTGAATAACAGTACGACCGAAAATGTGGATTTCACAATCACGGGATACAGAGGGAAGAATCTCATCAAAGATTTTAAGCTCCAAAAATCGTTTCACGTGAGTAACATGCACCTGTTTCATCCGACCAAGGGTATCAAGAAATATGAAAGTCCAGAAGACATTTTGGTCGATTTCATCGAAGTGAGAATGCACACATACAAGAAACGAAAGGAACATCTCATCGCCGTTCTCAAAGAGAAAGCCAAGAAGCTTGAGAATATGTCTCGTTTCGTGGATGCGGTGATTAATGAACGTATCACTGTCTTCAAGAGAAAGAAGAGTGATCTCGAAAGTGAGATTTCAAAATCATACGATACAATTGATGGGTCATACGACTATTTGCTCAACATTAAGACATACCAATACACGAAAGAGGCTGTACAATCACTCATGGAAGATACACGAAAAGCGACTGAAGAATTGAAAATATTGGATGCGACCGCACACTTGGACATGTGGAAATCGGATTTAAAAATATATAAGCAATAAGTAGTATGTGTGATAGATCCGGACCAGACACGGGTGCCTCACTTTGTTTGACTGCTATAGGTGGTCAGGACACATATCTTCTAGACAAAGAATCACTCTTTAAATATGATCCAAGGCAACACTCTGAATTTAGAAAGTTTCATAGGAGTTTTAATATAAACAAGCCATCTAATGCTTCACCAAAATGGCCATTTGGCGAAACCGTGAAAGCGTCATTTAATCCAATGAATATGGGGGATCTTTTGTGCAACATGTACATACGAATAAAGTTACCAGGTCTATCGAATACAGATTATAATTATGCCGATAAAGTGGGCAAACACTTGTTCAAAAGTATCACAATGCGCGTAGACGAAACCGTCATTGAAATATACAAAGATGACATAGGATTCATTTATGATGAATTATATTTGGATCACGCGGAGCACATTAGTAGAGATTACACAGATAATAGATTTTTAAACCGAGAAACGATATTATCAAATCAACTCAAACTATTAAGACTCAATGAAACATTTGTTTATGTACCTATACCATTCTTTTTTTCAAGAAGGTATGAGTCTTCGGATTACGAGACAAACGTTCACAATCGCCCATACTTTCCTTTGTGTGCTATGAACAAACAAAAGCTTGAGTTCGATATAGAATTCAGACCACAAACATTTTTTACGGATGAGCCAACTGATTTAACTTTACCCAGTTTTGATATAGTGACAGAAGAAATAGTAGTCACTCAAGAAGAAAGACTGTTTTACATGTCTTCTAAGTATGAAATGATAACCGATATATTTAACACACATCCCAAAGCCGATACAGAACCCGGTAAGGACAAATTCAAAATTGAACTTGCTCCACAGGGTCGGGTGAAAACACTCCACTTCTTCTTCAGAAACAAATTATTTGAAGATGAAACAATTGCGAGTAACGCCTCGGTATTAACTAATAGCGCACAACTTACCCAAAACACACACTATTATCACAATCGTTTCAATCTTACACCACTCCCATCATACACGAAAGCAAACGATTCAGTATCAAATGACATAGCAATAAACGCAAAACTATCGATAAACGGTGAAGATTTACCAAACATAAACAATCCAGATTCACACTATTACAGGTATCTCACCACATTAAATCACAAATTCCATGGGACGCCCAGAAATATATACACATATAGCTTTTCTATGAATCCACGTAACGTAGATCCATCAGGGAGTCTCGACTTTACTAATATCAAAAACAATAGAACCACTCTCGAATGTACTCTTAACCCGTATCACGGTACAAACGAAGAATTCACGTGTCATATATACTACTCAACCTATACCACTCTCACATTTGAAAACGGGTATCTCAGTACAAGAGTCGAACCTTTATCGTATTCAGCTAACATAGGTGAATACGGTACAGGGGATTTAATGAGCGGGGATGAAATTGTTTTGAAACAAGATGGTGGAACCATGATGATTGCATCATTTCCCGAATAGAGAGTCTTTGTGCTCTTTTATATAAGAAATAATACCATTCTTAATACACCATTTGATGAAATTGAGCTGTGCAACAGTCGTATTGATTTCATCAGTTGTTCCTGGTATCTTATACGAAATTTTATCTGATCGACAAAATGGGTCGAACAATTTCTTGCTATATCCGTCGAGAGTTGATTTATAAGCACAGTGTACACTGAAAATCTTGCCATCGATTGTTTTATACATCAAATTCGTTTTCTTGGAATAGTTCGTGATGAACCACTCCAAATTTCTAAGGGAGATACCACCCGTCTTTGAAAGAATTTGCGAGAGCGTCCTTCCATTTTCGGGGGTACCATAAAATGCATCGATTGAATTTAGTAGGATATCCGATTTCTTCATATTACATCATAAGTTTCAAATCTCTAAATTGGTTACTAGATGAAGCTTCACACGCGGGACACCCAAGTTTAAATAGAGGTGGGAATGTGTGATTGTGTCTCAATACAGTCTTATTTACGTTCACGGGTTCATGAAGTTTGCTAGATGTTGCATGCGATAAACAAAACCCATCTTGGCTCGCCTTTCTCGTACAAGGTTGTCCGCCCTTCTTAATACCTAAACAATACCCACCTGGATTCGGCATATCTCGTAGTAAAAGCTTGAGTGGTATCTTATGAATAGAAGATATGGACTGCACATAAATTAACATGCGTTCATGGCATGCTTTCTCTACCTCATCATTGAATACCCTGTTTAAATTATCAGAAACCCGCATACCCTTATTACAGTATAGCGCCTAATTTTTAAATGGGAGTTCGTCGAGAGGTGTCTCTTTTTTCTTTTTTGGTCTTCTTTTAGGTTTAATTTTGGTCAGCAATTCACCGAAAATTTCTTCCTTCGGGTCTTCAAAAAGTGGTTCAAGGAGATCACACACCGGATTGAGGAACTTATTCATGAAATAGTATTCATAATCAACTGGTACATTGTTATCTTTCGCATACCTGGGATCTTCTGATTTTTCAAATGCCTTTGCTTTCGGATCTTCAGTCTTCACGAGAATGTAAGGCACGCGATCACCTGACTGTGGTTCCGAACCGGGTTGTCTCTCTCGCATTTTGCGTACAACTTGGACGTGTGCTTGGTTGATATCCACAATACCCGGGCTGTTTACAGACACACTATTCCCCTTGACCTTGTAGGAATCAGACAAACCCTGTGAAAGTGTGAGCTTTTCGTTGGGAACATCACCTTCAATCAGTTCGAGAGCTCTTTGAAGCGCGAGTGCTTTCGGAGGTTCAGTATCACTACTTTCAAGTACGACATCCAAGAGCTCTTTACACACTTCACGTACGTGTGCCGTATTATCACGTCTCACGAGCTGAAGACCCTTTACATCAATGTAATCCATGTTCATTTTTCCATCCTTTCCTTGTGTCCAAAGTTTAGCGGCATACCGTTTCTTACTATAGAGAAAATAGGGCCAATACACCTTCTCGAGTTCCAAGTTATTTGGTTTTTTGAAGAGTGCGGTACACTCTTCGGCGGCACGCTCACCTATTTCCCAACTGTATTCCACAGCTTCGATACCTTTGCGGTCACCCACATCGAATTCGACCATTACACTATCGGTGTCGCCGTACCTTACTCTTGAACCCGGGAAGTGCTTTTCCACGTACTCCTTTGTTTGGTCAATCATGCTACGACCCTTCGTCGTCACAGTTGACGCGATGTTTACACATGGAAGGATACCCTTTGAGGCGCCCGTAAATCCGTACACGGAATTCATAGAAATTTTGTAGGCCAGCTGTTTACCATTGTACATCGCTTGGAGTGCACCAGTTGACGCCGCCATATCCTTCTTCGCTTGTTTTCTGAATTGCTTCAGTTCGATGAGAATACTCGGTAAAAGCGTTGGAACCCCTTGTGCGAATTTACACATCCGTTTTGTGGGTGGTTGCCCTTCGACCTTACTCGGAACTGGAATCTCAAAGGTTTCATATTCAATGCCCGGGACATTTTCATATTTTGGATCCATCACAAGACTTGAATAACACAGATTGTGAGCCATCATAATTGACGGATATAGACCCTCGAAATCTAGAGCAGTAATTGGTTTATAGTATGCACCTTTTTGTGCGTCGAGAACCGTCGCACCTTCATACCCTTGTTCGGCGAGTTGACCATACTGAATCGTGGGTACCATAAATCCCATTTCTCGAGCCTTCTTTGTGAGTTGACTAAACACCTTGATTTGCTGACCTCTTTCCACAAGAAAACACAGGGGCACCCACGTCGCTTTAGCCATCTCTAGAAGATTAATCAGGATACACATTTTAGACAGGAGGCGATGTGGAAGAAGGGTATCCTTAATACAATATTCAGCAACTTCCCGCAATTTCACGGGATCGCCTTCCTTGTACCTGGCAAACATCTCCTTTGCGGGCATATCAATTTTGTTGTCACCGAGATACAACTTAGATACATTGTCCAATTTATAAGAGTCAAGTTTATAGCCCTTTTTGACTTCATGAAACAAATCAAAAATAAAACGACCGGGCATACTCACCAGTTTCAGATCATTATCACCCAAGGCGCTCGAAGACAGTTTCTTGAGTTTAAGTTCGCAATTGTATCCACGTAACTTACTCAATTGAAAAAATTTCAAATTACATTTAGTGACGATTGCACGTTTCATGAGGTACTCAAGATCAAAACCAAAAATGTTCCAGCCAGTAATGATATCAACATCCTTTTCATGTAAGTAGTCTCGGAATGCTTCAAGCATTTCCCGTTCAGTAGCATATGAAATTACGTTTGAACCTTCAAGATTTGGATCTGTGTTTTTGTAACACAAACATGTTTTATCATACGGTTGGTCACTCCCAAATTTACACAGGGAGATTGCAATTTGAAAACATGCGTCCCCTTCGATATCAGCATCCGGAAATTTACCAGTTGAACTGTTACACTCGATATCCACAGACGCAACCACAAATGGAGCTGTTTCTGGATTTTCGACCGGAGTGAGTTTCCTCCAATTCTTACATTCCAGATCGATGTCAACATGCGCATTGTGAGCGGAGTAACACTCATCACCACTGTCCAACCATCCAGTTGACTGAATACCGGTTCTGTGCATAAGTCGCAAAACTGGATCCAAGTTAGATTCATACATCTTGAGTTTAATCGATTCATCTGGCAAAGGTCGTCTTAATCTACCAGCAACCATTCGTCTCGCAGCAAGATTCTTGAAGAACAACTGGAGGTATGGAAATTGCTCATTATTCTGAAACCCCCAGACATCCTTACGGTGAATCGTGTTGTAACTGGAAGGACAGCCAGGACACGCCTTCTCAATCTTATTGTATATGATTTGTACCCTCTGTTGAGTGACATTCCTTGGAAGCTTCACAAAAAAATAAGGTGTGAACGCAGTTGTGACACACACAGATTTACCCTCATGTGTTTTTCCAAAGATGCTGATCAAGTGCTCATCATCTGTGTCTTTCGTCTCCCAGGTGAGTGCTTGAAAGACAACCATACTTCGTTATGTACCTAAAATTTTAATATCATTTAATAATAATTATGTCAGCTGCACTTGTCGATCTCGTTTCAGTCGGGGCTCAGGATGCCTATATAACCGGCGAACCACAAGTGAGTTTTTGGCGCCAAAACTACAAACGTTACACAAACTTTGCTATCAAACCCGAACGTATGGACTACATCGGCACTTTCAACGGTGGAAGTGAAGTGGTGGTACCAATTCGATCTAAGGGTGACCTTTTGAGTTACGTGTGGATCGAACACCCAAATATTTCCAACGTCGGTGTAAACACGGATGCTTTTCACTCGACGGATGATACGTCAGTGACTGAATTCAGCCTACACATTGGAGGTCAAGAAATTTGCCGCATGGATTCCTTGTATGTGCAGGGTGTCCACAACGTTATCCTCAGAGAGGGACAATCGAAAGCTTCGTGCGCGGTCACTACCGCCGAGGTAGCCGATAACGCGAAGGGTGTCGGTGGGTCCGCGGGGGATCATTACATAATCCCATTCTTCTTCAGTGAAGATTGGACCAAGTCCCTCCCCCTCGTTGGACTCCAATATCATGATGTTGAATTGCGAATCAAGTGCCGCTCGGGTCTGGGTAACTTGGCTGCGGCACCAAAGATTTATGGTATGTACGCCTATTTGGATACTGCCGAGCGCGAACATTTCACGTCTCAAGATCACGAACTTCTCATTACCCAAACGCAATACCAGCCAGTCACCAAGACTGATACATCGATTGATCTTACGTATTTCAATCACCCAGTGCAATCCCTCCACTTGACCACGTCCAATGTGTCCGGTACCGGTTGGGTGAGTGATTACAGCTTCGACAAGGCGTCCCTTTACATCAATGGTTTGGCGCTCTTCGAAAACATGTCCAATACCTTCCACCACAACGTCGTCCATGAAATGCACGCGTCGAGTCTCGCGCCATCTTCGCTCGATGTACTTCCATTGTTCTCGTGGCCTTTCTGCCTTACCATGAACCGCTCACAACCAAGTGGCAGCCTTAATTTCTCTCGAATCGACAATGCGAAATTGACCATTCAATCTCCAAAGTCCGATGCCAGAGAAGGTTTATATCGAGTATATGCGGTTAACTACAACATATTACGCATAAAGGATGGCATGGCCGGAATTGCATTCTCGAATTAATTCCCAGAAGAACCAAACCCACGTTCCCCGCGTTGCGTTGATTTTAATTCAGTTACCTCCTCTATGAGCGGTGTTTCACATCGCTCTAAAATCATTTGGGCGATACGATTCCCCTGTTTAATGACGAACGGTTCACTCCCGTGATTAAATAGGATAACCTTCAATTCACCAGTAAAATCGGGGTCAATAACTCCAGCACCAGTTTGTATACCGTGTTTGAGTGTGAGGCCAGATCTCGGTGCGATTCTACCGTACACGCCAGGTGGTAGACACGCGCACACACCAGTGCTCACGAATGCTCGTTCCATCGGAGGAACTACGATTTCCTCCATACTATATAAATCATAACCTACCGATCCCGGTGATGTTCTCGTTGGTATGGTAGCATCGGGATATAGCTTCTTAATTTGAAGACTCATGAATTACACACGAGTTAAATCTTTATATTTCTATAATGTATATGTCTCCAAGATCCCTGAGCAATAGAGAAATTTCCAATCACGTCGCGCGATTGGTACAAATTGATCATAGCATTGAAGGAATAAAAAATGATATACGCAAAGCAAACAACAGGTTGGAAAAAGCTACAAATAAATCTTCTAACACTTACAAAAATGGACTAAAATTAAGAGCTAGTCTGAAGAAAACACTAAAAGATCTGACTGACACAAGAAAGGAATATATAAGCATCATATGTTCCCAAAATATGATTAAGGCATTAAATGGTAGGATAAAAGAAGGTGAAAATATCTTAAAATGTCCTTCTAACTTCCCTGAACTAAGACCAGAATTTGTACGTAAGATC
>VMHT01065714.1_pt1 | contig 15681 bp, 29 predicted proteins | sample 4693611 | NCBI WGS metagenome assembly VMHT01 (sample SAMN12280063, study PRJNA550983) | marine metagenome | isolation source: seawater sampled from same location over 5 years 0.02-0.2 micron viral filtrate | place: USA: collected off the coast of southern California halfway between the port... ... | reverse complement strand
TTGTAATCTTTTGTTATCTGCATCATAAGGGGATTGTTGAAAAGTTCCGTCAACTAATACAGTGTCTTTATTGTGAATTAATTCCGCTTTTGGTTTCAAATATCTTGTTGCGGAATTGCTTATTGGTTTATCAAAATTTTCCGCAAAGTCATTTTTGATTTTGAGATAGCGAATTTCTTCTTTTAATTTTTCCAGTTTTAATTTATCATATTCTGTTTGATTATTTTCAATTAATTCATCTTTAAGAAATTTAGTAATAATTTCTCTTGAATATTCGCTGTTTGTAATTTTTTTCTTTTCGGCTTTGCGTAACAATTTATCAAAGAATTTTTTTTCAATTCTAAATGCTACGGTCGGATTTTTTTGACTATAATTCATCTTGCGCCTCCGTTATGTCCGCCTCGACTGATATATCAATATCTTTTCCTTCGATTGTATCTTTTTGTAGTTGATAATTTTTAATGAAATTTTTAATTTTTGTTGCCTTTTTTAATTCGGGATGCTTTGCAATTATCTTTAATGCTTTTTCGGGATCACTGTCAAGCATACTAAATACTTCGGTTTTTTCATCCTCATCGGATTCTTGAGTTCCCTCCCAAAGTTTATCAGAATCAACTAACTTGTTTCCGGCTCCGTTTGTTTCTAAATCCATTAATTCCTTATCAGCACTTTGTCCATCGGGAATTTCTGAATAAGCTAATAATTTTCTACGTTGTACTTTATCGCTAACCTTACCATAACTATCTTTCAAAACTGTAATTGTATTCCAATGTCCGCGTTTAGATACCCAATCATAATCATAGCCTGTTTTGAAAAGCCAATATTGAGCCATCATGTGTCTTAATGCGTGTACCGGATGTTCTTGAAAATATTTATCATCAATACCCGCATCTTTGTAAGTTTGTTTTAGTATATCGTATAATTTTTTGCGATTTTTATCTTGTGGATTTGTTACTTTTGGATTTTGAAACATAATTGTATCTGTTGTAATATACTTGTTATCATCGCCTATCATGCTATGATATCCTTTCGCACTTGGAATATTTTTTACTTTTTTATATTTTTCTGAAATCATAATATTTAATTTTGGATCTGTATTCCATTGTTCCGTATGTCCTTGACCGATCCATTTTGTTTTAGATGTTATCGCTTTTATTTTCCATCTACCTTTTGGAAAATCCGGCGTTACAAAAGATTCAATAAAATTTGCTCCGCTGTTATCATAATCTACATCTTCGGGTTTTAGATTTTTGTTAAATGGCATAATATTCATCGTGAATAATTCACTTGCTCTTAATCCCATACTTCTAGCAATATAGAACATCATTAACGCATCCTTGTAAAATCCTTCTTTATCATTTTGTGATTTTTCAATTAAAATAGATTCAAATTTTGCCATTTGATTATCTGACATTTCAACATCCGCATATTGTCCGCTGAAAAATTTTACAGATTGACTTAATGGACTTTCTATTGGTTGATCTGTTACGCTTACACCATTCGCTCCTAAAAATCCGCGAATTGCTTTAGCGAAAGGGTACCAAGCTGTCGGCTTTGCCTTTTTTTTATTTGTATAAAAATTTTCGCCGATTTGATAATCTTCAACTTCGTTAGGTATTTTTCGTCCTTTGCCTACTTGATTTGTTTTTCCGTATTGTTTCACTAAATCGGGTTTTCGATTTTCTGGATCCGTTGCAAATACAACATTTTTTCTTTTGTACATAGGCTCCTTTAATGATTCTTTGATATCTTCTAAAGGATCATAAATGCCATATTCGTTAACTTCGCCTACTCTCAAAAATTGGCTAGGTGTTTGTTGCATTTCTTCATTCAGAAATTTGAATAATTTTTGCGGGCTTGTTTTTATTTCTGATTTTGGTGTTTCCTCCCGAACATCTAACCATCTGTCATACCATCGTACAATTTCCGGTAATTGTTTCCACTTTTGAAGGTCTTTTGTTAATTTAGTTTCCGCAATTCTTGGCGGCGCCTTGCCTTCTTTTTCCCCTCTTATTTTTTCTAAAACTTGAATGTATGGTCTAAATGCTTTTTCGCTCATTGTTGTCGGGGTTCCTCCTTTAACTTTTGAAGGCAAAGAAAACAAATTTCTTGTTGCCGCTTGTGAGTTTCCTCCTTTGCGATATAATTCGTCTAATTGTTTAAAGAATAAAGCCAAACCTTCGGTAGTTCTTGGTGCTTGTCTTGCATCTACTTTTGATGCTAAATCTTGATTTTTAATTGCTTGAGATAAACCCGCTCTAAAATTGTCTTTTGGATTTGTGACATTCAAAATTTCATTGTCGCATAAAATTTGATAAGTTGATCTACCGTCTTTGCTCTTTTTTTCTGCTAAATCAATTTCTTTATTCAAAATTTTTACTTTTTCAAATTCTTCGCTACTCAATTTCTAACGCTCCTAAAAAAAAGAGATTGGAGGTTCAATCTAATCTGAACCATCCCGCGTTTGTTTTGTTGTATTCCAAGACATTTACTAAAGGCACCCATACATGACAATGTTGACATTCTAGGTATTCTTGTTTTGCTATTTCCGGCGCAAACTCTTTTTGTAATTGCTTTTTATCAATTACATTCCATCCGTCAGCGCAATAACATTCTGGGCAAACATACGAATTTTTGAAACTTGTTGTTTCGCTCAATTTTCAAACTCCACTTTGATCATTTTTTTGCACTTTGCGCAACAAATCATTTCGGAAAATATTTGATAAAATTCGCCAACATTTTGACAATGTGGACAAACTTCTTTTTCCATACTTTGACCAACTTCGAGTTTCATTTGTCGTCAAGCTCCTTTGGTTCTTCAATTGCATCGCGCAATTCTTCAACAAGTTTTGAAAGTTTTACACACTCGCGTAAAACCTCATCGCGTTCTATTTCCCATTCTTTAATTTGGGCTTTAAGTTCCTTGTTTTCTTTTTCGAGATTTTGGTGATGCTCTTTCAATTGTTTCATGAAATTTGCTTTGGCAAAATCCGATGCCTTTTGGTCGATATCTTGGACACTGATTTTCGATCCCATGTTTTCATAATTTTCAAACTTAGTATTAAGGATTAAAACATCAAAAAAATGAGCTAAAAAGGTCTTAAATGCTACTCTCACCCCTCTATTTCATGGTTCGAGAAATGACAAAGAAACATCTAGCCGCTATCAATCGTGGTCGAAAAGCTGCCGGATTGAAACCAATTAGAATGAAGAAAAAGACCAAAGAAAAAGCCAAAATCAAAAAAAAGGCTCCAAAAAAATTACCAAAATTAATGAAACATAGCAAAGACGATTTTGATTACGAAGATAGGTATTACATCGAATACAAAAAATTAGGCGGTAAAAAATCCCGCTCTGCATATCAGAAAAATCAAGATATTTTCATAGATCATACTTTTGATATTTTCATACATGGGGATCCATCGCGCTATAAATCACGCAAAGCCGCTTTTGAAGGTGTGAAAAAAGCCGCCAAAATCAATAATGCGGAATTAAACAAAATTTTCCATAGCATAGATAACGTTGATGCGTATACTTGATCATTTTTTGCTGTTTTTTGAAGTTTGGAAATTCAGTTTGACACTAGAAGCACCAAAATCAAAAGGAAAACTAGGCACGAAAAAAGCTCCGTATTAGGCAGCTTACGAGAATACACAAAAAAAAGAGCTTTCTATAAGGGAAAAACAGACTTTAGCTAACGGATTTACCGTTGTTTGCCCTATGTTTTATCGTGAGCTAACGGTGTCTAGTCATGAAGATCCGTTCCTAAATTTGTCATTTTACTAACTATTGTACTAAGTATAGGCAAAAACGGTAGTTTGCCTCATGCACTATGCCTGTTATTTGTTTTTAAAATGAAGTTTGATCCGGTAGTTAGTACATCCTCTCAAAATTTATTTTGAGTTTGACAATTTGTATGATAATTTTTCAAGGCTAACTCTTTAATTAATTAAAAATAATAGACACGCGCGCGCGCGCGCGAATTGTGTATGTATTCATTTTATGAGCGATGAACAGATACTATTTGTTTGCGTTGTGTACTTTCAGCATGGCGATTGTAGAAATCGGAACAATCACAGCTGCCAATATCACGCCTAGTGTTGCAAGATCTTGCATGATTAAATGAAATAATTATTGCATAAGTAAAGCTGTAATCAAATGCTCGTTAGTGTATTTGACTAACCTTAACCTCTAACGCTGTCACGCGCTCACATAGTTTATTCATTTGTTTGATGCCATAAAATTGTAAACCCAAAATGAATGAAGCCATAGCACCTATGAGAATCATATCGCTTTCAATCATCGTTAAAATCCTCAATGGCATAATAATAATCAAAAGGAGTTTGTAATGATAATGCAATTTCTAATTTTGATTGGTTCCAAGTTATTCTTTTATCGTTTATAATTTCGCGAAAATCCCAGTTTAATCTTGTTTTGCAATATGCAATAAATTCTTCTTTATTCATCTTTTTGATCCTCTAATAATGTGTTAAGATTTGAAACAGAATTTTTGTAAACTGTTGCATTGTTAGTTTGCGCGGCAATATTCAATTCTTTATTCCATCTTTGTTTGTAGGATTCTAATTGATGCTTAGAAACATCATTAACATCAAAATCAGATTTTTCAGTAATTTCATTTTTTATTTTTTCCCATAATTTTATTTCTCTAACTCTATCATGTGCATGTAATCTCATGCTAATTAATTCAAATTTTGCTCTTTTAATTTGTGCATCTTTTATTTTTGCTTTCGCCATTTCTCTTTTTGTTTCATGATTTAATTCAGCAAAGTCTAATTCTAATAATTCCAATTCTCCTTGTTTTAATTGATAGTCACATGATAATTTTACTAATTCAGTAAAAAAAACATCTTGTTCCCTTACTGCTTGAAAATATTTTGATGCCGGTGTTGGAAATTTTACATCATTCAAAACTGAATATTTCATTTCGGTTTCTGTTCGCCATATCTGTTTTATTGTATAAACTCGTTGTAATTCTTTTGATAAATTTTGTATTGAATCAAAATCATTAGAATCTAATATTTCAACATCTTGAATTTTATTTATTCCAAGTTTCGAATAATTTTGTATATCCTTCAACTGTTGCCTCCCGCACCTGATGCGCTTCTTGTTGCTACGGCTAAAGAACCGGATGAAGTAAATGATGACCCATCCCAATATTCACTCGTTGTATTGCCTAATGCATCCCCTCCGGCTTTCCAGAAAAATTGCAAGTCACCGCCGTAAGTTGCGCGGCTTGCTGATGGCGCGGTTCCAATTGATGCTGTCCAGCTAGAACCATCAAAAGAAGCGATGTTTGCATCTGCATCCGGTATGTAACCATAAATAAAATTGTTTGAAAGTCCGCATCCGCCTGAATCACCTTGAGGGCTATCATCAGGCGCGGTGCTTGTGGAAGTCCATGAAGTATTATCCCAAATGTAAACACCATTTGTATTACTGCTCCCATCATATCCGCAACATCCGATGGCATCAGTCGTTAAACCATCCCCAGTTCCACCACGCACACCAATAGGATAAACCGTAGCTGCGCTCCAATTGGTTCCGTCATATTCTTGATTGTTAGTTAATTCGGAATAAGTGCCAGTAAAAATAATTGCATCGCTTGCGGTTCCTCCTCCCATTGTTTGATTTAATGACGTGCCTTGTGCGTTTCCTTGTGACCATGATGTAGCAGAACCATCCCAAATTTGTGTAGAATTTTGCGGACTAGAACCCCAATTGCCTCCGCTGTTTGTGTCGCCTCCCATTGTTACCGCTTCATCTGAATTTCCTCCTCCGGCTCCCATAGTTCTGGCATACGCGCCCATGTTTGTACTTGATGCCCATGTAGTTCCATTCCATAATTGATTGTTGTTTGATGGAGCCATACTTCCCACAACAGCACCACCGGCAAAAATTCCTTTATCCGATGCCGTTGACCATGATGGCGCACCTCCGCCGGAGGCAAATTTCATAAAAGGATTAACTAAGTTTAAGGACAATTAAGAAATTCTTGCTCCAAGCGGATAGCCAATTAATTCAACTTTTAATCCAGTTTCGGATCCTCCTCCCGATACTGCATCAACATCGATAGTCATTGATGAATCTGGTAAAATTGTATAACCGGTAGTGGCTAAAACGTAAGGAGTTGCCGCAGTTACCGAAGTTAATTCGCCTTGATCAATTGTGAGCAAAGTTGAAAATATTGAAACAGTATCATCATTAACATCTATTGTTGTAGTTCCCGAAGTTCCTCCGGCAGTTGTTAACGATGCTTTTACTGATAAAATTTGAAATGGGTATGGCATGCGCCATGTAGTTTTAGCGGTTCCGGTAGTTATGGCAGTAGTTTCATCTGATGCGGCTACTATGATACTTTGAGGTTGTATCATGTTCATGTTGCCTAAACTGCTAGATGTGGTCAAATTCCTATCCTTCCTGTCACTTTATAATGATTTTTTGCAGCTTCAATGTAATTTAGAGCGGTAAAATATTTATCTTCTAATCCAAGTTTGTCTTTAGCTATAAACAAAGTTAATCCAATTCCTACAAGTGCTAAAACGGTATTTGGAATTCCTGAAAGATAACTCATTTACCTAACCTCATTTTTAATAGAAAAATTCCCACAACTGCTACTCCTCCGATTAAAGCAAGTTTTCCTAATCCTTCAAAGCCTTCGCTTAGATGGCATTGTATATCATACCATGCGCATCCTCCGTTATCACTATGCTTATGCCCTATGTCCGCTTTTTTTCCTATATTTTCTGCGTTTCGTGTTATTCTTGTTTCTTGATCTATATGCTTTGCATGTAATTCATCAAATTTGGGATTTAATGCTTCAAATTTACCTTGTAGGGATGTTCGTTCGCCTTTAGCCTCTTCAAGTTTTGTGCCGAATCTGCTTGCATGACCATGCAATAAAGCAATATCATCCCCATAGTAATCAATCATAACTTGTTCTACTTGTGATTTTGTTAAATATTCTTTTGGGATTGGTCTACCGGTTCCGGTATAAGTTGGATCAGTTCGGCTAAATGTATAGCCTCTTTTTGTCATAACCGTTACAAAATTTTCAGTTACATTTACAATTCTAGTTGACCCGCTTGGACTAGTCATAAACCATTGTGAATTTTGACTTGATGCATTATTATCACTTTGTTCAATTCTTCCTTGTTGGTAACTCATTTTTTCATCCTCCTAATTATGATAAATCCTACAATTGCTAAAGCGGCAATTCCTCCGATTAAGAATAATGGATTTAATTTTTGCTCTGGCACTTGCTCCGGCACTTGCTCCGGCACTTGCTCTGGTAATACTGAATTTTGTAATGGTTCCGGTGTTTCTATTCTGCCAAGTGCTTTTTGTTGCGTATAATTTTGCGGAGTTTCTATTACTATTTGTTGACTTGCTCCGCGTGGGCTTGCTCTTGCTTCTTGAGGTTGATTAATTGCCACGTATGGAGGAGGCTTTTCAATAATAATTTTGGTTTTTCTAATTTCCTTTTCTCTAATTTCTTGTTCTCTTTTTTCTAATGCTTCGCGTAATTCTGTTTGTTTTGTTGGTCTAAGCCAATCTGATTGTTTTTTAGTTCCGGTGTCTAGTGCCTTTTGAGCTTGTGGATTTTCTTGTAACCAAGTCGGTAAATTAAAAGTTGTATTTTTTAATTGTGGTTCATTCAGTAATTCTTCAACTGCTTGTTTTTGTGTGATGTTTGCTTGCTTGTATTTGTAACGCAAACTTTCTGCTTGTTTGTGTGTCATATACACGCCATTAGGATCCAATTGCCCAGTAATTGAATTATAATTTGCTCCCAGTGTCATTATTTTCCAAGCCTCCAAATTAATAAAAGCATTAATCCAGTAAATACAACTCCTCCAATAATTAATGCGCGTGAATAATCTGGTTTTGTTTCGCTTTGCATTTCATTAATTATTGATAGCGGTTCATCTTTTGGTAATTGTGCATTTACTTCTTCCAATTTTGCCGCTGTTGCTTCTTTACCTTTTTGAATAGATACTAATGATGCTTTTTGTGCTTTCAAATTATTTACCTTCCAATTTCCCGCACTAGCCATATTTCGATAAGTTGTGTTTATTGTTGGATGAATCCACGTTTTTTTAGTTTCTTGAATATCATTTTCTAACATTGTAATAATATCGGAAATTGGTAATTTATCAATCAATTGTAAATAATCGTATGGCACACCTATTTGCGCTTTGAATCCTTCTAATTGCTGTAAATCTGTAACCATTTTTTACCGCCTCGATACAAATAATGCAAAAGCAATTAACGCACCAGCGGCAATTACTGCTCCTGATGGATTTGAGAAAAATGTTTGTTGAATATCCATATTTGCCATTTTGTATGCGTTAACTTTTGTATTATCAACTCTTGGGTCGTTTCCAACTGTTGAATCATAAAGATGTTGACCGGTTAACTGATTTTGTGCCGGAGTTATTGTTGTAGGTCTAATGTTAGAAAATCCATGTGATTGATGGTTCATAGCATTTGGATAAACAACTTTGTATTCGAAATTATTTGCTTTCTGTCTTCCAAATGCGTTAAAGTTTTCTGTTTGTGTTGATGGTAATCTTTCATACTGTGGTGACTGATTGGATCCTCTCGGAGTATGCAAAGTGTAAATTGGTTGTAGGAAATTAGTCATTTTATAAATTCTCCACGTAATTCCAGTAGACTTTGTAAGTTGCGTGATTACCTGATGATGTTGATTTTACACGCACTCTGAAAAAATGATGTTGTTGATCACTAACAAAAATATTTGTATCGTCAGCGGCAATATTTACTCCTCCTACATATCCCGATAGAGTAAAGAAATTGGTTCCGTCATTTGATACTTCGACTTGTACTGTCATAGCATCGCTACCCGAATCTGTATTATGAATATAGTAAATGAATTGATCATAGCCGCCTACGTGGTGGGACACTGCGGTCGCATAACTGTTTGTAGTGGTTCCGGTTGTTGCATCTCTGAAATGTGCATAATTTTTGAAGTTGTAATTTAGAATTTGATCTGTTGATGCTACAAACATTAATTGATTTGAATCTGCGGGAGTTGACAATGCCGGAATATTTACTCTTACATAATCAAAACCATAATTATCAATTTGATGTGTTATTTGATGATCTTTTAATGTTAAAGAATTTCCGATGTTAATTTCAGCTTCTGCATCTGATGCATAAATTGCAATAGAATTAGCTTGTGTCAAATTGTAATAATCTAAATTTGTATTCATTAAAGTTATAGTTCCCGCTGAATCAGTACAAGTTCCATGTCTAAAGTCTAACATCATATCACCAGACGGAATGTTCTTTATTGGTTCCCCGTTGAAAGTTGAGAATAATGCACCACCCATTTTATTTCCTCCTCATAACTAAAAATACACCAACTCCGGCAGCTAACAAAACAAATGGCAACATTGATGATTCTTTGAATCCTTGTATTTCATTTCCTTGATAGTTTCCGTTAAACGCATCAAAATTCATTAGTTGCGTAATGTTTGCTCCTTTTTGTTGCATGTATTGCTGTGATGGTTTCAATTGTGGATTGTTTTGAATTTCAATTAATGGATCTTGTGATTGTAATGCTTTTTGATACAAATTTTGTTTCATATTCCATCTTGGGTCGGTTGGTGGAATTGCCGCATGTACGTGGTCAGCTACTTGCCATGAAACTTTCTTTGCAGCTTTACTAAATGCTTGACGTTGCATAGGTAAATCAGTTGAAAATTTATTTTGAGTTTGATTAATTGTATTTGTGTTATCAGTTGTAGATAATTGCTCACCTGATGCAATAGCGTTAATTTGTGATCCGCGAATTGCTGACATTCCTACGTTTGTATTTCCTTGAATTGAAATATTTCCGTTAAAGCCTCCGGTGTTTCCAGTTTGCGCATTTGTAATTGTATATGGATTTTTTGTAGTTGACATCGGATGCGCATTTGTATTTTTTTGAGCGTTAAAGTTGACTTGACCGATGTTAGAAGCAGGATCAGAAGTTGCGGATTTTTTTTGTCCGGATAAGTATGGATTGTAAATTCCGTTAGGTCTTAAACTTCTGGTGTCTAGTGCTTGTTCGGTTCCTCCAAGTGCTTGAGATTTTCCTGAATATCCAGTTGTTACATATTTTTGGTTTGATTGTTCAACTGGAAAATTTGTATATGTATTTCCTTGATTTTGGTTATTTTGTCCACTTGAACCAAAAACCCAATTTCGTAACAGTCCTAAAGGATCAAAACCTCTACCAGTTGCGTTTCCTCCTACTGCGGCTTTTGTTGGTACTCCGGCTTGAACGCTTTGAGTAATACTGCCATTTGTTCTGATGTTTGCCGGTTGTGCTTTTTGATTTTTGATATAAGATGTCATTTAATTACATGCTCCAATTGTATTGCATGCGTAGTAAACAATAAGCGCGGTTATCGTAATGTAGGTTGATGGAATCCCAAGTTTGCGAAGTTTGGAATCAATTGCATCATTGTTTTTCTTTTTCATTTGACTTTGTTACCTTTTTTGTTTTTTGAGTTTGTGTTGGTCTTTTAATTCTTGAACGTGTCATTAATTAGAACCTCCTTTTCTTTTCATGTAAAAATATCCTATTGCTCCAACAATTACTAAAGCCGGTAACATAGGAATACCCATCGGTAACTTCATTTGAAAACCCCCGCAAATACAACAAAGCCTCCTAATACTACTAAAGGCAAAAACCAATTATTTTTTTTAGCTTGTTTTCTATTTTGTAATGTTGGATCCATATCTTTTTCCGTTGCGGTCAATAAAGAACCGGTTCCGGCTAATCTTTCAGATTGATATGCAACTCTCATGTCAGAACCTAATTTGGTAATTTCTTGAGCTTCGTTGTAGTTAACTTGATGATATGGTAAAAATCCTAAAGGCAAGGGCTTAACCCTCTACAGTCTCTTGAATTCTTGTAATTATGCAAGATGCTGTATCGAAATTTCCAGTAAAGACCAAATCACCAACATTGTAGCCAACTGTTGAAAGTCCGTCAATTTTTAATCCGGATGCTGTTGGTATGAATGGTTGACGATTATTTGCAAAGTCAATCATTGTATAACCGTTTACGATTGTAAATCCGTCAATTGTTTCTGATACTCTATAATTTTGAATGTCTTTGTTTACATTAGCATCGTATTTTATTTTGGACATTAATGGAATTTGTCCGGATTTAATTGTAAAGTCGTCTAGTTGTGTTGCGGTTCTTGCTCCGGCACTTGTTTCAACTTTCAAGAATGATCTTCTTACTAATGCTCCTACTTGGAAGAACGTATCAAAGTCTTCTTCACCTGTTGAAGCTGCGGCATTGAAAGTTTTTGATAAAACTGTTAACAATGGATTACCTGAGAAATCTTCGCTTGCTTCTGGAATTCCTTCAATCAATGTTATTGAACATGTGAAAGATTGTGATGTGACGTTTGTACCATACCCTAGTGCAGAAGTCGTATATTCAATTTCGAGTTGCAAAGTTGATAATAGATAACTTGGAATTGCAACTGAAAAATCATCTGGGTCTAATTTGTTAATTCTCATGTCACAAATGAAACCCATTTGTTGTGTATGTGTTGCGGCACTCGTATCTGTATTGTCTAAGTCTAGACCGAATGCGTTATCAAACAAATTCATGTAATACAAATCAGCTCCGCTTACATCGAAAATTGTTCTTGATGAACCTTCACCGACTGCTTTAATTCTAATTGCACTAACGCAAGAAAGTAATGGATCCTCAACTAAAGTTGATGTTCCTCCTAAAACGGTAGTTCCGTTAAAGTTTAGTAAAACTCTTTGAATTAAAAAGTCTCTAGGTAAATCTGTTGTTTGTGTCGAAGCTGTCCCATCGTAAGTTTGCGTAGAAGTTAAAGTTCTATAGTTTTTCAACACCATGATTATTGACCTCCCGCGTTTCTAGTTGTTAAACTGGAATACAATGGCATAACTGCGGCTAGTACAAATGCTCCGGCAATACCAATTACAACTGCTCTTAACATAGGTTGTTTGAATCCTTTAGCAATTCCGAATATTACTAATCCAGATACAAAAGCGGCTATTGATTTATGATCTCTTAGAATTGGAACGGTGTCCATTAGAGAATTAATTTTTGGCACTACGAAAGGAGCCACTATCGTGGACGACATTACTGCGATAATTGCTTCGTTTTGTAATACGCCTTTTGATTTTGCTACTGTCGAAGATACACTAATCATGAATAATCTTCATAACAGTTTGAATAAAAAAACGAGCTATTCTATGCTCTATTACGTACATGAGGATGCTTTACTATAATCGCTGTTCCTTTTGTCTTCTTTAATTTCTTAAACGCTTTACCTTTTGAGTTTAGAATAATCCTAAATGGCAAAGTGTGCGCTCTCGCTAAATGGACATTGAGAGCATTGAGCGATACAAATTTTTTACATCTACATTCTGGACATGCGAAAACTCTTAAAGTCATACTTTGCCGATTTGTCCTTCATGTTCATCCATGTTTCGATAAAAGAAACTATGCTCCGGCAATTCCGGTAAATCCTGATGCTTCATCCTTTTGTTTTGTTGTACAACTTGCCAAACTTCTGATCCTAACCATCCCTCCAAAAATTTCACATCGCTTTCAATGTTTAATCGAAAAGTGAATACATGTTTTGCATTTGTTAATACATTGTTTGGTAATGATGCCGGTCTAGTTGAAACAGAAATAACGCTTATCCCTCTAGGTCTTCCAGATAAAATTAAATCATTATACTCTTTGAGAATTTTTTGTTTAGTTACATAAGCATGCACTTCATCAATCAATACAACTACATTTCCTTTTGAAAAAGCGTACTTGCAAAATTTACGAAATTGATCCTCTTCTTTGTTAAAGTCCTGTAAAATGTATTTGCCTCTTTTTACTTCGTCAAACATTTCAATCATTTCATCTAAGTGATGTATTACAATAGCGCGTGAATCATGGAATTGATGATTGAAATCCCAAACAAAAACATTAACGCCATGCAAATTTTGCAATAAAGTATTAGCAAGATAACTCTTTCCGCTCCCCTTAGAACCAGTGATAACAACATCCTCGTTGTAAGGAACGAAATTAAAATCAAGATTTTGTGTTACCTCAATCTCGTTTTCAGTTTCCTCCGTTTCGTCTTTGGGATCTGAATCATTTATGGGATGGTCTATGTCTAAAGCTTTGTCGTCTTTGGGATTGTCGTTTTCCTGTTCTAGTTCTTCGGACTTCATTGTTATCTTGCTAACCTCAACATTTCTTCAATATCTAATAGTTCATCATCTTCATCTAACAGATACATTGAACCATTCAAAAACCATTTAACAAATACTTCAAACTTTTCGGGATTGTTTTCTATTGCAGATAAAACAGTAAGATGTAACGCATCGACAGTTTGATTTTGTGTTAATCCTGTTTCTAACATTTTATTATCTTTTGATTTTAATGAGTTGAAAAATTTACTAACAACTTGTTGAATTTTATTTTCTTCCAATTTTTTTTAACTCCCTAAACATATCGTGCTGTGTATCTTGCAAAGCATTTTGATAAGTTAAATCGTAAAACCACAAAGTTATTTTTTTCCAAATTGCTTTTAGTATTGGTTCGGGAGTTAAGCGAATTTGTGCTATCATTAATTTTATTGCAATAATATATTTCAAATTTGCAACTTTATTTTCACTCCATTCATCCAAAACTTTATCACAAAATTCCAGTAAATCTTTTTTTGTTAAGTTTAATTTATCGGGATCCATTGAATTCCAAAATTCGTCTTTTGATAATTTTTCTTTCAAAGTCTATCACCCCAAGTCTTATCCGGTTTTTTTGGTTCAACTGGTTCGTCAATTGGAGCTGGCATGTCGTTCATTATTTCTTCTGAAATTTCTTTTTCTTTTTTCTTTCTTGCATACTCGGAAAATCTTACAATGCAAATTGGAGCAGTTACAACAATTGGCATAATCCATTTACCTCCGGTTCCGGCTAAGTATTCATTGAAAATTGGATACCAAGCTTCGCCAAGTGCTTTTTGTTCTTGCGTTGTTAATGGACTGCATTCCGGAAATCTTGAGTGCAATATGTTAAACATCATTGTGAAAATTCCCGCAACTGAATCGCCGGTATAGATAGCTGCGGCTTGTTGTTCTGTTAATTGTTGCGCGGTTTTAACATCGTGTTTTGGTTCCTCTTTTGCTTCTTGTTCTTCTTCTCTTTTTTCTTCTTCTTTTCTGAATAACGGATGAACCTTTTTTTCATCTGTCTTTATGTTAATGTTCATTTGTCCGGCTTTGGTTTTTATTTTTTTAGGTTCCGGTTTTAATCCGAATTGATGAACGTTAATGCCGCGCTCTCTACAAATTTTATCAAAGCCTAATCGAAAAAATCTTTTGTCCGCAGCTTTCCATCCCTTATTTTCTTCATTGTTAAGAAATTCATTCACTACGGATTTTCTTGCATCGGAATTTGACAAATCGATTTTGTTATTGTCGATTATATCCCGCCAAAATTCCCTTGCAATTTTTGATTTGTTTAATCCCATTAAACATCATCATCTATGAGATTTTTGTCAGTTTTGTTTTTCACTTGCAAAATTGCATCGCATGAATCACATCGGAACCATCTATTCGACAAAACTTTTTCGTCAAATTGGACTCCGCAAACTGCACAATATGCTACTATGGGATCACCGCGCGTTAAAACGCGTTCAACTTCATCGCTCATGAAATTTTTTCGCCTTTTCCACTAAATGAGGATATTTGTTAGCACACAGTAAACAATAGCCTAGCGCATTTAGACAAACTAAATTATAATTATCATAAAATCCGCGTTTACATTCTGGACATTCAATAATTCCTTGTTGTTTTCTAGTCAAATTTCCTCCAAACAATTAATGCAGTAGGAAAAGGACTTGGAAATTTTGAAGGTCTTCCGTCTTCCATCAAATATTTTACTCTACCTTGAACGAAAATAACTTCGCAATTTTGGATATTCAGAATATATTCATGCCATGCTTTTGTATCTGTCCTAGCTGCTAAAACTGCAATTCCATTAACGTTAAATTTTCTATGTTCTTCAAATGCTTTTTGGATCCAGATTTTTGCTTTTGAGAAAGGAGGATTCATGAAGAAATTTTCAGACCAATCCTGTTCTAACGCATTAAATTCTTTATTGAAAAATCTTGGACATTTTGTATTTCGAAAAGTTGCACATACATCAAGATATGGAGTTACGTTGAATTCAACACACGCTCCAATAAATAATGAAACAGGAGTTCCCCACTCATCCGTATTTGATTTTTGCATATATCCCTCTTTCATTTTAATAATCTCTTAATGATGTGGTCGATGTTTGTGAAATAAATCCATAGTATGTTTTCCAGTGTTTGAAACAATAATATCTTCTTTGATTGTCCGAATTTTCATAAACGCCATAATCTTCATCTAAATCAATTTTGCAAACTCTACATTTTTTCATAAGGCAATTCCTCCAAGTATTTGTTAACCCAATTGCATGCGTTACATTTTGTAAACCATTTTTTTGTCCTTCTGCTGTATGCTAATTTAATATCAATTCCATCGCAATTAATGCATCTTACATATTTCAATTTTGAATTTTCCTACAGTTTACACATTGACGTTTTTGATTTAGATTATAACGAACAT
>VMHT01134359.1_pt1 | contig 15682 bp, 26 predicted proteins | sample 4693611 | NCBI WGS metagenome assembly VMHT01 (sample SAMN12280063, study PRJNA550983) | marine metagenome | isolation source: seawater sampled from same location over 5 years 0.02-0.2 micron viral filtrate | place: USA: collected off the coast of southern California halfway between the port... ... | reverse complement strand
CCCGACAATTTTGACTATACGTTCAATGACTTTATTATCGGAATCTCTTTTGATGTTTACTGTTATATAATTGCAATCTTTTAATTCAGTAATCCACCTTGTAATTGTTCTTTTATCTACTTTATAGAGTTTTGAAAAATAATCATTCAACGCCCAACATTTACCATTCTTACCTGAAAGGGCAGTTATCTCACCATAAAGTAATTTGGCATTTGGAGTCAATCTCTCATCATACCGAACATCTGCCGGGATGATTGCATAATAGTTTGGTTTCATTTTAGTTCTCGGTTAAATCTTTAATTTGATTGCAAAATCCTCGAAGGTCAACAAAAATATCTCGAAATTGTTTTAATGTAATTTTACGGTCATCGAATAGTTCAAAGAGTATTTCCAAAAACAATTCAAATTCTGCCTCAGTCATTCTGCCAACATAATCATACCGGATGGAAATATCATCCATTGATGTATTGGTTCGCCAAACTCGTTGGTCAATCTCGTTCCAAAAAACGTTTTTAAATTCGTGAAAACTCATTTACTAAACATTAAAATTAAAACTCCAATGCTCATAATTAAAGCATAAACTCCACTAATATATTCAAATGATTCCAAAATATTCATCAATTATTTGTTTACATTCATCAAAATCGTAAGAAACGACAGTTTTCCAATTCTTATTTTCAAGCGTTTTAAGACACTTTTGTTGGTTTTCGGTAGGTTTGTTTGGTTTGATCTTTAATTCGATTGCTAAGCCGTTATAATCGCCCTTAGAATCAAAACAAAGAATATCCGGGACACCGGCAACCCCTCCGAGTTTTTTAAATTTGAATCTTTCAAATGGTGTTCGTTTGCCCTCATTTGGACAATGGATCACAAATGCATACGGATATTGCATCTTGAAATACTGCATTACGGCGTTTTGAAATTGATCCTCTTTTGTGAGATACTTGTTAAAATTATTCGGCATAATATTTTTTTCTATTGATTCAAAATTTTCTTTTAGAAATGGGTCTTGATTGTACTCAAAAATGTTTTCAATTGTTTTTATGCCGTGCATAACGGTTGCGTGATTTACTTTTACTTTTTCGCCAATAGCACTATATGAGATAGGGCGAACGTGATCCCTTGACAATTTATAATAAATTGACCGGGCATCAATGAATTGCCTCAATCTTGTTTTTCTTGCGATATCAAATCCAAAATAGTAATCGACTTCTTTTTTAATAATTTCGGTTGTAAGTGTTTCCATATTTATAAAATTAAAGAACCATCCTTTGCCATTTCACTCGTTCCATATCCATTTGCGATTCCGGTCTGTAAATATTCATTCCATTGTTCCAATGCGTTTTGGTATGCCAAACGACCCTTGTCGATCATCTCATCGCTGAGTCCATAAACTACCACCGAAAACGGATGCTTGGTTTCTATTGCAATAAAACGAAATCTCTTGGGATCGAATCCTAATGCATCGGAATAAAATGCCGCTTGTAGGTGATACCTATAATTGTAAATGTCCCTTAAAAACGCTCTTGGCGAATTATCCTGACAAGTTTTAATGTCGCTAATCCAACCATTCCCTTTTACATCCGGGCGAACACGAACCGGAACACCATTGTGCATTCCATAATGGGACAATTCAATATCCCCCTTTGTGTAAAATATAGCCAAATCATTGTCCATAAATTGCCTTTTGATGTTCAGTATGATATTCCCCGGTTGTTCCTTGTCATTGCTAATATATAAAAGTTCCTTCCCCTTGTGATCTTCTTGTTGCTCTTTTCTCTTTTTCATATACCCTTCCCCTCTTGGTATATAATCAACAATGGCATATTTCTTATCAAATTCCTTTGGCTCAAGTATTGCCTCGTGTACTGCCGTACCAAGTGCCAATGAATCACTTGAAAAAGGTCTTTGATTTAGAAAATGATAAACCGACTTCTTGTGAATCGTTTTCAAACCGGATGCGGATATTTCCGGGCGTGAATGATAATTTTCGTTTGAATCCTTTTTAATTTTCATTTGTTTGATTGTAATACAATAATTTTGGTTTGTAGTTTTGCGTTCTCCGTTTTCCAATAGTCCACCCGGCATTCCAAGTTTTCTATTTTTTCATTCTTATCCTTGATTATATTTTCAAGAAATTTGATACGTTCTTGCATAAATGTAATGTCCGATTCGGGGGTTTCATCAACTATAAAATGCATCATAATAAAATAAAAAGCACCCCCTAAGGGGTGCGGTTATTGTTTAGAATGGTAAATCGTTTTCCTCTTTTACCACTTGGGTTTTTGTTTCCCCACCCTTGTAGGTGTCCAATTGAAAGTAAAGACCTTTGTCCCCTACCTTGATATCAAATGCCAATTGCTTTTGACCATTGTAGTCCTTGAAATACTCAGATTGAGTTTTTGCCCACTCGACAAATTCGTTCAAGGTAATTATCATTTTACCTTTTACAAAATCCGGTGCGTTTTCCCTTGGGGGAAATGTGATTAAACCTTTTGGGTAAATCTTCTCGTTGCTCATAATTAAAAAATATTAGTGTTAGAATTAAAATTTGATTTTGGTGTTTGGGGTTTTCTGTTTGATGCGGAGTTGCCATCATCATCATCAGATTGAAGTGCCAATAATGATGCTAAGGTGTAACGCCTAAAATATGTTATTTCAGACCCTTTCTTTTGGGCATCTAATCCTTGGGATAGTGGAATGGCTGAAACCTCCTCCTCGCCGGTTTCTGTGCATCTGAGAATGGTTTGAACCTCATTCTCAATGATGGGTTGTAATATGACAACCTTGTTCTTTTGAAGTATCGGCAAAGTGTGTTCCAACAATTGATTGATGTCATAATACTTTGATTTGAAAAAAGGATTGTTTGCACCCTTTGTGATTTTACCAATTTCCTTTTGAATTTGGAATAGTTTGGTTGAAATGGATTTGTTTTCACTCATCATAAGTTTAGTGGTTTTAAATTAAAGTTTAATTTTTTGAGTTTGTTTAGGTCATCAACGGTAAACCTTCCCGGTTCTTTTATCTTGGAATTTAGCGTTGGCAATGTAATGTCAAGACATTCCAAAACATCCAATTTGCGGATATGCAAACGCTTTATTTCGTTGATAAAATGGATTTCAAATTCGTTCATATTTTTTAAATAAAATTAAATTTCCAAGTAATTGTTTTTTGCTTGAATAAAGTTTCCAATACTTCAATTTGCTCATCTTCTTTCAAACCTGAAAAACCTACGATATCCGGATAAGATTGCCTTGAAACATCTGCTGAAATCATTTCCATATCTTCGTGTAAATTATATGCCAATTCTTTTGGAGTCATTGTTTCTTCAGTTGGATAAAAATGTTGTGACAATATCTCATCAATATCCTCTCGTGATTGATAAGTTCTGACATCATCTTCGCCATCAATAAACACTTCAAAAGATATTGCATCTTTTGGGTCAGACACCCCTTTTCGATGTCCAAATTTGGAGTCACTATAAAGACCTTCCCCTGCAATAACAGATATTCTTTTGCCCTCATCGTTTAAAACTTGAGCCATTATGCCATTTGTGGCGGGGTGGTCGATAAAACTTAAATTTTTAAATCTCATAATAATTGTTTTAATATACTGCAATATATAATTTATTTTATAAACTAAAAAATATTTTATAAAATAATTTAAAAAAAGTTTAAAAAACCCCCTACGATTCAAGCGAACCAATAGGGGGAAGGAAACAAAAGGGGACTTTTTATTCGTATTTAATCTGAAAGTCTGCACTCACATCATCATCTTGATTTGGGATATGGCACACTATTTTGTATTCGTTTTTTTTAAGTGAATAAGACATTGAATCAATAATTGATGAAACCGGTTCTTGATTCGTTTGAAAGTTCATCCACAATTTATTATGCAATGAAATCGGGATTGGTTCGGGGTTGGTGTTAAAAAACGTTCCCTCGAATCTTTTGACATATTCACGATAGTCATTTATCATTTCTTGGGTGATAAGTTGGTCAATAGGTTTGACCGCATTTGGACTGATTCTTGTCACATAATCGCCTAAAATCCGACCATCGTGTTTTGAATTTTTAAGTGCGTTTGATAGTATATTATCCTTTGATTGGTAGAAGTTAGAAATCACACTTGTTGTCCTTGACTTGTTTTCCATTATCGCCGTTGACCTTGTTTGAACCGCCTCAGATATTTTAAGGTTGTCTATATAAAGTCGATTAAAATCGGCAGTCGTTCCGGTAACGATTGGTTGTCCTAATCTAAAGTCAACGTACAATTTTTCGGTATATTGACCAATAGTTGTAGCATCTACCTCACCCGCCTTATATGGTGGTATATTAATGGTAAATTTCTGCCATTGGTTATTAGTTTGTACACTTGTGTAATTCCTTTCAGGATATGAATTATTAACGTAAGTATTTTCAACAAATTCGTTTGACTGTGCATTGTATTCAACATCATAACCGGTACCGGAATAGAAAAAACGATATGTTAATTCAAATCTAAATTCAATTTCAACATCATCAGAATCGGTATCTGCAAAATATTCAAATTCAAGTTTTACCGGCATTTTTTGATTTACTTGTGGCAAAGCCTCGATTTCAGATTGATTCAAAGTTGTTGCTTGTAAAGTTGTGCCAATTAATCCAACACTTGTTGTCCTTGATGCATTTGTGGTTGTAGTGTCTAAATAAACATTTTTGCTCAATGGAAAAGTTTTTGGATTACTTCCCGATGATGGTGATACAAAATTACAAGTTCCTACATCCCACCGATATGATGCCGTTGATGTCGAATACATAAAATGACTGTTCGGATGAACATCCTCAAAAGCATCTATTTCAGTAATATATTCCGCCTTTTTTATAGGTGGTAAATACTCAACAGTCATATCATTGCCAATTGGAATGACCTCATCCGGGGCGGTTAATAAAACATCTTCAACTAATGTTTCTAAATAAACCCCATCCTTGTCAAATCTTTTAAATTGGATAAATTCCTGACCGGAGTTTGTTAATAAATCTAATTGTGCGTTTCTAATTGTTCCCATTATTCACTTGCGAATTGATAGCGTTCAACAACATAGTCATTTTCGATTCTGACCGTAATGATATAATTTTGCCCAAAATTACTTATGACATCTTTTAAATCTTGTGGGTAATCATTCCTTGATGATATTTGTGGCATTGTACTAAAGTTAACACCTAAAGCGGATGCATATCCTTCTTTGTACTGATTAAAATAATGTACATTATTAACAAAAGGTACTTCATAAAAAGAATAATACCCATTAGGCAAACTAAAGACCGCATTATCAAAGTCGGGAGTTCTTCCAAATTTAAATAAATTTGATGGAGGTGTTGGATCAATTGTGTTGTTTGCTTCCTTATAACCATAAGCGAATGGACTTAAACTTCCGGGGATCAAATACCAAACCATTTTTGTCCCCACTTGCCCCCATCTCCAAGAATTAGCATCCGAACCATTTGATTGTCCGGCACCAACTGAGATTCCAAAATTAAACATATTGAACCCTCTTGTCTTGTTAAAATTTTCTACTGAAGAAATTTGATCAAGGATATATGATTCGTGAGTTCTTGGGAAATATAATGCAATCCCTTTCGCTCTTGATAGTGATTCAGTTATTGTATCACCATAATAAACATTAGTATAAGGTCGGACATTATACGGAGGAATCACATAAACTCCCGGAGTAACTGATTCTTCGGGGGCGGCGTTTACTGTTATTATTACATAAGCGGCATTGGATGTATTTGTACCGTTATTTGCCGTGAAATAAAATTCATCACGCCCGGTATAATCTGTTGTAGGTGTATAAGTGACCGTTGAACCGCTTAAACTTGTTGAACCATTGTCAACATCATCTGTGATTGAAAAAGTCAAAGACAACCCATCCGCATCAAATCCGTCGAGTTCAATTGTTGCCGGTATGTTTTCGGTAGTGGTAATGTGGATATTTTCAACAATAGGCGTTGATACTGTTGTCGCTTGTGATTCGTAAATCCTATTGTCAAGCAAATTGGAGTTGCTCATAATATACCAACGCCCTTGACTTTGGAATATTCTTGAGTTGACTGATCTTAAAATTTTGACCAATAAATCCTTGGCATTTAAGTTTAGATTTGAATTTGTCAAAACACCATATTCAAAAAGTTCAATATCGTTTAATATTGTTTTATCATCTGAATCCAAAAACCCTTGACCCCTTATTGAATTGGCAACGAATATGTCAAAATCAAGTCCGGTGTTTTGTAGTATTTTATAAACATAGTAAAAAGCCTCATCAAAGTTCGATTGGAATGTTTGACTTGGCGATGACCCATCCAATACAATATTGGAGTTTGGTGCATCATAACCATCCAAAAGACCGAGTCCATCGGATGCCACTAATTTAATCGGAAACGGTGTTGTGGTGAATGCCTCTTGATATCGATCAACTACAATAAACCCTTCCCAATAAAATTCAAATCCTTGACCGGATGGATCATCCCAATCAACGGCGGATGTTTGCCATTGGTCAGTGATTGAATCCCAAAGTGGTGATCCACTAATATCCCCGGTTGAAATTTGAACCTTGTATTCTCGTTCATCGGCATTGTACCAATCATCATAATTTGTTCCGGATGTTCCGGTTGTTTCATTCCATTGGACTTCGCTTAAATTCCAATTTTCATCAAGTTCATCCCAACTTGTACCCCCGGTTGATTCGGTCACAAAAAGATTTATTTCACAAGTCGAACCAATTATTGGATTATAAAAATCATCATTGTTATCCCATTTAATTACCACCGGGTTGTCTGTTCCAATAAGCGGAAAAACTGCCCCGGAATAGTTTTTTTGTAGAATTGAAAGTTTCCGAGGATTATTGTAAACATCGGAAAACAACAAAGAAAACTTCTCGCCGTATGCCATTATAAAATTCTTGTTCTGTTCCTATCGGCTCTCTGTAATGCCAAGACCAAATCTTGACCCTCTAACTTAAAGCCTCCGGTGATATTTACATTTGTTTGACCTCCGCCAATCATTGATTTTAATTTGTCAAGTGGGGCAATCACCTCCGGATTTGACCTTGCGCCGGGATATTCACCCATCAGTCCAAGAGTTGGCGATGATACAATTCCGCCGTTTGCGAATGCCGTAACGCCTCCGGAGCCAATTTTGTTGGCTCTATTTGAAACAAACGCACCCAACGCCACTAAGGCAATACCCGCCGCAATAGCAACCGCAGGATTTAGGGATTTTAATGCGGTTTTAATTCCTTTTATTCCAATACCTACCGCTATCGCCATTTTACCCAATTGAGTTGCCATCGTACCGATTGTCGACAATAAACTTATTGCGAAATTTTTTCCTGAATCATTGATTCCTGAAAAAGTTTGACCAATAGATTCACCCATACCAACTAAAACATCCGTAAATCCGGTGTTTATTATATCTGATGCGGTGTCATTTATACCTTTTATAAATTCCTTTCTTTTTTTGTCAATTTCCTCAAATTTTTTAATTGAAGATTCAATCCCTTTATTTAATGATGAAAATGTTGTCTTTGCTTTTGAGTCTGTTGCAACATCAAAAGAAAAATTCATTCCGTTTCCGAAAATATTGTTTAAATCTTTTATAGGTTTTACTGCTGCCGATGCCGCCCCTTTAGTTTTAAAAAACTTTTTTGTTAATTGCTCTAATTTACCTAAAAGAACATCAATTGTTGGCGGCAAATCATTCGTTTCTTTTCTAAGTTCTGCGAATTTTTTTATTAAGTCTTGTTGTTCCTTTGCGTTTTCCCTTATTTTATCGGCTTGTTCATCATACTTTTCATTTATACTGTCCAAATCAGATGAAAATCTCTTGGTGATTAGTTCCTTCATTATGGCACCTAATCGACCTAAATTATTCATTAATAATTTTACTTTCTCAATTGATTTACTTATTGCCAATTGAAAAACCATTTTAAGAGTCAATGTAAAATCATTAACTACATTTGAAATTTCATTAAATTTTAAAACCAATAAACCAAGTGCCGCAACCACTAACCCAACGGGCGAAAGTATTGCACCGATAACCGTTACAAAAGAGCCAATTACAATTAATAAAGGTGGCAAAGCGGCGGCAAGACCGGCAAAAACAAATCCCATTTGAACAATCTCAGGATTAAGGTTTTTCAATGACTTTATTAAATTATTTGCCCTGACTACTATTTTGGTGAAAAATGGCAAAATTAACTCTCCGAATTGGCTTCCAAGTTCTTTCAACCCTTGACTAAACATTCTCATTTGGTTAGCCGCACCACCGGAAGTCCTCGCAAAATCACCTTGAGAGTTTGCCGTTTTAGCAATTATATATTCATAACGCAAAGCAACCTTTTCGGCTTGATTCATCTTCTTAATGCTCTTTGTCATTCCTTTGTCAATAGCGAATTGTTGCAAATTCACCTCAGTCATAACAATTCCAAGTCTTTTCAAGGATTCAGTTTCACCGGTAAACACTCCGGCTAATGCCGTAGTGACTTCTTCAATGTTTATGTTTTTAAAAGATGCCAAGTCCCCGGCAAGTCCGGTCAAAGAAATAGACATTTTAGCCGCCTCGGCGGTTGACAATCCCATTGATGTGGACATATCTCCAAAAAGTGCCGCCATATCTAACGCCTGACCTCTTGCAATACCAAAACTTTGTAAAGTAGTTTTTGCAAAATCCCTGACCTCTTGTGAAGAACCTTTGAAAGCAACATCAACTTTGTTCAATGATTCATCGGTGTCAGATGCGAGTTTAATCATAGCCGCACCGGCAAGACCGATGGGTAAGGTTAATCTTGTTGAAAGCCGAGTTCCGATGTCGGTGGTCTGCCTTCCAAATGCTTTTAATTTCGATGATGCGGATGAAAGTGATTTATTTAATCCTTTTGCATCCCCATTTATTATTACTTCTAAAATGTTTGCCATAATGCAAATTTAACAATTTAAAAAACAACCTCCCTTGGAATGTCTTTCATTGATTCAAGCAAATCTTCAAATTCTTTTAATTTCTCAGGGGTTGACCTTGGAACGTTCTTTTTGAGATAAACATCTTGCGGCAAAGGAAATAAATCCGGGGGTTTTATTGTTTGGCTTTTCTTGGTGCAATTTACGTTGTGGATAAGTGTTGCCAAATATCTCAAACGTTCCCATTCAAGGTTTTGTTTAATGATATGGCTTTCACCCAATAGTTGGTTTTCCTTCCAAGTGTTTAACCAAAAATCACCCGGCAGAATACCGCATTGCCCAATAAAATAATCAACTAATGAATCCCAAGTTATTTGTTCGGGTTCGCTTGTGTTTTTTTTTCCTCGGTGGGGTTTCTTTGAATCCCCATATTTAAGTTGTTCCCAAGGATTCGTGATTCAGTCATTGCCGTGACAATCTTTTCAAGTTCATTGGCATCAACATCCTCCAACCACGCACCGACTTTGAATTTATTATAGTCAATTTCGTTGCCTTGTTCTTGGTCGTTTGCTAATAAACCACAATAAATGATCTCACGAATTACACTCAATGATATTCCACCCTCAAAGATATCCCCTAATTGGTCAAGTGAAATTTTTAATTCATCGGTAAATGCACTCCAAAAGTTCATTGAGAAGTGCATAGTCCTATTCTTACCACCAATTTTTAGGTCGTGGTAACCCCTCCTTTTGTTCCCCATTATGTATTAAAATTACGAGTTGACCGCAGTTGTAATTGATCCGGTGGTCACGATAGTTCCTGAGTAGGTAACCGCACTCTCCATTTCGCCACTTGTTTCAATTGAAGTGATAAATCCTTCACCTGAAAAAACAGTATCACCGGTTGTGGTAGTTCCAAAAGACCAATCGATTTTTGAACGGTTTTCCATAAGCGTAGCCATTGCCGGTACATTTTGGGTGTCCGTATAATCAACAAGACCTTCAAAGCTAATTTCTCCACTTCTAAGTCCGGCGATCACCTCTTGATAACCTGCTGAATCTTTGCTTGTTGCCTCCGGGGCATCCATAGACAACGAAAGAGATGCACTCGTTGAGTGACCGATAGTTGCTAAAGTACCGCCATCTGCGATAAATTTTAATAATAAATTCGTTCCGTTGTAAACAGTAGATGCCATAATTCTTTATTTTTTACAAATATAATACTTTTTAATTTTCTCAAATATCTTCAAATCTTCCATTTTATTTAAATGCCATATAGATGTAGGTTCTTCCTGCTTTGTTATGTTGCTCGTGATTAGTAGCACTTACAACAAAACCGCTATCATTCATATCAAAATAATAATTAGTAGCACTTGGCTCTGAATTAGCTAAGTTTGGATATAATATTTTGTTTGCTCTATCTACAACAGTACTTCTTCTAACATCGTACATATTCCAATTTGCCGTAGCATCAATATTTTTTATCATTATAAACGATGGCTTAAATCCAACATCTGAAACTGTTACGGTAGATGTGCCCAACCCCTCATAAGTCCCTATCTTACTATATCCTGCAACTGAATGCCAGCAGTAGGCGATATAATCATCAGTAGCGTTCCAAGCTGAATTACCCTCTTGACCTGATGTTTGTGTTGTTTGAATTGTTGTTGATGTAATTGTTATACCTAAATTTCCATCATCTCCACCTGTTTGGTCAAGTTGCATCCTTGTAAACAAACTTCCACCAAATACTTGCCAATTTGTTGAGTTGTCTAAATTCTTAATAATAACAAGTTCAGGAGGGGCATCAGTAAGTCCGTGTGCAAAACTCATTCCTGCGGCACCTGACCCTGTGTATTTTACTATACTAAACCCTGCTTCTGTATTGGCTGAAACTGACACGTTTGTAACTCCTGTTCCCGTGCCTGCAACTGCATCGCCTCCTGCTTTCCAACACCAAGCTACATAATCATCGCCACTTAGATTAAAACTGCTACTGCTACCATTTAAATCAAATCCTAAATGGTTAAAATCAAAAACAGAACCATAGGATGCCTGTGCATTTGTTTGACTTGGAATAAGGTATTGTTCCCTAACTGTGTCCATTAAAACGTGCGCGGCGGTAGATGTTCTTGATTTAAGCCAAACTAAATCTGGTTGAAAACCTACTCCTGTAATTGATTGTGAAGAACTATTACCACTATACAGAACAGTATTAAAAAGTTGTACTTCTGCCGCTCCCCCTATTGAAATCAATCTTCTTCCTAAACTCATATCGCATTAGGTAAATCATAGTCAGCTACTTGTGCCTTTGTAGTTTTAGCGTTTATTTCGCCTTCTTTAGTTGCGCACTCACTTCTTAAATTATCTCTTTCTGTTTGTATATCACTTGGTATTGCAGTACCTTTTTCTGAATTTCTAACAATATACCAGTCCGTTGCAGAAAGTTTACTATTGTATATTGCTTTTAATTGTTCTATTTTATTCTCTTTAAGTTCAGATAAAGTTTCTGACCAAGTTTTATTACTTACAGGATAGGTAAATTGACTGTTGTCTGCATCCCATTCTATATCTCCTAATACTTTTGTCTTAGGATTGTAACTTGGTACTACTACATCATAGAATCCTGCCGACTTTAATGTTTCCTCATTGGCATTTCTAAAGTTTAGAATAACACTACCATCTTCCTTAGTAAATTCAGATGGTAAAGATTTATAAATTTTTATTTGACCGTTTTCAGTTCTTGCTTTCATATTATTGTGGTTGAGCCGATGTATAAGTGGCAATTGAGTAATGATATATTTTTGAACCCGATGTGTCATCGGTGCAAACTATTTGAATCAAATTTGTTGCTGACCCATCATATGTGGTTGAACCTACTCGGTTAAAAGTTGACCCGGTTTCTGCAAATGTAAGGGCATAATTACCGGTGACAATCAAGTCAATAACTTGACCTTGCACGGCATTTGAAAACGTAAAGGTTGCGGCACCGGATGCGGTTGCGGTAAATGTACAACCGTTTAAAAAATTAAGGGCGAAAGAAGTTCCACTTCCAAGTGCCGAAAGTTCTGAATACCTATTCTCCAACTTTGCAAAGGTAACCGAATCATCTGCCAAAAAACTTGTTCCCAAAGTTGTCCCAACAGTACCATCCGCCAAAAGGATTTGGCTTGATGATCCGCCGGTTTTAACAAACGATGTTGCCTCCAACCTTCCGGTGGTGTCAACTTGTATATTTAAGTCATTACCAACACCATCAGTCAGTTCTTTTGTTGATGATGATGCGGCGGCATTATCAGTCAATTTGATAAGACCTTGATAAGTATCTTTTATTTTTAATCCCGATAGTGTAGTACCCATAATTAATTTTTTACAAATTTAACAAATTTATATTTCATCCCATAATTCAGTTTCAGCATTCCAATTTTTAGTCAATACCTCCCAAGTTTCCGGCAATCTTTCGTTGTATCTGTCCCACACTTCATTAATAGAATCCCAAGTAAGTGGAATGACATAGTTATAGGATTGCCATCTGTCCTCTGTATTATTCCATAAATCCTCAAGATTGTCCTGAAGATACTTCTTAATTATCTTCTTGGTTTTCTTAGACCTTGAAATTACATTAAAAGAAAGACCAAGCATTTATTTTGGTTTTCTTAGATAACATATAATTTGACCGTGAGTGATTGAAATATCGGTAAAATTACCATAAATGATATGCCCCTCTTTAATCGAAAAACTTGTAAATCCATCATCCCCTCCGGGGGTGTCGTTTGTAAGTGTAATGGTGGAATTTTCGGTACATTCTATTGAACAGAAATATTCACCACTTGGCGTTGATGCATTGCCGTGGGTGTAATCCAAAAGGCGAAATCCATAATCGCCGAACGACATTCGATAAAAATTATTTGAGGAATACAAGTCACGAGTTGCCATATTTATCTTCTTTTACCTTGACCACGAGATTTCTTTTTCCAACCTTTTTGGTTTATTGATGCATTCTTTGAATGAACACCGGGTCGTTTTCTTTTCGTGGCTTTTACAAAATTAGTAATATTTTTCGCCATTATTTATGGAGTTTATTTCCAAACACCTTTTCGACCCCACGACTGCCAAAATATCCTCCCAAAATCACTTGCATTAGACCGGTGATTGTTGTTAGATCATATTCCATATACCAACCAACGATGTAAGAAATTGTAAAAAAACACAAAGTTAAAGGGCGGACATTTTGTGCCAACCATCCACTTCTGCTATCTGCCACCCACCTTCGGGTCACGCCATCCATTTCGGCACGTTCTAATCTTAGCTTTTCTAAAGCCACTTCCTTATCCTCCGCCGACATATCTGATCCGCCAATAATTGCCTCAATTACGTTTCCAATTGGGGTATCTTCGGCAATTGCACCGACCACCTTTGGAATCTTTTGCAGTAGAAAAGAACCTACTGCCGTGTCTTTAAATTTCTTTTTAGGCATATTGTACTCCCTACTGTATTAGCTATATAACCATAAAACGTTGGGGTCTTTGACACCATCGGGAAAGTCAGTTCCATCCGAGTCAACGTGGATGAAAGTTTTGGCAACCCCAAACCGGTTAAATCCGGCTTGTTGTAATGCCGACAAAATGATCCCTCTTTCCCTTGAATTTCTAATTGCGATGTCCACCGCTTTTCCAACAATATGGCTTGAGTTCGGTTTTCCTCCAACCTCTTGATTGTGTTCGATTGTTCGCCACCCGGAATTGATTTTAAAAGGGATACCGGCGATTTCACGAGCATTGTCGAGCATTGCCAAAAAATCAGCATCCATATACCTACCACTATCGGGGACATCCGGCGAATCAAATTCCTCATATTTAAAAAACTTTAAAGCCATTATTCTTCACTTTTACAATCTTCGTTTCCACAATCATCCTTTCCGCTTTTTCTAAGCATCAATCGGGTGATCGTGTCATCTTGTAATTTGATAAGCATACCCTCAAGACCATCTTTTTGGGTGACAAGCATATCAACCTTCATCTCTAAAGATGATATTTTTTTCTTAGCATCATTTAACTCATTGGGTTTGGAACCAGTGATGCTCGATATGATCATTGAAAGTGATGCGGCGATCATTCCCGTGAGAGTTAAAATGGGATCACGGTTGTCCTCCGGAATCTTGTATTGTGTAAGATAATACATAATCAAGATAATAAGACCGAAAACCAAAAGCGAACCGGTAAAGTGCAAAATTTCTTTTCCTAAGTTTTTACTCATTTCTTCAATTTTTGGGTTATGTTAATTACTGTATAAATTAGCGTTGCCACTAAAACTAATGTTTGTAATATCGGATTTACATCCGATAGCGATAAAAAAATCGCCCCCATATTGATTCCGTATATTTTTAGATCACCCATTATATTTTTTCTATTTTATTTGATATTTCGACAATCGCTCTGAAATATGTTTTATCCTCCAAGTCATCCTCGAAATATGTCACGCCTCCATTTGTGCAAGTTATTACCTTAAATCCATCGCTTGATAAATCATAGTAACCACTCGACCTTGTGCGGACTAAATTTAAAATACTACTCACGATTTGATTTGATTGCAATTCACCTCCGGAATCAGAATCAAACGCCGTTACAACCTCCAATCTTGTAACGCATTCCGAAATAAAACTTGTCGCATTAAAATCGCTTTCGTTATTACTCACGGAAAACACCCTAATATATGGCTCAGATGCATCAGATGGCACCCTATTGTAAACCGGAACATAACTGCCGCCAATCGAAATTGCATCCGTTAAACGGGTTAAAATGGCTTTTCTGATAAAGTGTAGTGCCTCGTTCATCGTGTTAAATTATTTAATCTTCTGTCAAGTCTGTCCATTAGGTTTTTGAGTTCCACTCTAATCGATGAAAAGAAAAATGGTCTTGCATTTAAATTCGTTTTCTTCTTCAATGGATTTGCCTTGAATTGTTCGGCATAGGATTTTGGAATACCGAGTTCTAACATATCATCAAATTTCATATTTCCATCCCTTGTTCCAAATTCAATAAATGGCGAATAAAAGGTTTTTGAAAACACCCTTGCCATTTTACCCATCCTACCGAATCCGATTTGTTTCTTTAAATCAGACTTATCATATACAACCGTTTTTTTCATCCTCGCCGCAGAAAAAGCGGCAGTATCGCCAATCTCTTTTGAAAGTCCTTCCTTGGAAAAACTTTTGAGTTGATTGATTTTTCTGTTCAAATCATTTAAATCGCTCTGTTTGATTTTAACACTAATCAATTTTTGTGGCTTTTATGGTTGTAAAATATTTGTATCCGGATTCAAATTTGCCATTGATACGGTATTCCCCAGAAACGTTTTCGACTTTCAAAAGGTCGGTGTTTAAGATCGTGTCGGCGGTTTTTTTACGAACGATCAATTCAATATCAACCTCACGCCTACGCTTTCCATTCTCTTGGCTTATGTCACCGCTTGTTTCTCTTTTATATGCCCATATAGTCGATGCAGTTGCCGTTGTGGAAGTGTAACCCCCATAAGTGTCGGCAGTCTTTGTCAATCGCCTTACTTCAACCCTTGTGTCAAGTTTTCCGGCATCCATTAAATAAATACGGTTTTATATGATGACAACAAATCCATCGCACTTGTTGGGATTTCATTTACTGATTCACCAACCACAAAATCAGATCGATTGTCATAATAGGTCGTTACCATTTGCAACAACGCTTGTTTGAGAAATGAATCATCAAGTCCGGT
>VMHT01060357.1_pt1 | contig 15682 bp, 5 predicted proteins | sample 4693611 | NCBI WGS metagenome assembly VMHT01 (sample SAMN12280063, study PRJNA550983) | marine metagenome | isolation source: seawater sampled from same location over 5 years 0.02-0.2 micron viral filtrate | place: USA: collected off the coast of southern California halfway between the port... ... | reverse complement strand
TACCATTATTACCGGTATCTAAGATTTCTGCATAAGAGTTGCCTTCTATTATCCTGTCAGCATCTGGTAATGAAACTGTTTCAAAGCTAGGATCTGCTCCGTTGTTTGCTCGTAAGAACTTACCATCGTTAGATGATGTACCGTGTTCTAGTTTGGCTAGTGTTACTGCGGTATCGGCTATCTTAGCTGTAGTAACTGCATTGCTTTGTAATCTATCAGCATCAACTGCGTTGTCTGCTATTTCACTAGCTCCAACAGCATCTGCGGCTATATTGCCAGCAGTAATACTATTATCTGCAATTTTTGCAGAAGTAATCGCATCATCAGCAATCTTAGCTGTAACAACTGCATTGTCTGCAAGTTTTGCAGACGTAACAGCATCAGCTGGTATGTTATCAGTAGCAATGTTAATATCAGTCGGTAATGTACCACTAGACAGTTTTGCCATAGTTACTGCATTGTTTGCTAACTTAGCTGTAGTTACACCACCGTCTGCTAACGCACCAGTAATATATAGTACACCGTTCATGTTAGCATGACTGGTACACTGATAGTAAAGAACATCAGGAGCATCATGTTGTACTTCTACAATAACTGTACCACTACCAGCGTTGTTAGTTACGCCAGTATTATATGCAGTACCGCTTGCTCCAGATGTACTTTGTATTCTTATAGGATGACCGCCTGAGCCATTCTCAAACCTATATGTTTTACCTCTTGTTAGGTAAAGTGTGGGGTCGTTAACTGTTCCGTTAAGACCCTCTCCTTGAAAGGTGTAGTGATCTGTGCCACTCGCACCTATTGTAAAAACATGGTCCAGAGCTAACGAGTCTAGACCAGCTTTTTTAATTGTTGTTAATGTCATAGGTTAATAATTTGTGAGGTACACCATTCTCATATTAGTTAATATGCCATCCTCACAGTTATGTGCAGTATTACCATGATGAGTTCTAAATTCTACATAATCGCTTGAACCATTAAAATCAATTACAGCTGATATGTTAGCACTAAAATTATCAGGAAACTTTTGATAAGCCCATGAGGCATTACCATTTTTCTTAATCTCTAAATAGTAAGAACTGTGTACACCATTTGAATGATAATGATTAAATTGACATAGATACCATCCAGCAACTTGAGGAGTAAATCTACTAATACTGTTTGAATGGTTAATACTGGTTCTATCTTCTTGGACTCTCCATTGAATTGATTTCCAACCGTTATACCCAGATGGATTATTTAAACCATAATACATTGCCCTCGGTTGACTAGCAGTTGAACGACCAGTTGTGGCAATTCCACTTGAAGTAGTCTCAAACTTTTTGCTACCATTATGATATAAATTTACTGTACCACCTTCAGTAGCAAGTATCATATTGTCAGCATTAGTAGCACTTATATCAACAACACTACCTCTTACTTTAAGAGAACCTGTGCCAGCATCTTCTATAAATGAATGACTTCCTGAGTGATAAATTTTTAAATCTTCACCATCACCTATAGCAATAACATCATTATCTCCAAGTTTTAAATGACTTGTTACTGATAGTTCACCAGTTATCAAACATCCTAAATTTGTAGTCTCAAGCTTTTTACTGTTGTTGTGATATAGCTCTACTGCTCCGTCTGGTATAAATTTAGCCATATTCTCGTCACCAGTAGCTTTGAGAATTTCTACATTGTTATTAGCTTTTATTGTTACAGCATTTTCACCTTGTAAAAAGAATCCACCAGTAGTATTTTGAAGCACACCATAACTACCAGTATGTTTGATATTTAAGTCAGTACTATCACCAAAGTTTACTGAGTGATTATCGTCTAAATTTATTTCAAAACTATTTGTATCTAAGTTACCGCCTAGCTGTGGTGATGTGTCACCGACTAGATCTGTGTTAACAGTGTTACCAGATGCTGCTGTAATTCTACCCTGTGCATCAACAGTAATAGAAGGTATAGATGTTGATGATCCATAGCTTGCTGCTGTTACTGATGTGTTAGCAAGTTTAGCTGCTGTAACTGCATCGTCTGCAATCTTGGCTGTAGTAACTGCATTGTTAGAAATTTCAGTAGTACCTACTGCTCCAATACTTATTTTAGCATTAGTAACTGCATCATCAGCTATTGCTGCTGTGGCTACTGCACCTGACCCTATTTTATTTACTGTAACAGAACCTGATCCTAGTTTAGCTTCGGTTACATTACCATTTTGTATTTTTGCTGTAATAACTGAATTATCTGCTAATTTATCTGAAGTAATTTGCTGGTTAGCTATGTGAGCAGTATCTATAGATCCATTTACATAATGCTCAGAGTTTATACTGTCATCTGCAATTTTAGTTCCGTCAACTGCATCTGCTGCAATCTTAGCTGTAGTTACGTTTGCATCTGTAATTTTAGCAGTTGTAACATTAGCGTCTACAATCTTTGCAGTTGTAACTGATCCGTTCTGTAGTATCGCTGTTGTAACTGTGTTGTCACTTGGTGTACCTATTCCGACTGTTGACCCGATTGCAGTAACAAAAATACTAGCACCGTTGACAGGAGCGGAACCGAATATAATATCATTACCAACAAGGACGAAGCCTTCACTTGGCTGGCTTGATCCAGCGTTAGGTTTTTGAACGACTCCATCGACACTAACAATAAGAGATTGTGCTGACTGAGGTGCGTTGCTAATTGTAAATCTATAAGCTGTTCCATTTGCTGTTGCACTGCCTCCACCTGTAGAAGATGAACTTGATAATGTACATATAAAGAAGTTACCTATAGCAGATGACTCTTCCCATGCAGAGTTTTGACTAGAGTAAACCATAAGCTTACTGTTAGTTGTGTCATACCATAAGTCACCACCATCTAGAGAAGATGTAGGTGCAGAAGCTGACACTCTGTATCTGTTTGAAAATGAGTTAACTGTAGCACTAATAGCTTGTATATCGGCTGCACTAGCTAACTGTTTGTGGAATGTATATGTATGTAAGGTTGATGTTGTTTGTACCTGTAATCCACTGGTTGCTGGTAAAGTCTGACTAACTAATGAAGTAGGAAAACCATTTATAGTTACTGTGTTACCAGATCCAGCACCGTTAGATATAGTTGCTACACCACTACCATTAACTGCAAGACCACTTGCAAGTTGTGATATAGATACAACTGTACCAGCACCATTGCTTGGGTCAGGGTTAGCTGTAGGAAAGCTAGTCTCGTTTGCTATAGCTACAAAACCACCAAGAGCATTTGTTACAGACAATACAAGGTCGTTTACCGCCTTAGATGTAGGAATACGTGTATCACTACTTGTAGTAACAGAAGTTTCTAGTGTTATACCGTCAAGCTGGTTTAGCTCGGCTGTAGAAGCTGTAAGAGCTGTAGCACTTGCTAGGTTTGACGCAGTTGTTGACTGCATACCAGCTAGAGTTGTAAGTTCTCCATCTTGAATTTTGTCAGTTGTAACAGCGTTACTTGCTATCTTAGCTGCTGTAACGTTAGCGTCAGCTATTTTTGCAGTAGTTACTTGACTATCAGCAATATGAGCTGTATCTATAGATCCATCAACATAATGCTCAGAATTGATTGAATCATCTGCTATTTTTGTACCGTTTATTGCGTCAGCTGCTATCTTTGCTGTAGTTACGTTAGCATCTACAATTTTAGCCGTTGTTATCTGTGCATCAGCTATATGTGCAGTATCAATAGACCCATCAACATAGTGCTCAGAGTTAATTTGGTCATCAGCTATCTTAGCTCCAGTTACTGCGTCAGCTGTTATCTTAGCTGTTGTAACTGCATTATCATTTAATTTAGCTGTAGTAACTTGGCTATCAGCTATATGAACTGTATCAATACTACCGTCTACATAATGCTCAGAGTTTATACTGTCATCAGCTATTTTAGTACCGTTGACCGCATCAGCTGCTATTTTAGCTGTAGTGACTAGCCCATCTGCTATATCTCCAGTAACAATAGTACCGTCTGCTAGTTTTGCAGAAGTAATAGCACTGTCAGCTATGTCTGCTGTAGCAATACTACCATCTATAATCTTAGAACTGTTTACAAATGGTTGTGCTACACCATTAATACTAGGTTGTATACCACCAAATATAGATCCTTCTAAATCTAATGCCTTATTCCTGGCATCTTGCCCTGTAAAGTTAGATTCAGTAGATGAATTGTTAAGGTCAGTAGCTCTAATGGTACTGCCACTAGCAAAGCTAGTATATGAACTATCTGCATCTCTTGTTCTACGCTCACAAAATACTACTGCTCCACTAGGTAGTGCAGAGTTAAATGTAATTGTATTATTATCGCTGGATAGTGTGTAGTTATATAAAGTTGTACCTGCTGAAACTGCAGGGAAATATAATCCATCTGTGTTGTTCACCTGTGGGTGACTAGATTGTGCAGTACTACCAGTAGACTGGCGTAGCTGTAGCACTCTAGTACCACCCGACAATGTGACATAAACATCTAGATCATCTTGGTTATTCAGTTGTATGCTGACTGGACTAAATACAGTTGTAGTTGCATTAGTCGTAGCAGCGAATTGTTTTTTAGTTGTAACTGCCATTGATAATCAATGTTAAATTCCGTGTTTCTGTAATTCTTTATAATTATATATACCCATCTGTACGTTTTTAGTATTTTGTAATCTTGAATTTACTCTCTTCATTAAATCTGGCATCTCTGCTTGTATACGTTGGAAAGCTCTTTGTCTAGCATTAGCAAACTCGTGTCTTACTTGAGAGTAAAACAGTGTTTTTCTAGGATCACCACCTAAACGTGTCAGATTACCACCTTCTCTAAAGTCTTTTACTGCTTGTTGCCACTGTGGATTAGATACTATTTCTTCTAAGTTACGTCTAAACGCAACATCCTGTGACATAAATTTCTGTACTTTAGATCTTTCTTCTGAAGTTAAAGGTTCTCCTTTATATTTAGTTAATTCACTAGGTATATTAAAGTTTATATCTAATAATGCCTCTTTTACGGGGTCTTTATCAGCAAACGTAATAGCAATAGGACTTACCATATTAATCATTCTTAATAATGGGTTAGTAGGAGAGGGTACAAAAGGTACTCCAGACCTATCTTTGTTAAGAATATCATAACTAGGATGTAAATTCTTCTTAAATATTAAATCTCTCCTGATAATTTCTTCTGCAAAATTGTTAGCTTCTACTTCATTAGCTTGCATAGCATCACCTAATCCAGACAATAAGCCATAGTAAGGTAAAGTTCTTCTAAATAGACCACCTAATACTCTTTGAGCATTGACTCCAGACTGTTGACTAGCACTAAATAGTGTAACTAGGTCATCCACACCCGCAAGCATAGACTTATCAACAATAACAGAACCAGCCATAAAGACTAATTTCTGGAAAGCATCATCTCTAAATGACTCACCTAGTAGGTATGAGTTGTTTGTGAGGTTTGCTGTTGCAGATATTATAGTATTAAAGGGTTCAAGAGTTCTATATGACACATATATATTAGATCCTGGAATTGTAAAGGAGTTTGGTTGTATACCATTCTGCTTCCATAACTGTCTAGTTTCATTATCATAAGGCATATCACCTGTAATAAAACCACTCATAGCTAGTATACCTGTTAAACCTACAATACTGTTACCAGCACTCATACGTCCTCTCATTAAAGCTCTAGCATGCTCTACATCTGCTATTCTAATTCCATATTGTTCTAATACTCTAGGATCTTTCTTACTCGTAAACATAACATCTTGAAATTTTCCAGAGAATCTTTCTAGTTCTGTGTGAGCCCATGTAAGACGTAAAGCATTATAACCTGTACGTACAAATGGAAAGAAGAATTGACCTAGTGGTAAACTTTGTATAGTTTCTAAACCAGCTACTTCTTTAGGTAGAGCTGTAGTTAAGGCAGCTTCATCTCCAGCTAAAGATGCTGCATTATCAGTAACTACGTATTGATTATACTTATCCTTAGTAAAGATTTGATCTCTAAAATTTTCTTCTATTTTAGTTGATAATTTATTAAGATCTTTTAAATCTTTAGCATCATCTATAACTGACCTAGCAGCTCTCATTCGCATTTCCATACGACCAATAACTGTTCTAGCTAAAGCGTCTCCAGCTCCCATCAAGTTAACACTATACCTAGCTATAGGACTTGTATTAAAACCAACTATAGTATCTAGTATACCATATGCTCTTTGCAGATTTGAATCGCCAGTTTCAATTACATGGCTTTCTAATTTTCTAAAATTATCAATATCTTTTGCTAGCTCAAACTTACCAGCATAACTCTGTGCTTTTCTATTGACACCTAAGTCCCAGTTATGTTTAAAAGCTTGTATACCTTCAGCATATGACGCTCCAATAGAGTTCATCATAGATGCTGCTATAAGAGCTTCTTTCTGATTACCTCTTGTCACAGCTCCTAAATATGCTTGGAACGGACGAGCAAGAGCTACCATGTTTGTACTAAACACAGCTTTAGATGGAGTACGGAGGTTACTAAGTAATGAGTTATAGTAAACACTAGATAGTTCTGATCCTAATCTAGGCTTAACTCTAGTACCATTAACCATTGTACCTGTCATTAATCTTACAGGGTTTAATGTAGTACGAGCTTCTAAGAATTTATGTATGTGTTCTAATCGTTGCACTACACCGTCTGATAACATATGTAACTCATGTAGTTGATCTGCTACTGCATCACCGTGAGTTTTACGTATACCAGCTAAATAAGTAAAGTATTTTTCATTTTCTTCAGCAAGGTTATCAAGTCCTTGTTTCATTCTAGCACTAACAACTTGACCTATCTCAAAGTTTTTCATAGCTCTAAGATTATTACCAGCCATAAAACCAGCTCTTTTTTGTTCTAACATGAGTACTTTCATCATGTCAAAAATCATATCTTGTTGTCTTACTTTATTTACTTTAGGGCCAAGGTCAACAGCTCCTGTAGCTATTGCTCTAACTTGATGAGCTAGAGTAGTTACTAATAGTTGTGTTGCAGCTCTAGTCACAGGACTTACTGTTATAACCTTATCACCTGACATAGCATATAAATTAAAATCTTTAGATTTTTTACCTTCAAGAAAATCTTTCATGGTTTTATAAACATCATCCCCACCTTCTGCTAACGTAGCATGGAGGTCAGTTGTTTGTTGTAAAATTAACCTTTTAAGTTCTTTATCAGTATATTTTGTTTCAAAACCCTTGACATTAATTTTAGCTTGTCCTTTAAAAATCTGTTCTGATAGTTCATCGGCTACTTCACTAACAACTTCCATTAAATTTTTGTCGCCTAATGCTAGACGTTTAATAGTAGTTGATGGAAAAATAGGTGTAGGACTACCTGCATCTTTGCCTTTCTTTAACATTGAAATGCCTTCTGCCAAATTTTCAGTGACATTGGTTTTAACGCTATCACTATTAGGACGTAAGTCTGCTTTTTGTGATGATGGGAAAGATGCTGAATCTACAAAAGGATCACGTTGCCTTAACACATCATCAGATAATTGTTCTAAACTACCACCTTCATTTGCAAACCAAGGGTCTCCCTGTGATTTACCGATACGTTCAGCAATCTCACTATAATCAGCAATGGCTAACTGTCGTGTTATATCAGCTGGATAGTTGGCAGGGTCAAAGTCAGGATACTTACTCTTTAAATAAGAGACCATTTCTGGACTAGGTTCTGCACCACCATCTACTAAACCTTTAAATTCTTTAGCTTCTTCTGGATCTAAATACTTTTCAACATACTCAAGTCTGTTATCTCTATTAGATATACCTAAACCTCTACTCTTATTATATGCTTCTACATTAGAAAAATTTTTTTCATCTAAATCAAAATCAGCTGGTATTTCTTTTTCCATGTTAGCGTTAGCAATAACATTAGCTTCATCTGGATCCATACCTTTAGCTACATTCTTATGAGCACCCCATACGTTTTTAACATATGATGCTAAGAAATGTCCTGCTAAATTAAGACCAGATCCTGCTGCTACTGTTTTTATTCTAGCTATCCATGCTGTATCCTTCTCAGGATCTACAGCTAGTGCTTCAGAAAAAGGTATAAAAGGAGCATACTCATTTACTAAGTTAGCTATATTAGCTGACTCAGAGCTGTTTGATATTAAATCAGCCATAGCACCCTCACCAGCAATCGCTACAGTTCTGGGTACAAATGATATATACTTAGCTCCTTTCTTACCAAACCCCGCAAGCCTTGAAGCTTTGTAAAGTTGTCGTCCAGCCTTAAGACCAGTTTTAGCACCTACTCCTGCTCCACCTGTGGCATATGCTAATAAACCAAATTCTACTAAACCTCTAGTTAGTTGGCCTAATCCAGATTCATTTTCTGGAACCATGTCATCTGGTATATCCCACCAAGCTCCTGACTCGTAGTCTTTGCTAAATGGGTTTTGAGTAGCATCTGCTCTACCAAATAAACTCATTATACCAGTTTTAATAGTATCTCCAGATAAATCTAGAAAACTACCAACACTGTCAACAGCATCTGTAGTACCACCAATAGCAGCTTTACCTAACTCTTTAACAAGTTCAATAGGATTATCTGGTAAGAATCCTTGATCCATTCCAGCGTTACCTTGTGGTTGTTGAGCTTGTGGTGAAGCTTGTGGTTGATTTGGTACTTCAATCGGAGCTTGTCCTTCTCTTATAAGATTGTCGTATTGAATATCATTTAAATCATTTCCAATCTCGACTGCATCACTATAATTTTCTGTTTCTGTTTCAAATTCGTTCATGGTGTGTAAAACTCAGGAGTTTTTAATAAATTTTCTTTAACAAAATTCGACCAATCTTTCTTAATTTTCTTGCCCCCAACTAAAGTTAAGTTGAATCCAGGGGATATAGGAGAGATTTGATTGTTAGTTTCTTTAATAAATTTTAGATTTAATTGTTTTAGGAATTTGTTATATCTTGTTTTACCCATTGCTTGCTGTACTCCATACCAAGCATTAACAGAAGCTGGATCATTATAAGCTAAAGCTCTTCCTTGACCCCATTGTATAGGCTCATCACTTTGTAGTAATGCTAACATATCTTTTCTAGCTTCTAGTTTAGATACGTTTTCTAAATAATCTATATAATCAGGATTCTTTTTAGTTTTAGTTCTACCAGTAGTAGCTAAACGCTCAGGTGGTTTGTTTTCATTTAACTTAGTAAGTTCTGTATCTAGACGTTCAACAGTAACTACAGGCGGTATAACCTTCATTGTAGTTAAAGTCTTAGTATCTTTCCCATCAACAGAAACTAAAGCATAGTCGTCTGTTAAACCATCATTGTTTTCAAAAGCACCATAATAATTATTAAGTGTTCTCTTACTTATAGAGCCTACATTTGGTTGACCATAGTCTTGCATATTACCACCGTTAAAGGCAATACCTACCATTTGAATAGCTACATATTTATTATCAGTTAACTGAGTAGCTTTTTTAATTAAATTATTAGTGTGAACTTTAAAAACTTGAGCTTGTAGACCGTCTGCATTAGCATCAAAATCTGCTTTACTAACTTCCATTTTTGTTAAAATATCAGCTAACGCTGCAGGTTTAATATTTTCTACAGTAAATCCCATGTTATCCATAGCATTACCCATAGTAAAACCATCAACTAAACCTATCATATCAATACCTCTAGCTCTATCATGAGCATAAGGACTAGATAATAACTCTCTAGTTTTTAGATCTGAGTTTTCTAAAGTTGTAATAATAGTTTGTATATTTTCTGGAAGTGTGCTTTTATCTATTTTAGCTTCGGGGCCAAAATGTGTTTCACGTAATATGTTTCCAATAGTAAAAGAATCTCTTTTTTGAGGATCCATATATGTTAAATACTGAACAAATGCAGACTCTTCATTCCAATTACCATCTATATCTAGGTTAGGCATTAAATACTGTTTTTTTAAATTAGGTGTTAACTTACCTAATAAATCTTTATCTTCATATATTTTAGCAGTATTACTTGAATTAACTATTTTTTGACGTATTGAACTTAATTCAGTGTTCATTAATTGTTTATTTTTACCATAAGTATTAACGTCAAAATTTGGAGATGATAATTGTGTAGTATTATTAAATCGAGGATTTAAAAAAACACCATTAGAAAAACCTTCATCATCAAATTGTTGTTGACCTAAACCAGCTGTGGCAAAAGGATTGGTTCTATAATCGTTTTCTGTTCTACCAGCTTTAATTTGACTTAGTATAACTTTTCTAGCTTCTTTATGATAAAATTCTTCAGATTTACCTGACGGTATGTTTGGGTTATTTTTTAAATCATTAACAACTGTATGTATATACTCATTAACAATAAAGTCTTGAGCATTATCTATTTCAGAAGCACTTAAACCTAGTTGGTCATTACCTTTAGCTATTTCTCCTACAAGTAAATTTAATTCACCTAAACTATCTTCACCTAAAGCTTTATAAAAATCTTTACCTAATTTAGTTTCATGAAACATATCACCATCAGCTACAGAATCTTTTCCATATTCTTCTTGTAATTCTGTTGATAACTTCATCCATGTAGCTTGTGTTATTTTACCATTATACTTTTCTTTCTCTGCATCAGCTAAACGTTTACCTTGATCGTAGGTATATTTGTTCATTTTAAAAGTCTCTGCAACACCTAACATTTTCATGCCATCTGGAGTTTTACGAGCCAGTTCTTTAAACTCATCTGAAGCCAGTAATTCAAAGTATTCTAATTTACTACCACCATTAGACCAGTCATATTGAGCTTGATTAATTTTAACAGCTAACGTTTTTTTAGCAACTTTTTCTTGTTTCTCTATATTTTGATCTATTTTATATTCTATGTCAACTAATATTTGTTCTTTATCAAACATGTTTCCAAATAGCTTTGGATCACTTAATGCACCTTTGTTAACCCCAGGAATATCAAATGTCATATCATCAAGAATTTTATTAGCTAACTCTACTCTTAAGACATCATCATCTATAGAAGCTAAAGCATCAATAATAGTATCTTTAATGCCAGTCTTATTTAGACCTCCAGCATTTTTTGTAGCTCCTGCACTAATCTGAAACGCACGTCCATTTGTAAACATGTGTTGTATAGATTTTTCAATTAAATCTTCTTGACCTTTGCCACGCTCAAATAAACTAATGTTTTGATGTATATCTATACTACCTTGAGTTATATTGTTTTGAGCATTATTTTTAATTTCTTGATCTAATTGTACTGTTCTCCATTTTTGTAGTTGTTGTGTTACACTCTTACGTAATACTTGATTTACTACTACATTACTTAAATCAGTTTGATTAGTTCTTTCTTCATAGTCTAAAAGTAATTTATCTTCAACAGTTTTTCTATCTTCACTTGTAGTTAAACTACTATATTCATTAACTTGAATTTCTCTACCATTAGGTAAAGTTACTTTTTCTGTACTTTCATTAATAGTGGATTGAAACCAAGGCATAAAACCGTTAGCACCTTCCATTAAAGAAGCTTTTTGATAACCATAAGCATAGTTACTACCAAATTTCTTGGCGTTCTCTATCTTAAACCTATCCTCCATACTCATGCGTATGTTATTAGCTTCAACACCAGTCAGAGCTCTATTCTTTTCTGTTGCTAATTCTTTTATCTTAGTTTCAATTTCAGTTAATTGTTCTGTATTTAAAGCAACTTTCTTTTTTGCTTCTTCATCACCAGCTTCAGCGTTACGATAATCATCATAAGCTTCTTGACGTTTACGTCTTATATATTCTACACCTAGTGTTTTAGCACCAGTCTGTATAGCATCATTAAGTGATTTACTAAATTTAGCTAAGTTTGCAATTTCATATGCGTCTCCCTTTGCCTCAAGGTTAGATAGACGACTCATTTCTGTGATTTGATCCGAAGCTTGCTTCGACATTCCTTTTACAGTATCAACTCGTTGCTTGTCTAAAGCCTTAGCCTTAGTAACAAGATCTTTTGACTCAGTGTTAAGAGTATTACGAGCTCGATAACCTGTAAAAGAAGTACTCCTTTTGTAGGACATAATTAATCTTTAAGGGCTGTTTTTACACCTGACCATGTACTTACACCTGCACTAAATCCACCAAGTAGTGGCCCAAGTATAGATGGTTTTTCTGGGGGTGCTTGTTTGGTTGGTCTAATAGTTTTAAATGATGCAGATGGAGCTACCACTGCAGTAGTTGTAAGGTTGTTAAGTGCGTTTACGTCAGCTGAATACTGATCTAAATTAACACCGAATTGTTTGATACCATAAGCTTTAGTAGAGTCAAATATAGAAGCATCAAGTTGTGCTTGTTGATAACCATACTTTCTTTCTACATCATCTGCTGTTAACATTAATGATTGACCAGCTTGCTGTCCGCTAGCTAATACTGACCCTTGGGCTTGTATAGCTTTAGCAAGATTTTCTTGACTTGCAAACATTGTCTCTGTGACCTTTTCACGCAACTCTTGTTGTGCAGATTCACTGGCTCTGTTTGCTTCTATTTGATTTATTTCTCTTTGTTTAAAAAGATTTGTTCTAGATGCAGCATCAGCTTGTAACTGAGCTGTGAACACCTCACCTTTACGTTGGTCGTTATATGCAGAAATAGTTATATCATTAATATATTTCTGACGTGCTATAGCATTAGAACGATTAACAGCATCGACTTGTGCTCGATGTGCTCTGTTTTGTTCTGCAATACCAGTAACGGCTGAACCAACTCCAGATGCGATACCCAACGCTAGTGGGTTACACATGGTTTTATAAATTGTATAAGAGGGACATTATTATAGACATGATAGTTAACAAAAGTAAAACCTAAAAGTTTAAGTAATTTTATATGAGCTTCATTACGCATATCTGCTTGGTTGAATAAATAAGGATTGAGTAAACTATTTACCCAGCGTTTTGCTTCCTTCACAAATGTATGTGGATACTCTGTACTAGCATCAGTACATAACATCCATATAAGATTTTGTGGAGTTACTCCTGCCACTCCAGCAGCCTTGCCGTTGGGAACCTTAAAAAATACACAATATGTTGAGTCATAAAAAGACTGTAATATTGCAGCTTCAGCACATAAACCTGAAGTTTCTTCTGTCTCACGCCTATCTTCATAGCGTAAGTTCAGACCCACACTGAGAGCTAACTCTGGAGTGCAGGTCTGAATATACTTACCTTCGTACATGTCGTTTGGTGTTGTAGTTGCCGTCCCAGCTAGCTGAGATTAAGGCAGTGGAAAATGGGTCTGGTATTTGTATTTGTAACGTATATTTTTCGTTCTTTTTTTGTATAGGTACTCTTACTGACTTTTCTAGTGTTGCGGGTGGAGCATTAAAGTTACTAGAGTTAGTTAACATACCAGATTCAAATTGAGTATAGGAATCCATATCTGCATACTGTGGAGTTAAATGAAACTGCATAGGGCCAGATACACCCATCTCAAAGTTAATACCTGATATACGTAACTCACCATCTAAGTCGTAAGCATTTTGACCTACGTTTAGATAGTATGTTGGTAGTTCTATAATACTTGTATACTTATATCCTACAGCAACCTTAGCACTACTAGATATATTAATACCATTAAATGTTACACTATTAGTTGCTACAGCATCTGCCTGTCTAACAATACCAGCTATAGAATTACCGTCACTGTCATTACCAGACAACCCAACCATAAACAAATCTGTTGTGTTTGCTGGGGTATATGGTATTGCTAATACAGTTTTTTCTGGAGCTGTAGTTGTTTGAGCTGAACCAGTAACAGTAGTAGCTATAGTTATGTTATCTAAACATGGTTCAAACCATCTAGCTGTTTTAATTGGTGATCCTACATCGGATGCACTACCACCTAATACATATGTTCTATTAGCGTTAGCATCAGCAACATACTCATGTCTAGCTAGTTTATATGTACCATCATGTAATGTAACTGTAAAGAAACTACCACCTGTATACAACATATGTTGCATTGTACCTGTTAGTGTCCAGCTATACCATGCAGATTGCTCTCTTTGATTACCAGCATTGTAATATTTATAGTGATATACTGTGCTATCACCTTTTTTACCATACGTAGTGATACCTATAGCTGCTGAGTTAGTAGATTTAGTTATATCTTTAGGTAAAAATTCTGGTACAACTCTAGTCTGTTCTATTATACTAGGAGGTGTATCATCATCTATTATTGTAGCTTCAAATGCTCTAGCATATGCAGAAACATTAGATGTAAACAGTATAGATGTACCAAGATCTACAGGCTGTATACTTGCATCACATTCATAACTAGCTATCTTTTTTAATCTAGCAGTCTTAGGACTAAATATATCAGACTCTGTAAATAACATGAACTGACCATTATCACTAAACATCATTAAACCTTTATTAATAGGTAATGTGTGATTAATAAATGCTGGCTTTACATCAGATACAGTTATATCAATAGGGTTGTCATCACTAGCAGAGATAGCAGATACAATACCAAAATTAAAGTACTGTCCAGGCTGGCTCATGACTACTTGTTCACCCGCTACCATACCTAATCTGTTTCTGTGAAAAAACATTTCTTGTATCTCTGACCCGTTAAAGGTAGGAAAAGGGTTAGATGTATCATCACCTACTAATCTATTTTTCCAATAATTTTCAGTTGTACCTTTACTAGCTTCATCTAATTTTTTAAAACTAAATGTACCATTACGATTATTAATAAGGGCATGTGGCATTGTTGCGGGGTCTAACCCTAATACCATAGGATCACTACCAGAGGAAAAGTTGTTTGGTCTTACCGTTTCTTCCCAACTACCAGATCCAGACACACCATTGTTAGCTTCAAACTTTACATAGTAATCATCTGTATCAAGATCAGCAGCATTAGATACTTGAGCTACATAACCTTGTTTACACATAGCTGGTAGCCTACTAATATCTTGTGCCTTTTGACCTATCACACTCATGTTTTCGTTTACAGCACCACCAAGAAAGTTAACACCATCTGCAGCTGAACCATAAAGAAATAAACCACTACCTATAACTTCACCTGTTACATTAGATAAACTACTATTAACAGCAGTTTTTAATCCTTGTAAAATACTAGCCATAGATATAGTACCATTGTCTGGATTCTTAGGTGTTTTAAAATATGCTATACCAGAAACGTCTTGATATGTAGTTACTGGTTCTACAGCTTCTACTGATATACGGTAGGTATTACCTTCTAATTCCACATCTATAAACTTACCTTCTGCTGTTGTTTTGTTTGTTTCTTTTATAAGGCCACCGTCTTGTAATGTAACTGTTGCAGTATACCTAACATCGTAATCTTGGGTATATCCTAAAAAATTAGAAACTGCAGTACCACCTCCATCATAATTTGCTACGTTACTTGCAATAAAACTATTACCATTTACTTGTAAACTACCTTCAATGTTTTCACAATTAGTTCTATTTGATGTACTTTCTAATGCAGTACCTCCAGAAAATGACCAAGTTAATGTACCTGCTGCTTCTTGGTTTGGGTTAGTTTGATCGAATGTTGACCCAGAAGAACTACCGTTACCATCTGGAAAAAACCTTTCTACCTTTACAGAAGTAACCCTGTAGTAAGTGTTGGGTGAGGGAGCTGAACCACTATATAATATATATTCAGTATTGTAAGCAACAGTATCCAACCTTGCATATGAATAATCTCCACTGTGTATAG
>VMHT01218883.1_pt1 | contig 15686 bp, 5 predicted proteins | sample 4693611 | NCBI WGS metagenome assembly VMHT01 (sample SAMN12280063, study PRJNA550983) | marine metagenome | isolation source: seawater sampled from same location over 5 years 0.02-0.2 micron viral filtrate | place: USA: collected off the coast of southern California halfway between the port... ... | reverse complement strand
TTCGAAGGTCAAACAGCAACATATCTTCTTGAAGGTACTAATATACCAGCTGGAACTCAAGTAGGTTATACCATTACTGGTGTTGATGTTACGGATATTTCATTACAGAATTTAACAGGCTTTATTACAATGAATAATTTCATGGGTAATCAAGTCGGTCAGCTTCAATTTTCAATTCTAGAAGATTACATACCTGAATCTCCAGAGGATATGGTGATTACACTAAATGGAGCAGATTCAGCTGGTAATACAACTGGATTACCAATGGCTGTTACGACACAACTTATTGATGTTGCTTCAACTTATACAATAGATGGTTCTGGTCAAATAGTTGAGGGTGAAACTAAAACTTATACATTTAAAGCAACTAATATGAGCCCAGGAACATTTGTTTATTGGGAATTAAGAAACTATGTTGCAGGTAGCTATGTAGACTGGAATGCTGATATTGTATCACCAAGAACTGGTAATGGGCAAGTAGTACAAGTTGGTAATGAAGTTCATTTAACTTTTGATATTGAAGTAGCTAATGATTATACAAGTGGAGAAGGTGATGAATATCTTAAAATAGTTGTTTGGGATGATGCTGCTAACTATGATACAGCTAATCCAGACTTCGGTTCTGTAGTCAGTGGTGCATTAGCAACAAAAGATATAACAGTAGTAGATCTTGCGCCACAATGGCAATTAACAACAGTTGGTGACCCAGTAGCTGGCGGTGAAGATGACCAAGCTGAACCAGAAGTACTTACATTTAATATTTTAACTAGATATGTACCAGTAGGTACTCCATTTACATGGGAAGCAAAAGCTTATGGAGCAAATCCAGCGGCAGCTGCAGATTTTGATGGAGGCAATTGGCCAACAGATTCAGGTACAGTATCTACATTTAATAACACAATTTCATTAGATTCTCAATTTACAACTTCTGTAATTGCAGATAATACTACTGAAAACGATCCAGAACAATATATTTTAGAACTTTCTGATGCAAATGGTGTAGTTGCAAGTAAAATTATCAATATAACTGATAATTCACAAACTCCAGCCGCATATTTGTGGAGTCCTTATGGAAATCCAAACAACGAAAATGGCGGAATAGGCTATTGGGCTACTAATGATGAGGGAACAACATACCAGTGGCAACTAGCCCAATGGTCTAATACTATTATACCAGCTGGACAACAAATATGGTGGAGAGTAGAAACCAACAATGTTTCTAATCCTACTAATCCAGCTTCAGCTGCAGATTTTAGCGGAGGTGTACTCCCAAGCGGAAATTTTGTAACACAAACAGCAGGTACAGTCGGAGACAGTACTACAGTTGCTCTATGGAGTGTAACAATTAATGCAGATACTATTACAGATGGTGTTGAGAGGTATGATATGAAACTTTATACTGATAATACTTATACAACTGAACTTCAACTTGCGGGGGCAAATCAAAATTACGTTAGAGTAACGATTAATGATACATCACAAGCTCCAACATTTGATTGTGGAGACGCTGGATTGACAATTAATGCCGGTATTACAGGTCAAACTGTAACTGGTTCTGTAGCTAATGGTACACTAGTAGGTTCATTTAACCCTCCAACGTATGGATCTGGTAACCAAAGTTATTCAATAAATATAACAGTTCCAGCAGTAGACTCAAATGGAAATGCATATTCTAATGCTGGTGTAGATATTCCATGTTCAGCTAATGCAGCTGGAACTAATCCAACATTTGCATTAACTAACAACGGTCCGGTGAATGAAGGTCAAAATATTACTTGGACATTGACAACAGCCAATGTGGCTAGTGGAACAACAGTTCCATTTACACTTTCTGGTACTGCGTCATCTCCACAAGATTATTCTAATAACCAACCATTTCAATTTACGGTAGGTCAAGATTCAAACGGAAATGCAATTGGTGCTAATACTGCAACGTATTTTGTAACAACATTTGCGGATAATTTAACAGATATGAATAATCCAGAGACAGTAATACTTACTCTAGCTGCTAGTGATAGCGCTGGTAACGTAATACCAGCTAATACTTTTTCAACTGCTAATATTAATGATACATCACAAACTCCAACATATAATACTATAACGGCACAAACAGTAAATGAAGGTCAAAATATGACGTTCACATTGAGTACTGCAAATGTAGCTAATGGTACAACAGTTAATTTCGCATTTAGTGGAACAGCTACACAAGGTACTGATTATACAGTGCCAGGAGCATTACAGATGACAATTAACAACAACTCTGCAACATATACTATTGCAACGGTTGCAGATCAAATAACAGAATCCGGTGCTTCTGAAACAGTAATTATGACTCTTAACGCAACAGATAGTAACGGTTTTGGAACTAATTCTATAACAGGAACAGGTACAATTAACGATACATCACAGGCTCCACAATTTGATTGTACAGATGCTGGATTAACAATTAATAATGGTACTGTAGGCGATCCTGTAACAGGTTCGGTATCTAATGGTACTCTTGTATCATTTAATCCTAGTACATATCAAAGTGGAAGTGTTACATATACAGCACAGATAACTGCCCCTGCAGCAAACGGTAGTGGAGTTGCTTATGGTAATGCTGGTCAAAATATTCCATGTACTGCAAATGCAACTGGAACAGCACCACAAGTTTACTATTATAGTTTCCATGGTGGTGGAGCTAACGGTTATCCATACACTCAATCAGCCGATGGTTTAACAGATCCAAGTTCACAAACTTTATATTATGATGATGGTAGTAACGCTTATGCGACAACAACAGATTTAAGTGTTGCAATGGCTGCTGTTATGAACGGATCTGCAGGTTTCCCTAATCCTCCTGCTTTAGTTAATGGAGCTAACTTTACAGCAATGGGAACATCTGATGCTATTAGTTACCCATCAACTGGAACTGCTGAGTTCTACTATATAGTAGCGCCAGATGGTTTAGAAGATTTAACATCTGTTACTCCACAACACTTAGTTGATGGTGGAGTTGATACAAACGCGGTCCAGAAGAAATCATTTACTTGGAATGGTAACTTATATTGGTTATACAGACTAGGTGGTGGTGATGGAACAGCTGCTAGAACAATAACATTTAGTGATCTAGATTAAAAACAAAAATTTAAAATATGCCAACTAATTATTCATTACCAAACCAAGGACAGTATACTTTTACTGACTATATCGGTATAAATTCAGCCGATCCTCAACACGCCAAAAGGCATCTATTTCCTTCAATTTTATTAAATGGTGGTTTTCAAGAAATGCCAGAAACGGTAGATATGCATGAAATTCCAGTAGAGACTTCTGGAAATGGATTTGGAACACCTAAAATAACAATGGATGGATTCGGCTCTGGTCGAAGAAGGGTTGGTATGTTAGTTCATGTTCTTGCTGAGAAAAAGATTTACAAATTAATACCACAAGGTTTTTATGGAAATGGTGGTAATAATGGTCTAACTGAGTGGAATGCTTTAACAGATATACAAAAGTATGAGTTATTATCTCCTACTGCTACATATAACGCTAGTTATACTCCACCTAATAACTATACAGAGAGTACTCCAACTGGAGCTGCTGGTGATTGTTGGGTTGAATTAGAATTTGGTAGTGATGGTAATCCTATTTCGGCTATTAATTACACGCAATCTACTGGTACTTTAGAGGTAGTTTTAACACATGATGGTACTGGTGGAGGTACTCCAATATCATTTTCAAAAGTTGTAGACAAATACGAATCTGCATTAGCAGATACAACTACTAATGTTCCTACAGCAGTTGGAGGTTTTCAAACTTCTGATACAGTTGCTGGTTTAAATGGAATGACGCATAGTCAAATGTGGGATAAGTTATTATTCCCAACAGTAAATCCAACTGGTTCTGGTGCTTTTGCAAATTTAACAGAATCATATAACTTATTAGAGGCTCAATCACTCATAAATATGAACTTAACGCCGACTGCAGGTAGAGGTACTCTATCTAATCCTTCAGGTAACTGGGCTGGTAATATTAATGATGCGTATATTACAGATATATCATCTGGTGGTGCAACTATTTCACAACAAAATTTAACAACATCTCCTCCTTCTACTATAAACGCTTTAACATATTCTAACTATCCAGTGGTATTAGGTGAGAATAAGTTTAAATTATGGGTTAGTTTCGATCAAGGCCCTATGCCTTTAGATTCTACAGGAGCTGATTATCCTGGTGTAAGATATAATTTAGCCAATAATCCTAAAACAAATACAACTGAATTTGAAGGTGTATTCCCAATTTATTTAGGTAAAGCAGACGGAACTTGGGAAAAGAGAGGTTTAGTTAGCCAAGGTGCTAATGATATTCAATGTGTACAAAATTATGCTGAAACTGAAAGTTTAAAACATAAAATTGCTGTTCCACAAGTTATGGTACAAGGTGGTGATATTACTATTGAATTATATCACCCAACTTTAGGAAATAATCCATCATATCCAAATGGTGTAGGCGGCGCGCCTTCAGTTTGGACTAAAACAGCCGGTACTTTTACAGTACATGCTAACGCTGTAGATATTGACTATTGGATATATGAAAAAACAGCAAGTACTGCTCTAGGTAATACATGGATAGTAAACTGGTAACAAATATAAATAATTAAAGAAAAAGAACTCATAAATCATGGCAAATAGATTAACAGGACAAATTGAACTTAATGCTAACTTTGAAGTTGGTTATCAAGGCCCTTTGGATGCGCGATTAGTAATTCCAGAATATCCACAACTAGCAGATCCAGCAGAGGTAGTAATGCCATATCCTGGAATGGTAGTTTCGGTAACACACGATGAAAATAGAGTTGGTGGTTCCGCAGCAAACAATGGTCTTTGGCTTTTAGGTAACGGTGGTGTTACTTTAGCTGATTGGACTCAGATTAGTACTGGTACCGGTGTATCAATAGCATCTGTATCAGATGTAGATGGTGTACAAACCATTACTATGTCAGATGGTGTTACATATACTACTGTAATTGATCAAATTAGATTATTTGAGTTTAATTCTAGTGGTGGTTATTACTCTGTAAATGAAAATGCTGATTATGAGGGAGGAAGTTCATATAATCAAACTCCTACTTTATATGTTCAAAGAGGTGCAAAATATAAAATTTTAAATGATGCATCTGTTGGCGCACATCCTCTATTTATATCCACACAACAAGCCCATGATTCAGGATATACGGTACAGGCAGATCCAGTTGGATTAGATGGTAATGCTTTCCCATTAAATGGTGGAGGTGATTATATTTACTGGACTGTAGCAATGGATGCTCCAGATGAATATTACTATCAATGTTCTATACATGCTGGTATGACTGGTATAATTAAAGTAGAAGGTGCAGACGGTGAAAAAGGTGCTCCAGGTGATAAAGGTGCACCAGGAACTAATGGAAATGATGGTAATGATGGTAATGATGGTGACAAAGGTGCTCCTGGTGTAAACGGTTCAAATGGTTCAGATGGAAACGATGGTGATAAAGGTGCTCCTGGTGTAAACGGTTCAAATGGTACTAATGGTGACAAAGGAGAGCCTGGTACAAACGGTTCAAATGGTGATAAAGGTGATGTTGGACCTGCTGGTGATAAAGGTGCTCCTGGTACAAATGGTACTAATGGTGACAAAGGTGCCCCTGGTACAAATGGTTCAAATGGTGATAAAGGTGATGTTGGACCTGGTGGCGACAAAGGTGATAAAGGTGATGTTGGACCTGGTGGTAGTAATGGTACTAACGGTGACAAAGGTGAACCTGGTACAAATGGTGCAAATGGTACAGATGGTATTGATGGCGATAAAGGAGAGCCTGGTTCAAATGGTTCAAATGGTTCAAACGGAGACAAAGGTGATGTTGGACCTGGTGGAGACAAAGGTGAGCCTGGTTCAAACGGTTCAAATGGTACAGATGGTAACGATGGTACAGATGGAGATAAAGGTGAGCCTGGTGCAAATGGTTCAAACGGTTCAAATGGTACAGACGGTACAGATGGTATAGATGGTGAAAAAGGTGATAAAGGTGATACTGGTGCAAATGGATCTGATGGATCTAATGGTGACAAAGGTGATGTTGGACCTGGTGGCGACAAAGGTGAGCCTGGTTCAAACGGTTCAAATGGTAACGATGGTACAGACGGTACAGATGGTGATAAAGGAGAGCCTGGTACAAACGGTACAAATGGTAACGATGGTACTAATGGTGATAAAGGAGATAAAGGTGAAGTTGGACCTGGTGGTGACAAAGGTGCCCCTGGTACAAATGGTTCAAATGGTAACGATGGTGCTGATGGTGACAAAGGTGATAAAGGAGATGTAGGACCTGGTGGTTCTAACGGTACTAATGGTGACAAAGGTGAGCCTGGTGCAAATGGTTCAAACGGTTCAAATGGTACAGACGGTAACGATGGTACAGATGGAGACAAAGGTGAGCCTGGTGCAAATGGATCTAATGGATCTAATGGTACAGATGGTGCTGATGGTGACAAAGGAGAGCCTGGTGCAAACGGATCTAATGGATCTAATGGTACTAACGGTGATAAAGGTGAAGCTGGTACAAATGGTACTAACGGTGATAAAGGTGATAAAGGTGAAGTAGGTGCTAATGGTGGTGTTGGACCTGGTGTTAATTTCCAGGGAGATGTTGCTACACAAAATGATTTACCTTCTGTTGGAAATACACAAGGTGATGCCTATATCGTACAAGCAGATGATAGTTTCTGGATGTGGAACGGTAGCGCATGGGTTGACGGTGGTTCAATTCAAGGTGATAAAGGTCAAAAAGGAGATGATGGTAATTCAATAACTGGTGATAAAGGTGATAAAGGTGAAACTGGATTAATTCAGGTTGATACAACATGTACTGGCGCTGAATTAACTGGTCAAACAGATGTATACGCATTCTTAGATTCAACTTCTGGTCCCTATGCTTCAGGTAGTGACCCTGAAAATAGACCTTTAGTATACCAAGCATTAACGCAATGGCATGCAGCATATACAAATGATAATCCTGGATATACTGGTAATCTTTATATTTCTGTACCTTCTGGTGGAAGTACTAAAGAACAATGGCTACAGCATTTAGTTGCAATTAGAACAAGTAGCCAAGCTACAAGAAATTCTTATATTAATAGTAATGATTGGGTAAGTACTGGCACACAGACAGTTAATGGTACTACATATAACTGGACAACAGCTGGTGTACCAACTGATTGGGCAAATAGTAATTATGTATTACCTACAAGAGCATTTGTTATTAACTTAGTTAATGAAACAGGTACAGCATATCATCCAAATAGTGGTCAGTCTGGTTCTGGTAATTTATCAACTCAACCAACAACTATTTGGGGCACTGATAGAGCGCTTTTCGTATCCGCTCATACAGGTATGGATTACTTTGGTGGTATATTATATCCACTAGCAAATGGACTAACCGGGACAACTGCAAACATGTTATTACATGGATATGCAGCTATTAGTAATGTTACTCCTATAGTTGAAGCAGATTTCCAAACTGCATTAGGTCCAAACTATGCTAATGGAGGTTATGGAACATTCTTTAGTGGTGCTGCAACTAACCCGTACGCAACAGGTAGTGCTGATATATCTGCATATAACTATTCGGGTATTTTTACTAAGCAATCTACTGGCGTGTCCAATACAATTCAATTTACAGCTGCAGAATTTGCTACAGATATTAATAGTATACTTGTAGGTTCAGATACTACATCTCAAATTAATGTAGTACAATCTTACACAAATCAAATATTAACAGTTGCAGGATTTACTTCTCAAACTATTGATTATTCACTTACACCAGCAGGTTGTATCTCTATGGAAGTAGATACAAACGCAATTACTGGTGCTAAAGGTGAAATTGGTCTAACTGGCCCTGCTGGTGATAAAGGTGAAGTTGGACCTGCTGGTGATAAAGGTGCTCCTGGTACATTAGGTGTAAACGGTACAAATGGTGATAAAGGTGAACCTGGTTCAAATGGTGAAAAAGGTGCTCCTGGTACATTAGGTGTAAACGGTACAAACGGTGATAAAGGTGAACCTGGTTCAAATGGTTCAAATGGTTCAGATGGTGACAAAGGTGAACCTGGTACAAATGGTACAAATGGTACATCTGGTAAAAACGGAGACAAAGGAGAGCCTGGTTTAAACGGTTCAGACGGAGATAAAGGTGAAGTTGGACCTGGTGGTGAAAAAGGTGCTCCTGGTACATTAGGTGTAAACGGTACAAACGGTGATAAAGGAGAGCCTGGTGGAAATGGTGCAGATGGTGATAAAGGTGAGCCTGGAACTAATGGAACCTCTGGTAAAAACGGAGACAAAGGTGAGCCTGGTGCAAATGGTTCAAATGGATCTAATGGTACAGATGGTACTGATGGTGATAAAGGAGAGCCTGGTGCAAATGGTACAAATGGAGATAAAGGTGAAGTTGGACCTGATGGTGATAAAGGAGAGCCTGGTACATTAGGTGTAAATGGTACTAATGGTGACAAAGGTGAGCCTGGTTCAAATGGTTCAGATGGTGATAAAGGTGAACCTGGAACTAATGGAACCTCTGGTAAAAATGGAGATAAAGGAGAGCCTGGTGCAAACGGATCTAACGGATCTAATGGTACAAACGGTACTGATGGCGACAAAGGTGAACCTGGTGAAGATGGTGCAAACGGTTCTAATGGAAAAGCTGGTAATGATGGAAGTGATGGTGACAAAGGTGAACCTGGTACAAACGGTAGTGATGGTGATAAAGGAGAGCCTGGTACATTAGGTGTAAATGGTACTAATGGTGACAAAGGAGAGCCTGGTTCAAACGGTTCAAACGGTACAAATGGTGACAAAGGAGAGCCTGGAACAAATGGTGGAAATGGTAAAAACGGTGACAAAGGTGAACCTGGTACAAACGGTAGTGATGGTGATAAAGGGGAACCTTCACAAGTAGCTGGTGACAAAGGAGAGCCTGGAGGCGGCGGTGATAAAGGTGAGCCTGGATTTGATTTCGAATATGAACATATTGCACTTAACCCAATTGCAAGAGATGAAGCCTTCTCTGTAGCTGGTGTTGCTAAGTCTTTCGTAAAAGTACCTAGTACTTTTGGTACACAATATTACTTACATAAAATTCAATCAAGCTTTGGAGCTGCAGTGGCATCTCAAGCATGTACTTTTAAATTAGTTATGACTGATGAATCCGGTGGAAATATAGTTACACAAGATGTTACAGGTGGAGGTTGGACACATGCGGCAAATACATTATTTAATGAATTTACAATCTCTGGAACTTCATTAACTGGATTATCAGGAAAGCATATTCATATTGTAAACACAGGTGGATCTACGGATGCTTCTGGATATACTGCAACATTAATATGGAAAAGAGCATAATAATAAGTGAAGAATAAATAAATTAAAGTATTGAATGAATGGCTATATCTGTAAAACAATTTCCAAATCCGCTTAATTGCGACGAACCAGCATACGCAGTACAAGTTGCTTATGATCCGGATGTGGCATCCGGCGGTTTAGATATATGTAATGGTAATGGTACAAATACTGTCATATATGGTGATTATACTACTCTAGCTGATATTTATTCTAATGCAGCAACAGGTAACGCTGCAAATACAAATATTTGCGACGATGGTATGGACGTTGTATTTGTTGTAGATTATACTTTTTCTATGAATACCGCCATAGCTGGTGTTAAAAACGGTATTGCTAATATAGCTGCAGAGATCAATACACAAACTTCAGGTAACTACAGATTAGGTCTTGTATTGTATGATGAATACGCTACGACCGGTACTGGCTCTACACTTAGATATGCTACTTCAGGATATTATCAAAATTTACCAACCGGCCAAAAAATAATTGATGTTAACGGTTCTAGAAAACAAGTTTTTACATGTATTGAAAAGATGTCTGCTATTGGTAATATAGGTAGTTCATCATCTGGATTTACTCAAGGATTAAACGCTATTGCAAATGCTTCTGACTCAAGTACGACTATGAGGATTGGAAATGGAATGGGCGGTCCAGAACCTGGAGGTCTTGCAACATATAGAGTTGCTGCGGGTAGTTTTGCAGGTTCATGGAGATCTGATGTCCTAAAAGTGATTATTCATATTACAGATAATTACCCAGGAGGTACTGATGATAACTATAATGCACTAGATCTAAGTTATTTTCAAAATACATTAACTCCTGCATTAGACAACCAGAATATACAATTCTTTCATAATTCCGATGCCGCGTCAAGTGCTGGTGAAAATATTGCATATAAATACTTAGTAGAGAATACTACTCCAGTAGGTTTAGGTAACTACAGTGTAAGTTACAGCAATTCTAATTGGACTACTGATATTATTCAAGGTCTTCAAGATTTATGTGACGAAACAACAACATACTCATGTGATCCTGCTCCAGCAGGTTGGTATGCAGATACTCCTATTGTAGCTGGAACAACAGTAGCTTATTACTGGAATGGGACTGCATGGACAAATAGTTATTCATGTCCATTGCCTGTTTATACTGTAAAGGTAGATATTGTTGATGCAATTACTTCAGGACATGGTTCTGTGGATAATATTTCATCTGGACACGCTAATTATTTTGATATAGATACTTTCGAATTTTCAGGTAACCCAGGTCAAGTTTTTTCAGCTACAGTTGATACTTCAGTAGGTTCAGGTTATCAAAATTTAAGTTTAAATATATCTAACGTATCAGATACTAATGTAATTACAAACACTAGTTTATCAAATAATCCAGGTAGTTCTCCAGAGGTAACTATTCAAGTTACAATAGGTAATGGAAATTCAACAGAATCAATACAAGTAAATGGTAGCGCGACTATCATTCAAAGAACATTAAGAATTGATGTTATAGGGGATATTGTAGATACATTAAACGCAAGTAATGCAAATCAAAGCCCAAGTGGTTATATAGACCCTCAACCACAAACCCCGGCTGCAATTAACTGGACAAATGTTGGTATTGGAGGTACAAGTACATATAACAATTATGCTTATAGAACAGAAATAACAGCTAACCCTAGTACTACACATACGGTGGATGTAGGTTTTGATAGAATTCCAAGTGATTATGTTTTAGATGTAGATAGTGTAACTACTGAAGGATATTCTTTAAATGGTAATGGTGGAGGTACTCTGTCAGCAGCTTTGAATACAATATCTGGTATGGTATTTAATAATGGTAACCAATCAAGCGCAAACTGGTCAGGTAATGTTACAATAGGTAATTCAGATCTTTGGGTTAAGGCTTATTTTGGTGGTGATGCAGATCAACCATCTTATAGAATAACGGTTTATGCTAGCGAGACAATAACAGGAGCTTCATTAATATCTCCTACTAGTTCAGTATTTAATGGATATACTGGAGATCAATTTAATTTCTCTAAGTTATTACAATTAGATCCAGGTTATACAAACTTAAATGTAACAGGTGTAATAGCAGACGTTAACTATAGTGGAAATAGTGCACTTAGTAATATTGGAGTAACTACTAATAATGATGGTGGTCAGTGTGTAGTTGAAATGCCAGGTTCTTCAGGAACCAGCGCAGGTATTGTCATAAGTGGTACTACACAACAAATTCAATATAATTATACAATAACAGTTTTAGATCTTTTATCAACAACCACATGGAGCGTGATAACTTTAACAGCGCCAGCTGGAAATTCTGCTGCAGCAATTGCCGCTAGTCCGATAACAGATCCGGAATATACTTACAATATAACTACTATATCAAATGACGATAGTGGTAATTTAACATCTGCCATTAATAGTGCTTCTGCTCCTTCTATAAATCTAACAGTAGGCTCAATGCCTTTAGGTGGTGGAAGTGCATCAGTAACTCTTGGTGGTAGTCAAACTCAAAAACAGTATAATTTTAATCTTAGTATTTCTGAAGATCCAACTGCTACTCATGGTTCATGGTCAAACAGTTCAGCTATATTAACAGGCTATGCAAGTCAGCAAATTACAGGAACATTTACATGGATCAACGGCGCCGGCTATAATTACTTAGCCAGTGGACATTCCACAACGTCCGGAGCAGTTACAAATACATCTTTTACTACTGCAAATTCAATAACTACTGATTATACGGTAGAAATGCCAAGTGGTGGAGGCTCTGGTGCTATTACTGTTGATGATACTGAAGAAAACGCAGCACAATATACATACAATTTATATTTTGATGATGCTCAATTTCAAAATCCTGGTAATATAACTGTAGCTCCGGCAAGCCCGATAGTAATTCAAAGTGAAGCTGGTGTTAATACTAATTTTTCATATTGTATGACGCCTTCTCCATCATATTGGGTGATAGCACTACAACAGTCAAATGTAACAGTACATGATAATAATGGAAATAACATTTCAAATTCAGAAGTTGCAATTGGAACAGTTGCGGGTACTAATCCTACATGTATTTATGGTACTGTAAACATGCCAAATGGTGGTGGAAATGCTTGGGTTAGACCAAAAGGTGGTGTAACAGAACCTGATTTTGATATGATAATAACAGGGTCAAGTAACATTGCTAATACAGCCGCTTTACATTCAAGTGGTAATAATACAGTTACGCTAACAGGAAAGGTTGGAGATAATTTAACAACAACATTTGACATAGCTTCGTTATCGGGATATTCACATGATGTAACAGGTGTTACTATTGGAAATAATTATAGTAATTCCGTAACAGGATCTGCAACAGTTGCAGAAGATATGAAAGTGGATGTAGTTATGCCAGTTGGCGGTGGGTCAACCACAGCAATAGCAACAGGTACTTCTACTCAAACTGCGGCAACATTAGTTCTTAACTTTACAGAAGGTCTAGGAGCATCTTCTGGGGCATGGGATTCTGCACAACTTACATTTACAGGAGCAGCAAATAGTCAACATAATATTTCCAACTCTTGGAGAATAACAAATGGTACTGAAGAGTTTGGTGTAAATACTATATCCTCATATACTAAATCAGGAAGTAATGGTGATGGACAGGGACTAGGAGTTGCTGATCCATTTAACGGCACACTTACTGGTAATACTCCAACATCTGGAATTGTAGCGACAGTAAGTGGTACTTTAACTATGCCAGCATCTGGTGGAACTTATTCTTTAGAAGGAAGTTTCCGTGGCTTCGCGCAGTGTGATTGTATTGACTCAACTCCACCTCTATTTAGTATAACACCTGAAACTAACAGTAACTCAAATGGAGTAATTGGTATTACATTTGTACAAGCATGTGGAGCCGTAATATCATCTATTGATTACTCATATAACGGTGGATTGCTACAAGGCGTACCAGTTAACGCTCAAGGTTTAGGTAATTTCTGGAATTCAAATTCAACGACATATAAAGAGGTGAACGGACTTTCTGCAGGAACGCATGCATTTACAATTCAATATGATGACGCAAATGTATGTACAGACTCTCATACAATTACAGCAACTATCGTAAACCAAACTACGACAACTACATCAACTACTAGTGGTGGTGGTCCACAAGGTCCACAAGGCTTAAGTCCTCGTGGTGGTGGAGGTCCTACTCCGTAAACTATTTCTACTTAATTAGTATAAGTATAAGAACGCAGTTTTAAAGCCCACTGGAGGCTAATAGATGCTCATGGCCGGTATATAATGTAAAATCCATAGGTATTATTGACAATCTAGACCATTAGCTTAGAACTAGTCTTTTAAAAATGAAAAAATTCAGACCAACACCAAGAAATAGACAAGCCAAAGACCAGACTGGAGGTAATAATCAGTATCTGGGAGCAGCACATCTGTCTGTATGGTTATGGTCCTATTTTGAACAGACCGCAAAGCAACAATTGGCCCAACTAACTGGGATAGAAATAGGGGCACAAATGGGAGAGACTACTCAACTCCTAGCCAACACTGGTATATTTGACAAACTACATGTGATAGAACCATTTAAGGGTAAGGCCTATCAAGACTGGACCTGGGAAGAGATACAACAAGAATGGCAGCTCAATACCAGACATCACCAAGATCAAATCCAACTACACCTAAAACACCAGTTCGAGATGCCGAATGAATTCCCGGACCAGACAGTAGACTTCTGTTATATAGCCAATCTACACAGTTATGAAGCCACCAAGAAGGCCCTAAGATTATGGCTACCTAAAGTACGTCCTGGTGGTATTATAGCCGGTCACCATACAGCTAGTATACAGAGGGATTCAGAACGAGCAGTCCAGATCTGGATCGGCCAACCAGATCAACTCTTTCAAGACGGCTCCTGGGCGAAAGCCATTCAATAACCAGACGCGCCCGCTCAAAGCAAATCAAAACTAATGCAATTCCTAAAAGAATTGCACAAGCTACATATATACACCAAGGGGAATAACAAAGCAAGCAACTCACATGTTATACTTAAAACTAATAGCCATCATAGTAATCTTCTGGTATATAATGAACAGATTCTTTACATGGTTAGATAAGTAAGAAACAAATAACACAATAAGGGTATAACATAACACATGGACCCAGTTATTATAGCAATGTATGAACAAGGAATAGAACAGTACACAGTGCCAGTCCTCATCAGTATATGTCTCTTGTACATATATGCCATGTATACAGAGTATAAGTCTAAGCATCCTAAGTAATCCACCGCTTTCCACGACAGTTTAACCAGTAAGCCCACTAAGGCCCCTCTACAGTAAAGTAGATATATACCAACTTTCCACTATCAAAAAGCCACTTTAAGCCAAGATAGGCCCACGTTCAGTAAAAAACCATGTTACTGGTAGGCCAGTCAAACAAAAGCGCGCGATGACACGCATCTGGCGGCCTCGCAGGGCCCCCTTCGCGCTCAGGACCATATATCCTCATAGCGAGAGGCCGACTGGTCCCCCAGTGGCCTCTCTGTAATTAAAAACGGAAATTGCTGATTATGCCTCAGCAGGGGCAATAGCTTCTGTGTCCTCAGTGTGGGCCTCATCCGGCAGTGCACCGAAGAGGGCATCGAATGCACCATCCTCCCTCTCTAGCTTCTCACGTTCCTCAGCCAGCATAGCGTCATTCAGTAGATCACGCTGGTAACGGGCCTGATCGAAGGTAACCCCATTATCGAAGTTAAAGTACATCTTCTGGCCAACTGGGCCCAACCTGTTCTTACTAAACTCCATATACCTTTGGGTAGAGTTTTCGCCACCCTTCCAGTTCAACTCCATCATGGCTGTAGTCATGTGCTTCAGCTTATTAGAGCCGACGAATGTACCACCCTTACTAAGTTGTAGGATAGTGACGAAGGTCGTGTATACCTTTCGCTTATTCTTACCCTGGTTCTGGGCGATCATTAGGTCCAAGAACCATTTCTCGGTTTTAGATCTGGTTAGATTGCACTCCTCTTTAACCGTGTCATTGACCTCAGTATAAGAGTCCGTTAGAACGAGGTCCCATCCCTGCTTAAGAGTGGACTCAATGACAGCCTGTGGATTGGCATCTGTATAGTCAGACAGGAATAAGATAGGTAGCTGACCCCAGTGTGGGAATCGCTTTAGGTATCTGGCCATGTCTAGTTGGTTCATTTCGGCAGATATAAATAACACCTTCTTATTAGGATTGGTCGCATGTACCTTGTGTAGTAGCTCTAGA
>VMHT01090985.1_pt1 | contig 15689 bp, 12 predicted proteins | sample 4693611 | NCBI WGS metagenome assembly VMHT01 (sample SAMN12280063, study PRJNA550983) | marine metagenome | isolation source: seawater sampled from same location over 5 years 0.02-0.2 micron viral filtrate | place: USA: collected off the coast of southern California halfway between the port... ... | reverse complement strand
GATGCTCTATCAGATGTAACTATCTGAGGTAATGCTATTCCCATTTATTTACCCTCAGATAAAGTTAAGTGATGCACCAGCAAGTAATTGTGTTCCACCTGCTCCTACCCTATTTACCGTGAATGAAATCAAACTAATTGCTCCATCTGCAGTGGGTAATGATGGTGTAGAACCTGATGGGAATAAGAAGTATGTGCTAAATCCTACAGTTGTAATACCAGAGTTGATAATCCTTACTGTATGACTCTCTGCTTCTGTTCCACCAGACACTGTGATGGTTGTAATACCAGATGCAGTCACCTTATGGTCTTGTGCAGAACTTAAGAAAAGTGTAGTAACAATACCGGCAGCAGTTCCAGCAGCAGTTGTAATTCCAGCAGCAGGTAAGTTGGTGAGGTTTGATCCATCACCATAATAGACTACTGCAGCACCATCAGAACCAACACTCTGTCCAGCACCAACTCTAATACCAGATCTTGCGGTTACAATACCAATAGAATCAATATTAGTTACATCTTCGTATGTAAGAACACCAGTAAATGTTGCTGCAACACCCGTAATATTTCTAACAGTAATATCAGGTGTACCAGATAATCCAGCAGCAGTTCCTGACGTATTTTGAGTTCCTGATTGATTGACTCCAGGAAGGTTAATATCTCCAGATCCATTAAAAGCAACACCACCAATATTTCTGGATGATGCTAAAACTGTAGCAGAACCTGCATTACCAGATACAGTTCCTGTTACATTACCAGTTAAAGCACCAACAAAACCACCAGTTGATGTTGTTACACCAGTAACTTCTAAGTCATTTTGTATCTTGACTTTCTTTGTGGTTGTAACACCAGCATTACTATCATAGTTACTCCAAGTACCACCAGCACCTGCTGAACCACCACTACCACCAGAAATACTTACATCAATAGTAGTACCTCTAAGTGCAAATGTATTTCCTGTTCCTACAAAATTTAGAGTATTTGCCTGCGTAGAAATTGGAGTCCCTGCAGAACTAATTCCAATAGTTGCAGTGGCTGCATTAAATGCCTTATATGCAACACCTTCGATTATATCACCACTAATTACACCACCATTTAGTATCACAAAAGTTGATCCATCCGTGGAAGTATAATCACTTCCTTCGATCATCTTTGCACCATTAATAAAGATGTCAAAGTATCCTGGAGTATATCCAGATGCAAAAGTAAAGTCTGTTGTAATTCCAGTTGGGGAAAAAGTCTGCCTCGCAACTGTTACAGAAGAATCTCCCGGTGCTCTTCCAATATATCCGTTACGATCTGCCATTAGCTAACTCCTGTTAGAATGCTGAGACTTACATCAACTGCTCCTTCACTATCACAATAAACTTTTAGTTCATCCGCAGACTCTAAAAGTGTTTTACCTGTGTCGGAGATAACGAAAGAACTTCCTGCAGGGACGGGGATCTTACTTGCGATTGCAGCTGATCCTGTAGATGTAATTCCAACACTACTATCGTAAATCTCAACCGAAAGATTCACTGAATTGTTTGTGTTATTTGCAAACGTTCCACCAATGATAATACTCTTCGTGGATGCAGGAGAGGTATATGCTGTCGTTGGTCCAAGGAACTTAACAACCTGACTGCTTGCACTTGCCGTATTTGTAGAATTTCTGTCTGTAAATACAGTTCCCACTCCACCAGAGACTGGGAGGGTTTGAACAACCTTTGTTCCGGCAATAAAGTTTTGATTGTCAACTAGGAAAGAAACACCAATACCGGTCAGTGCGGTGACTGTAATTGCAGTGCTTCCCGCAGCGACTGTGCTTCCACTGTAACTAGTTACAATACCCGCAGCTCTCGCTACTTTATTTGAAAACTGTTCTGCCATCGTTCTTTACGTGTTATGAGTATTTATTAAATTAACCGCCAAGTGCGATTACAAGACCAATAGATGCACCGGTTGTTACGGTGACTGTTGCAATTCCTGATGAAATTTCAACATTGTTTAATCCATTTGATGATTTAAAATCAACAATAGTTGCACCAGTTCCAACAAATGTTCCTTCAGATGAAACACCAATAGAACTGACTAGATTTGTTGCAATACCAGAGAGATTTGATCCATCACCATAAAATGAAGTTGCACTTACAATACCCGATGAAGGGTACATCGTAATTGCAGCACCAACAGATGAAACACCAGTAACATTTAATCCATCTTGAATGAAAACATAATCACTGAAGGTTGTATAACCAACAAATGTTGTCAATCCAGTTACATGAAAAGTATCAGTAACTGTTAAGTTCTGAATTGATGCATCATCAAGTGTAATATCATCAAGATTAAGATCACCAGTGACACGCATGTCACCATAAACATAAAGTGCAGTCTGTCCAGTAGAAACTGGAGACCGCACGTCCAAAGTATAGATGGGGTTAGGAACTGAGGTTCCTACTCCAACGTTATTACTAGAATCACTTACATAGAAGACACTACCAGATGTTCCTACCTGTAGATCTTGTGTAAGTGTGGTGAATCCCGATACTTTAACATCGGTAGCACCAATTCCACCTCGGACATCCAAGGTAAAGGTTGGTTGGGTTGAACCAATACCGACATTCTTAGATGTAGCATTTGCCAGAATGACATCTGTTGCTACTTCTAATCCATTTTTGACAACAAAATTCTTATTGACTGCCATTCGGGTTCACTCTCCCCCGTGCTTATTTTTACTATTTATCAAGTTACAATTCTAAGAATTACCTTGGCATTTGTAAACTCACTACCACCTGATTGAGTGCTTACAACTGTGATGGATCCATCAGTATATCCTGATCCTCCTCCACCACCACCATTTCCAGTGGTGTTTCCTCCACCACCGGTTGCTCCATTCCCCCCAGCAGCTTTTCCAGGGAAACCTGCACCTGTTCCACCACCTTTAGTTTGAATTATGTTATATCCAGATTTGTATCCTCTTGCAATTTCTGCTGTGTTGGATACCTCTGTCCCATCAGAATTTCTAAACTTAATGGTTCCAAGATCTTCACAAGGGGACTTACCTTGATCTCTCCAATAAACTCCTCTGGCACAGGGTAAAGTTCTACCTCCCCCATTTCCTTGCCCAACTCTAGTTTCTGCATTTGTATCAGGAGTTACAGCAACTAATGATGTTGATGATCCATAAATTCCATTTGCCGGTAATGCTCCAGTATCAATTCTTTGTCCACCAAGTCCACCACCACCAAGTCCTGATTCTCCTGCAATACCTATTCCACCACCAAATCCACCATCAGCAGAACTGCCTGCTTCCCCACCTTGACCAACACATGCAATCAAAGTTGCTTTTTTATAAAGAAACGGTGTATTGATTGAATCTATCAATCCAGCAAGAACATACTCAACATTTCTTTCTATAGTAAATCTAATTCTTGAGAACCCTCCTTCACCACCAGATCTTGATCCAACGTCAACACCCTTTGCTCCATATAAATCCATTTCCACATTTAAATCTTTATCTGGTGAATAGAAAGAATACTCTCTAATGAAAGCATTTTCAGTTGGATCTCCGGTGGAAGTTGTAAACTCATATTCTCCATTAAAAAGGTCAACATTTGTAAGATTTGCGGTGTCTGTATTGTTAACACCTTCAACTTTTACAAAATACTCATCTGCCGTGCTTCTCACAACAAAGTTTGCAGTAGTGCTTATTAACGGACTATTAGTAGCTTCAGCACTCACTACGGAACAGGACACAGTTTGAATACCAACTTGATCTGCAGTTAATGACAACACATTAGTCTGTGATCCAGAGACAATCGTATTTCTAATTACTGTAGTATCAACTGCTGTTTTGCCGGTATATGAAATACTAGCATATCCATTGCCTTGAATACCCCAACCATCAAAAGCAAAAGAAGCAGTTCTGTCATCAAATCCACTTGCTCCACCATTACCATCAGCACTATTACCACCAGCACCAGAAGCAGGATAATTAGAGGGTTGTGATCCTCCTCCACCTCCTCCACCTTTATTGGACCCATTATCTCCAGGATTTGGTGATGAAGTGCTATTTGACATTACAGGTCTTGATCTACCAAATCCTAGTCCACCATGTCTTGCGTTTGGTGGCCCACCAGTACCACTTCCACCACCACCTCCACCACCAGCAGAAACAATCGTATATCTTCCTAATGTCTCATCAAAAACTGCGGTGGCACCTCCACCACCTCCACCACCATGAGATCCTGGACCACCATTTCCACCAGTTGCATAGCTACTAGCTCCACCATCACCACCTTCACCACCAGATCCACCATTTCCTGCTCTTCCAATCTGAAAATTTAATGTTCTATTAACATCAGTTTGACCTGGTGCATATGGAAGTCTTCCTGCTCTCCCATTACCACCGTTAACTCCTGGTCCAGAAACTCCAGCTCCACCAGAACCACCAGCAACAACAATCGTAATATTTCTTGCATCAATTAATTCAAGAGTAGTATCCGATGTATAAGTAAAGGATTGATTTCCTTCTACCAATGCTGTTGAACCAATAGTCTCAGTAACTGTTCCATCAGAAACTTCATTTCCATTTAAAGACCATTGGTATGTAACATCACCATAAGAAGAATCCGTAAGTCCGGCATTAATGGAAAATGTAGAAGTTTGATTTATAATTGTTTCTATTGTAGATGGTTGAGAAATTATCTCAATTAATGGTTCTACTGTAACTGTAGCAATACCGGAGTTAAGTGGTTCATTGGAGGCATTGCCAGTTCCTTTTAAAATAGTACCATATTCATCAGTTGGCGTGTAATCTGCCTCAAGATAAAATTCTCTATTATTATCTTGAGGACTTCTAAGATTTGAAATGATTACTGTAGTTGTTCCGGATCCACTGATATTAGTGCCGTCACTTAGAGTACCTACATTAACTTCATACCATTGATATGCAATCTCACCAATAGAAGATGGTGTGGTTGATAATCCTGTCCAAGAAACTGTTGATATACCAGATAAAGTTACAGATCCTGTAACCGTGCTACCTACCCCTACTGGTTGTTCAGTAAAAGAAAGGGTAGGTCCATTTAGTTCTAGATCTGTTGGAAGACCTCTTTGATAGTTATTTTCCATTTATTTTTAACTGAAGTTTTGTCCGCCAACTACACCGTAAAGACCAGAGGATGTGAGATTGTCACCATCAAATGCTTTAAAAGAATAAATGTCTGTCTTGTCCGCTGTTGTGGTTACAATAGGTACAAGTCCTCCAGGCCAATAAACTGGAATTGTAACTCCACCATTGTCCTTGAAGGTATCTATACCAACAGAACGACTACCTGTTGAGTCTTGAGTGATCTTGATTGAGAATGATGTTGAACCCGTAGGTGGATTCTGAACGACAAACTGAGTTACATTATCACTTGCACTAAGTGTAAATGTTTGTGCCTTAGAAAGGTCAACCGTAACTGAATTTGCAACAATCGTAAGTGCTTCAACATTCTCTGAATATGTCTTCAGTTTTGTATGTCCACCAACATCAAGTAGTGCTGTAGGAAGTGTAGAACCAATACCAACAGAACTAACACCAACTGCATCAATAGTTGTGATTATAGTACCGCCAGTTCCTACATGAAGAACACCAGTGGTAATAATACCCGCATTAATTTGACCTGATAAAGAATTATTAATATCAAAATTAGATGCAGTAACGATTCCAGAGACGAACAAATTACTACATGTAAGAGCTCCGGAAATATTAGTATCGCCATGAACAAAGAGAGATGTTCCTGATGCTCCAACTGCACCAACAGTTAGATCAATACTATCAAGTGGTCTTGTAGTTCCAATACCAACATTCAGATTATTAATAGGATGAATACCAGTTCCAAGACCAGCAGCAACTCCAGCAAACAAAGAGTCATTTAATAATCCTGTTAATCCAGAACCATCACCAGTAAATGCTGTTGCAACAACAGATCCACTAAATCTAGATTCACCAACAACACGAAGTTTGAATCCATTTGCAGTTGATCCAATACCAACCCCATCATTGTCTGCACAGACAAGAGATGTACCAGATCCAACCTTTAATGCACATTCACCAGCAGATGTTGTCGCAATTCCAACAGTATCATAGATTGATTTTGATGTGCTGGTTGCAGTACTAACAGTACCAAAACGACTCCATGCATTGTCAGTTGTATAAATCCAACCAACATATCCACCCTTACCTGGGTTTGCATTATAAACAATATCTCCAGGGTTGCCTGCAAGAGCAGGAGTTGCAATACCAACTGTATGCTTTCTTGAAACTGTTGCATCACCTTGAATAAAGATGTTGTTTGTTTCAAATCCCTTCGTGGAATTGACAGTCAGTTTGTTATTGATAATGACTGGTCCGTTAAACTTAGAAACAACTTTATTATCAGGACCACCTTCAACCTTAATCGAACGACTTGCAATCAGTTCAACTGGAGTTGTAACATTCAGGTTGGGAACTTGACTAATATCCTCACCCTCAACAGTTTCAACTGGAGTGTCAAATATCTCTTCTCTACCAGTAATCGTGCTGAGTCGTTTGTTACCCGAGTATGAAATACCCTTATCATTCATTCCAGTATAGAAGTTAATTCCACCTTCTCTCTTATTAGATTGTGCCAGAAGTTCTTCATCAACACTGATTGCTCTATCTTGTTTATCTGGAAATGCAGTTGAATAATTACCAGGACCAAATCCAACATACTCAAATGTATGACCAGAAGCACGAATAATAGAGTGTCTTCTAAGTTCAATTGGTTCAACTCTAACTTTTCTAATGACAGAGTTGATTGTGTGAGAAGTTGCTTCAGAACCAAGAATACCACGGAAAACGTATACTGGATTTGATCCAGTAGTGGTTGTCTTAACTCTCATCATCTCAGCATCAACCATCAGATAATCACCAATGTTAATGTCAAGGTCTCCGATATTTTGGATATTGATTTGATCAATTGTTGCATTTGCAATGGATGATGATATAGTTGTTGTAATTCCTGCATAGGTTGGAATCATTCTACCAGCAAGATTTTCATTCTCAATGGTGATGTTTCCATTATTTGATGTGAAACCTTCTGGTAATCCAAAAATTGTTCCAGTTGCAGTCGGGGATAAAGTGCTGACACCAAGATTTGCTTCAAATGAAGTGAGTGAGTTGACTTTAGTAACAACAAACGATCCATTATATTGAGTCTGTCCAGCACCAACAATTCTTACTTTTCTATCAACTGATAATCCATGACGATTAGTTGTGGTTACCGTTGCAATGCCAGAATTTTGTGTATATGTAAAGGTATTAACATTAAGTGCTTCTCCAGTCAGATAGAAATATGCATCTCCAGTGAGTGTAACACCAATACCAGTATCTGGGGATGAACCCGAAATTGCTGCAGGAGTAATTGAACTTGCCGCGGCAACAGTTGCCGTAGTTGCTGATCCAATCTTAACATCGGTAATTCTATAGAGTTGATTATATGGTTTATAAGAGTCAGACTTAATACCAACAACTCTAATAACATCTCCGACGTTATTGTAAATTTTGTCAACTTTGACAACTGCTTGTGAGAATGAACCAAATGTAGTAACTCCAACAACATTCATTGTGTTGCCGATGCCATATGCAGAACCACCATCCATTACCTTGACGGCAGTGATTGTTCCACTTCCATCAACAGTTAGTTTTGTAGTAGCATGTTTACCTGTGGTAGAAGAACCAATAGAGATTAGTTGTGCATTATAAATGTCTCCTGCAGTTCCAGATCCATATCCAGTACCACCGTCAACAATAGAGAGTTGAGTAACTCTATTCAATCCATGATCATGGTTAGTATGAATAGTATGTGCTGCACCAGTTGCTGAGAAAATATCAGTAATTCCCACACCAATATTCTTGTCATCATTAATCCTATTAAGAGTTTCTTTGGTGATACTATGTTTTGGATCATCAACATCTACTAATCCAATCAAACTAGATTGAGCAAAACATCTTGTTGGTTCTGGGTCAGAAATAACAGCATCTCTACTTGTTTGTGGGAAGAGAGATTTAACTGGTTGGGAATATTTGTCTCCCGTAAATGGTGCAACAGTAGGACTATTTGATGCATTAAGAACACTTACATAATAAACACCATCTTGTATGCCTGTAATGTACTTCTGAGATTCCGAAAGTCTATAAACATAATATGTGTCAGTATATCTCTTACGTCTAAAGAATGGTAATGCGGTGGTTCTTGTGCTAGTATCACTACTAAATGATCCTGGATCTGTTGCAAGTCCTACACTAAACTGCTTTGCACTTGAAATTCCAGTGACTGTAAAGAGTCCATTGAATCCAGAGTTTCCTGCACCAGTAGAATTGTTAACACTCTTAATGTTGTTGATTTGAACTTGAGATCCTACTCTCAGATTGTGAGGAAGTTCAGTTTCAATAGTACTCGAACCTCCACCATATGATGCTCCAGCAATAAATCTAAAGTTTCTCTGCTGGTTCGCATTTGTAATCGAACCAGATCCAAAGTAAGTTTGGATTTCTCCATCAGTGGACGCAATAGATGTATTTGATTCCTGTAAGATGAATCCTTCTGTTGGTGGTCTACCAGTTGAAGCAGAATCACTAGGAATAACATATCTCATTCTATAAGTCTTATCAAGGCTAGATCTTGCATCAGTTCTTCTATTGAAGAATGTTCTTGGGGTTGCACTGCCAAGATCTGTGGTTCCAAGACTTACAATAGTTGGATAGATTGAATTTTCAGTAGCAGCAAGAGCAACTTTGATATACCATTGAGAATTTGTAGAGTCAAACTGAATTGGGTGACCAATATCACCAGCATTCTTATCAGAGACTCTACTTATGATCTTGATCGATCCACCTTTATTGTTAATAATGATTGCATTTCCATTAATTGCATCATTCAGTGTCTTAGCAAGTTTAACATCAGAATTACCAACACCAGTTCCTGTAGTAACAGCAAATGCAACAGTATTTGGAGTCAAACCATCAGGAAGTTGAGCAGTATCACTGATAATACGAACTGATTCACCAGTGATCAGATTGTGAGTTCTGGTCAAAGAGATAACATTTTGAGTTCCACTGATACTTGCAGATCCAATGCTGTTAATACCCGCACTATTTCTCTTAACGTCAAATACTTTCTCTGCACTACTTGTTGGATTATCAGTATTGTCTGGCATGACAATACGAGCAGCATACTCTTGAGCAACTCCAGATTGAGAAATGAGAACTTTCAGAGTGTCATTTGTTCTTGCACCCAGTCTATATCCTTCAATAACATTCTCTGGTGGAGCATCGATATTAGTTCTGTTAAGTAAGTACAGATTACCTGTAGATCCAACACCCGCAACGGAGTCAGTCTTAATAACATCAATTGACTCAAATTCGACAGAAGTTTCAGTTAAAGAAACTTCTTTTGGTGGAATAATGTGAGTAATAAAACCTTGATCGTCCTGAGTAAATGCATCAGTTCTAAATCCAACAGAAGTCAGTGCGTTTGCACCAAAGTTGGAGTTGGAGTTGGTCAGTGAAATATCACCACCATTCTCAGTTACAAAATGTTCAGCAAATCCAATCGCAAAAATGGAAACTGCTTGGATAAAGGAGTTATTAGATACTTTTACATGGAAGTTTCTGTATTCTGGTTTATATCTTGCCTTTGAACTATTACTTAAGTTTTCGTTTCCTGAAACTGTATTATCATCATACGTTCCAGTTGCAGGAGAGTCCTCATTGTATTTTACAAATGCTCTATCATCTTTCTGTAGTCCAATACCAGTGAACTGTGCCACAACCATAGAACGGAATCCAGTGGCTTTACTGCCATCTGCTTCCATACCACACATACCAAATACAGATCTCAGAGAGATGTTAAAGATATATGGTGATGCAGAAGTAACAGTATCAGAGGAAATTGATAAAGTTGCACCAGCAACACCAGGAAGTGGATTGGTTGGTGCATTTTGTACTTGATACTTAATCTCAGTATTACTTACTTTTTCTGAAACAACAAATTTTCCATTATATCCAGTTGCTACATCACTAACACTGAATGGAGTATCAACCTCAAGACCAGTGACAGTAGAACTAGTGGTTACAGTAATAGTTGTTGTTGCTGTGACACCATCACCTGATTTAATACTGGAAATACCAACTTCTTCCCCAGTGGAACCAACAATACGGAATTCATCCACTTTTGGTTGGATATCTAAACCATTTGAAGGGTAATCTGGTTCAATAGCACGACCAGAAGATTGTCCATACACAAGACCAACCTTCTCATAATACATTTGAAGGTCAGTTCTGTTTGTTGAGTATGTCTGGAAAATATCATTGATGCTAACATTGTTTACTCCATCAGCATACTCAAAACAGGTGAGTTTGTGGTGTGAGAAGTTTGGAACAAAAGTGTTTGTAGTGTAGTCCTTATATACAACACCATTAGGATTACCATCAAACAAACTAAACTGCCAAAGATAGCATCCACCAGTAATTCTGAATACAGCAGATCTCTCAATATTATCATTTTATGGATCTGGAACATACTTAGGGCGAATCTTGGTCTTTCTGAGGTCAAGACCAACGATTGAAGTTCCTCTAGGAAGAATTACACCACCATGAATACTGTTTAACTTATACAGTTCATTAGATGATGATGCAAGATCTAAATTAGAAGTTAGATCAAGCGCAGGCAAATCATTAGTTACAGATCCATTTCGTAATCGGTAATTATTACTTCCATCTGGTATAAATCCTGGTCTATTATCAACTATATGATCACCTGGATAGAGAAGAACCGTAGTTTTCGCAAACCTATCATTATTCAATCCTCTCTGATATGAAAATCTTGCTGCTTCAATTAAAGCACGTTGAATCGTCTTGAATGGACGAGTCAGTGAATTACCCTGATTTTCGATGCTGTCTGTGGCATCCAAACTATTCGGATCGACGTAAAGAATAGTACCACGCGTTGATTTCAAAAAATTATCTAATCTGGAGAGACCCATCTTATTAGTTCTTATAGTCCGTTATAGATTATTTATCAAACGAAAAAAAGGATAACTCGATGACGAGTTACCCTTTTCGCACTTCCTTCACACATTTATATATTACTTCTTTTTTTCTCTAATGTCAAGTATGTACTCCACTGTATTTGCAACATCATCCATTGCATCACGAAGTTCTTTTTGAGTTCCAGAATGTTGTTCTATTTTTGTCACACCATTCCTGAATTCCTCACATAAAGTCCATCTCCACTGATGTATACCTTTTGAATACCACAAATTAATTTTCATAACAATCCTTTTTTTAAATAAGCCACTTACCCGACTTGAACGGGTGACCTGAGCTTTACAAAAACCCTGCTCTATCCAACTGAGCTAAAGTGGCATCAATCTACAGGTAATAATTCTGGGTTTTCTAATTCCAGTTCAAATAACATTGGATGACATTGTTCACTAATCAAATACATTGATGCACGATACATATCCTCTGCAGTCAACCTAGGATATGAATTTGCTAGTTGTATTACACTTGGATTTGTTCTAGCAAGTTCTGGGAGTTCATCAAAGGTAAATGGCATATTTTGAATCAAATACAACAATACTAAATGTTCTCCCTCATGATCATACCAAGCATACTTCGTGTCTATGTGGTATTTCATGGGTTTACTGAATACCCTAACGTATTTAGGGTATACGAGTAGGGAGACTTGAACTCCCACGGGCATTATGCCCAACAGATTTTAAGTCTGGTGCGTCTACCGATTCCGCCATACTCGCAATAAATTAACTTTCTTCAGATTTCCAAGTTGTTGGATGAAGACTGCAGTATTCGTTAAAAGTGATTTTCATCTCTTTATTAGTCAGTCCTGCGTTTCTTGCTGCTTTTGGAACATTCCACTTCGCCACGAATAACATTTCCATAGACTGTCGGGTTTCTGGTCTCATAATCGTAGCAAGTCAGGATTTTTTCGTAAAATGATGGTTTGTAGAAATTCATAAAAAGGTAATGGGGCAAAAATTTTGGGGAATTTTTTTACCCCCTTTTTTGGAATTAAAAGTCGATTTTCCCTCAGACTGGAGACGCATACGCAAGTGTGTCTTCATCAAGCACAGCACGACACAGTTCTAATACACTCATAAACTGGTCTACTGTCTCACAATCAAGAACCTTCTCGTCACCCTGCTCAGAGTACAGATAGAACTTACGTTTCACGGGGTCCACAACGCAGCGTGTGAGGTAGTCGTCTTGCATGGGGTTCATTTGATTACCTACGTATTATAGGTCATTCAGACATCTTTGTCAAGGTCTATGGAACCCATCTTGTCCTCTGGTCTCCTCCACTTGGTTTCACGACGGTCATAGTCCCATCCACCAATCAAATAATATTCATTATTGCCTGGATAGTCTTCAGGACTGTCTCCTTCGTATACAACATGAAGTTTTTCGTCATGGTCTAATGGGTTGATGTAACGTGCGGCCCAAATTTCATAATAGCAATGAATATTTGCCCCAGTGCCAGATTTAATTTTAATTGTCTTACCCCATTCAATACCATCAATAATAAGATCTTGAGAGTATCCAATCTGAGTTAGAGTTACAGTAATAGTTTCTGGATCAACGATTCCATCCCAATATTCAGGAAGTTCAATCTTATTAGAATCCTTCAAAGTTCCACGGACATAAATGCCTGCCTCTGGTCCCTCTGCAATGACGTGACGAATTCTCTTTTTATCATCTCTAAAGTGAGGAATATCAAATGCACCACCAATGGTCTTTGCTGACGTAGCACTACCATTGAAGATAGGTGCTGTGACCTCACCAGAAATAACAATATCCCCAGTACCCGTAATTCCTGGACTGTTTATTTTAAGACCATCAATTTGTGCAGTTTTATGATACCAAGGTAGACAAGCGTCTTCTGGGTACTCATCCTGATTTTTATTTCCCTTAAAAATATACTGATATGCACTAGATGGTCTTCCCCAAGTTGGATATTCTTCACAGTCTTTCTGAGGTGGAATATTTCTTTGTATAAGTTCTAATGGTCCTGGTTCTGCCATGATTAATCTCTAGATTGTAAGTATTCTGAGTTATCACCTGGATAATCGGCGGGTGACTCACCTTCATATTCTGCGATATTTCTTTCGCAGTCTTGTCTCTCTCCGTATATATGATAGAAACAATTGATTGGCATACCTCCCATCGATTGGAGATATACTTTTTCCTCATCAATCCTTTTTACAATTACGTCTTGATGAGCACCAATGGGAGTTAGATTGACTGTAATTGTGGTCCAGTCAACCAGATCTTTCCAATACAATGGTAATACGATCTCAGTTTTGTTTGTTACTCTACCCCTACAATACACATCAGCACTTGGTGCTTCTGGTGCAACATAACGAAGTCTCCATCCATCTTTTGATGGATGCTTAATATCAAAGTCTTTCTTTGCAGCAAGAAGATGACCTCCGCAGTTAGACATCACATGTCCTTGAGCGTAAAGATTTTGACCGACATTAATAGTTGCATTAGTGTCAATTATGTCATAGAAAACTGAGGTGCCAGATACTGCAAGTGAGTATGGATTGTTAATACCAGCGCATGTTCCTCCAAAAGCCTTGGGTGTTGGTGAATCATCATTTGTAAGTGGTGCAATCATCAAAGTGGCATAGGGAATTGCAAAACCTGTTGGTTTCCCAATAACAACAGGACCCTCTATACCGGCAGATCCATTAATTCTGCTGACACCTTCACCAATAGCCGGGAAGATACCAGTTCCAACTTTAAGTTGACCACCAATATTAGCGTCATCTAAATTAAATGTCATTTTACCTCCTATACTTGATTTTGTAGTTGTTGATATCTTTGACCACCAACTTTGGAATCTTTAACTGCGACTGCATCACTCACACCTGAAATAATATTACCGTATAAATTAAGACCAGCATTTCCAATTGCTTCGGTAATACCAGATGACATCATCTTAGTATTATTTACCGAGTTCATAACAATTTTCTTTGCATCACCACTAATATTTTCAGAGGCTTTAAATTTAATATTACCCTCTGCAGTATCCTCACCAACAGCAATTAACTCAATGTCATTTGCCTGTAATCTTATTTTACCATTAGTTGCTACAATGTCAATGTTACCATTTTTGGCATTGATCATCACAGCATCTTGATTTTTCTCCCTATTACTTCCACATTCAACTTGAAAGCATCCAGGACCCATAAAGGTCGTCCATCCAGGTCTTTGACCATCCTTATCCATGGAAAAGAAATGCTCACCATCAGAACAAAGAACTGCAAAATCAGAGATTACATCAGAATTTTTATGAATTTTCCCTGTATAAATTGCAGCATGATCTGTGCTAGTTTTTGATGCAGTGTAAGTCTTCTTTAAATTATTACCCCCATCCCTATCACCACTATTTCGTGTAGTTGCCATCTTTAATACTTAGAGTATGAACTATTTAACGCCTCAGATGAGATTATCTGGAGTGTTAGGAATGTTAAGAGTAGGATCATTTCGACTAGTCTCAGATCCTGTTCTGAGAATTGCAGAGGGTTCTACTGTCTGACGGTTGAGAATACTCTCCTGTAATGTTGCATAGACAGGGACAAGTTCACCAATGGTCTCAGAAATACCAGCAAAAAGATTACCATCTTTTGCAAATACTTGACCATAATATGGTTTTCCATTGACATACCCAGTTTTTCTAATACCAGGAATATCTACAACCTGCAGAACCGATTCATCTGGTAGGATGTTTTCAGGAATAATAACAGCTTTAAATACAGGTCTCCCTCTAAATCCTAAACCAGTGTTGGATGTTGGATAGATATTTGGATATTCTGTAAATCCATAGAATGGTCCAGGTGCAGGAACTTGAGTGCCAGTACCACCAGTACCAGAACCACCTGAGGGAATAAGTGGAATCAATACTCCAGTATCATCAGCAACTCCAATTTGACCAGGTAAGTCTTTTACCTGAAGAATTTGTGTCTCAGAGTTACCTATGATATCAAACCCACTGGTCTCATCATCAGTCCCTGGAGTTGGTGATGGAATCTCTGGTCTTCTTGCAACAGGGATCCCAATAATTCTACCAAAAATATCTAATTCTGGTGTAAATTCAATCGGAGGTCTATCAGGAACTTCGATAATAATTCTATCACCAGGGGTATATCCAATACCAGTGGCAGTTGGTATTATATCCACTAACTGGAGTGTTACAGGAATTCCTGTTCCACCACCCTCTGGGAATTCTGGTGGTGGATGGCCATTTCCTGGTTCTAAAACTTCAATTTCCTCAACAAAACCAGTCCCCTCGATTACCTTAGGACATGGTGGTGGAATAATCATCGCAGATGCACCAACTGGATTAGATGTCCACGGGGGACTTTCCGAACTGACTATCGTGATATCTTTGGTAATCTTAAGTGCAACTCCAGACGGATTGCTATTGAAAATATCTTTACTAGATGGAACATTTGTGAGTTGAACTTCGACATCATAGGTTCCACGACTTAATTCAACATATCTTTTTCTAGGTTCTCCTCTGAAGGATCTTACTTCTTGAACTTCTGTTCCATTTATAAAAAGTTTAGCAATGTTATCTGCTTGGAAAGCAAGATCATATCTTCCATTTTCTG
>VMHT01056881.1_pt1 | contig 15689 bp, 11 predicted proteins | sample 4693611 | NCBI WGS metagenome assembly VMHT01 (sample SAMN12280063, study PRJNA550983) | marine metagenome | isolation source: seawater sampled from same location over 5 years 0.02-0.2 micron viral filtrate | place: USA: collected off the coast of southern California halfway between the port... ... | reverse complement strand
CCACGACTTGTTCTTCTCGGCGATGATGACATTGAATCTGCACGGTTGCAATGGGCAGCCTCGTTGTTTAATCCGAAACATACGAAACTTGGCCCTGAGTTCAAATCTCTTATTTCGATTGACTCATTGATGAAGAGAAACATCGACCTCGTTGAACGATATCGTACCGGCCGACCTCAGAGCAACCTCAAGTACCTCAATACTCCATCTGGGCGCCTGTTCTTGCTCGGAGACATTGCTCGGATGCGACTCGCAGGACTTTCCGATAAAGGATTGAATCTCATTGAAGGCTTCATCAAAGAATTTGAAATCACGGATTGGACACACGGTGATGTCGTCCGTGCTTTACTCCACATCGATTCTGGCCGAATTCACACTGGCATTTCCATGGCAGAGAAATTGGCAATTGAACATCCAAGACACCCACACGTCCGTAATTTGGTAGGTGAACTCGCTCGTGCCGGCCATATGGACATGTTGCCATCTCAAGAGACAACCATCGAATGGCTCAACGATTCAGGCCTTAATTGGCTTGATGGATGGACCCGAAAGCACGTCGTTGCTCCTCCACCGACTTTCGGTAAGAAGCCACTCATTCAGCACGCATGGAATTCGAACGGGTGGACGGCCATGGACGGTGTAGGCAGTCTTGCTGTTGCTCGTTCAAAGAAATCCAATGGGTGGAAGGTCATCCAGAAAACATGGCCGAACGGTCTCCCAATGTGTTTGCACGTTCATTTGACCGGCATAATCGTCACCGTGTCCGGTATGCCAGTTGATATTGGATTCCCAGGTACGCTTGATCTCAAGACCATCGACAAGAAACATCTTCTCGAAATCTAGATGAGTCTTCGAAGGCGTTCCATTGCAGAGTCTGCTTGCGATAATTGTGCGAGGCAGTCTTCAACTCGTCCACCAGCTAACGCTTCAGCAGCCAGTGCAATTGCTTGTTCACAGGCTCTGCGGTTTTCATCTTCAATGGAGATGTTGCTGGCATCGCATTGATTGCGAAGTGTATGCCATTCTTCGACAACAAAGTCGTACAGTTCAAGAGCCTCTTCAGTCGCTTGTCCTTCATTATCCAAATCGGTTGTAATGGCATCAAGTAGAGCATTGGCATGGCTCCATTGCTTGGTATCAGCAGCATCCTCAACCGACTTCAAACGCTTTTCCCAGTCGTCCTTGTCGTCACGGTCTTTGAATTGTGCAACCAACTTCTTGCGCTGTTTGAGTCCTCTCCGGACGTTGTCCATCGCTGTGCGTTCTGCTTCTATGGAGCGAACAACGCCGTCTGCTAAACCAATCGCTTGGCTTGGGCTACCTGCATCGATGGCTTGTTCAGCACGCTTCAATCGCAATTCCATCTCTTCGGTGTCAAGGCCATCGGTCTGCTTGAGTTGCCGAGTTGCTTCTTTCAGAGATTCGAGCGCCCGACCTTGAGCATCTTCGTCTGCCAGTAACTGTTGAGGTATGACCGAGGCGAATTCGTACGCTTCACGTGGCGCTTCGCTTGCCAATTTCTTTCTCGCATCAGCAAGTAATTCCTTGAGATGTTGAACGCTTTCTGCTTCATTACCGGCAAGGAGTCGGCTGGCTTCAGCGATGGACTGTTCTGCAACACCCCACCATTCGATGATGTCATTGGCTAATTTTTTCGATTGTCTGAACAGCATTTCACCCTCACGGAGTGAGCCGAGTTTCACTTCTCGTGCACCCATGTCAAAGGATTTCCGGGGGCGCTTAGCGGTTGGTGCGATGCTTTCCGCCTTTTCGATAGCTGAGAGTGCGTCCGCTTGGATGATTTCGACGTCACCACTCAGCGATAGCGTCCTTTCGATGTCTTCCTCGGCTTCATCCAGTAATTTCATGCCGTATTCAGGGTCAATGTGGCCTTCTTCTTTCGCGGTCATCACGAGGCTGGATGCTTGGTCGACTGCTGCACCATCCGCTTTGAGTTGCAGTAATTGTGACTCAATTCCGTCCAATCGCTTGGTGAATATCTTGCGTTGCCCGCGCTGATCATCGCCAACAAACCAGATGTATCCTGTAGCAACGATTGCGGCTACAAGTGAGGCGATTGATGCAATCCACTCGTAGGTCATCGATTCAGGCATCTCGCCCACGAACAGGGAAAATGCTGCCACTCCACCAAGGCCGGTCATAATGGCTCGCCAACGGAGGACATCTAATCCACCTTGCAGCACATTGGAAGAAGTTTGGTAGCATGCATAGGCGACAACGATTAGAAAAGCACTGCCGAGTAGAGCAGTGTTCCCCTCAGTATTCAGGTGCTTTGCTGCTAACATAAGGAGTACCGGCCAAGCGATGCAGGCAAACGAACCGATTCGAGTTCGTGCTTTCGCATCGTCAAGAACTGAGTCTTGTAGGATAAGTCCGTATGCGATGATGAGAAGTGGGTATCCCAAACCCTCAAGTAATCCTGAGTCGCCTTTCAATGCGGTTTGAAGGTTCGGCCACATGAGCCATACAGCACCGGAGAGTATGACCAGCGAAGAAGCGGTCGTCAGCCGTTCAATGCGTTGCTTTCTGGCTTGCCGTGCAGCGTCGATTGCTGCATCTACATCCGCCCAAGCATCGAGAGCCATGACACTCCTCGGTTGCATCACGGTGATAATCACTCCGATGTTTCGTCCACCACTTTGGTGTTCGTGTTCAACATAATTGACGGGAATGTTCATGGGTGTCTTTGACTGCCTTTCATGATGGAAGGGAGCATTGTGGCTGGACTTATCACTATGGATGACTTGACAAACGAACAAATTCTTGAGATTTTAAGCGATGCTGAACGCTTGTTACCCGTGGCACGTGGAGAGTTGTATCTACCGCTCTTGAAAGGGCGAATTCTCGGAAACTTGTTTTTCGAGCCGAGTACTCGCACGCGTATGTCGTTCGAAACGGCAATGAAGCGACTTGGAGGAGATGTCGTCAATCTAGGTGACGTAAAAACATCCTCGGTTGTCAAGGGTGAAACGTTGTTTGACACCATCCAAATGGTTGATGGTTACACCGATATTATTGCTATGCGCCACCCTCGGCAGGGTGCGGCCCAATACGCTCAAGACGCTGCTCGAGTTCCTATTCTCAACGGCGGTGACGGCGCTGGACATCACCCGACTCAAACGATGCTTGATCTGTTCACGATACAACAAGCTCACGGGCGCTTAGACGGCCTCAAAGTCGTTCTTGCAGGCGATTTACGCTATGGTCGAACCGTTCACTCACTTTCCCATGCTTTGGTACGGTTTGGTCGCGACCTCGTCTTTGCCAGTCCGGACCTGCTTCGCATGCCGGAGGAAATCGTTTCTGATTTGCGTGCTCATGGGGCCAACGTTGTTGAAACCGAAGATTTGTACGGTTCGATGGCAGAAGCCGATGTCGTTTACATGACTCGAATCCAGAAGGAACGCTTTGCAGATGAAGATGAATATGCACGCTGTGCCGGTGCATACAAACTCCACGCTCGTCACCTCGAAGATGTCAAGCAAGACATGATTGTCATGCACCCATTACCTCGTGTCGATGAAATTGACCCAACTGTGGATAAAACTCGTCATGCCCTGTACTTCGAACAAGCATTCAACGGAGTAGTTGCACGAATGGCATTACTGTGTCGCCTTCTTGGAGTAACTGTTCCTGCTGATGTCCATGCTGAAGGAGGTGCTCTCTGATGTCGAACGAACACAGTATGCGACGAGTGACCGCAATTCGAAACGGAACGGTCATCGACCACATTCCTTCAGGTCAGGCAATGCGTGTCTTGGAAATGCTTGGAATCGGTGGAGAAACATCCGTTCCAATTTCTTTGGTGATGAACGTTCCTTCAAAGAAGATGGGCTCAAAAGACATCATCAAAGTCGAAGACCGTGAATTGACACAAGGAGAACTTGACCGCCTCGCTCTTGTCGCACCTGATGCGCATGTAGCCATTATCCGAGCCTATTCGGTTGCGGAAAAACTCACCATTAACCTCGGTGAGGAAGTCGTCAATGTTGTTCGCTGTACCTTCTCGAACTGTATAACAACCAATCTACGTGAACCTCAAGCACATCGCTTGCGTGTCGTTGAGCGAGACCCTCTTCAATTGCGCTGCCACTACTGTGGTCGTCCACAAGACCTCGGAGAGTTGGCGAACAACGTCCTATGATTCGTCGTTCATCAATTGACGCATATCGCACGCTTTGCATTGTACGCCTGAAGTGAGTTCACCGCATGTTTGGCACGGCGTAGGTGGAGCCGGACGAGCCTCTGAGCCACCCAGTTCGATCACTTGGTCTCGCAGTAACTTGATGTTATCAGCCATACGTAGCAGGCCATGGCGTGTTCCTGGGACATCAGCCTCCATTTGAGCCACCATTTCTCGATGCCTCCACCGTAAAGCTCCTTGAGCATGCGGGCATTCTTCATGATGCAATGGTAGGTTTCTGTGCAATGCATAGAGGTGGACCTCTTGTTCAGGAATCCATCGCAACGGAACGATACGTGGTGCTAATCCATCAACTGGAGTTGTTGTATGAGGTGCGAGTCGTAGCGTTCGTTCGACATCACCGTTTGTCATGTTCATGAGTACGGTTTGAGCCATATCGTCGAGGTTGTGCCCGAGTGCGACGTAATCCGCATTGACGCGTTTTGCCAGGTGGTTGATACCTTGTCGCCTGAACACCCCACAATAGGAACATGGCATGCGTGGTGCCTCTTTGTTGTCTTTGACCAAGCCTGGAATCTTACTTGCGACTTCATCCATTTCTTTGAAACTCAACTCAGGATAGGATACAGTGATGAATTCTATTCCAAGCCGCTCACATAATTCTTGCGCACAGACCAATGAAGGGGGGCGGTAACCCTCAATCCCTTCGTCTACTGTTCCTGCGATGATGGTGACATCTGGGCGCTTGCCGACTCGGTCAACCAAGCTGTCAAGCAGGACTGCTGAATCTTTTCCGCCGGATATCGCCACGAAGATCACAGTGTTCTTGTTTCGAGGCAAGATAAGTTGCTGGCGGAGTTCCTTTCCGATTTTTTTACGAACCGATTTGGCCATGTGTTCTCCGCACAGGATACGTCCAGAGTAGGCTTGTTCCAAGATTGCAGGTTTCGAACAACTGTCGCAGGTTGGTACCGAAAACAGCGGTTCCCCCTCTTGCGCCATGGTACTTGCGTGCACCTCTACGGTTTGAGTTCACCGCTTGTCCTGTGTAGAATCGTTGCATTGGAACAATTCTTTTCTTCAAATATTCCAATTGCAATTTCAATTTTTCAATTGAAAAAGTTTACCCACGACCTCACTTTTCGGGCTGTTTTTGTCGACAATTCTTCAGGTTATATGGCGCGGAAATCATTGCAAGAATAGTTCTCCGCGCTGCCTTTTTTTCAATCTCCAGTTGGAAAATCAATTTGGGTCTTCAAATCCCCCTTTAGGGGGATAAAAGCGCAAAACTACTTGAAGGCCACAGCACTGACCGATTGTTTGAGAACCATGCTGCAACGCGCACTTGCTGGATTATGCCGTCTTGAAGGCGTCAATCACGCTATGCTCATTGATGGTTCTGGCCAACTCTTGGCCAGTGTTGGAGATGAAGGCATTTTTGCACCCGTAGATCAGGCCATTGAGATGCTAAACGTCGCCCAAGAAACCGGCCACGCACTTGGCTTAGGCCAAATCTATGAAGTGTGGAGTGAGAGTTCATCTCGCATGGTCTTGGATGTCGTTGGGCCGAATCGCATCGTCGTACTCAGTGGAGACGGCGGCCGATTAGCACGATGGCGACATGCGCTTGACCGCGACCGTCGAATCATAGCGACAACCCCCCAAATGTGAGTGATACCATGTTTAATTTACCCGAAGGAAAACCAATTGAAGGAACAATCACTGTCGGAAACGGCTCTATTCAGCCGTTTGACCATGGTGTCATTAGCACATGGATTGGGCGACGAAAAACACCTGCAGGACACCGATTGGTTCGAGCAGGTCGTGTCGTTGGGTGGCTCGCTGAATCCGGCAAAGGCAAATTGCTGCTTGCTGGCAAGGAAGCTCGACTTCGTCTTGAAGACATAGAATCCAAGGAGAACACCCGGTATATCGCTGGCGAATATTCACTTGCAGGTCTTGGAAGCGTCGCTGAAGTCGTTCCTGAAGCGTTCGAATACGCAGCTGACCGACAAGGCCTTCTTGCTCGTGGCGATGCTGTAGTCCGCCTCTTGTCTCGAGATTTATCTGCTGTTCTTCGAACAATGGTTGAACGTGAGACCGTCCGAGGAGCAATTGCGATCGACCAAGGCATGCTCATCGACAGCGTAGGAGATTTACCGAACGATGCAGAAACGCTCGCTCGAGAGATACACTCGACCCTTGAAGCAATGAACATCAGCATTGTCGAAGATGACAGCATCGTTGGTGGTAGCCATTGGACCATGCATCACGAAGGTGGTTCTCTTCTTCTTGCTCAAGCAGGAGATGTATCGCTGGGTGTTTGGACCGAAGCCAATACCAATCACGCTCGTCTCATCTCAGCAGCAGCAGCAGTTCTCGAAGGAGAACTCGGATCGGTTGGTGCTTCAGGAGGGCCGATGCCGGAAGGTTTCGTTCTCCGTGAAGGTCGTGGCGGTCCAGATGCGATTCTATCTATGCTAACTTCAGGTGTAAGTGAAGAGGTAACCGGCCACCTTCAATCCGGCCAATCTTCGACCGCAGTTTCTGTTCTTTTGGCACGTGGCGTCCCCGTTGGGATTTCTGCTCCTGAGGGGCAGTCGCTGGAGGAGGCAATGCTCACCTTTACCGATTCGTCTCGAATCCTCAAACTTCACCGATTACCTGCAGGTACAATCGTTTCTCGAGATTCCGGTACGGTGGAAGAGTTCCGACTCGACGACTTCCATGACCTTCTGGTAACACTCCGCACTCGTTCAGAAAGCCGCCGAGCAAACCTCAAGAGCAAACTCACCGATTTGTTTGGGTTTGAAATTGGTATGGAGCAATTGCGAAAGAGCCGTTCCAGTGCCACATTCCCTGAAACAGTTGGCGATGTAAGCGGTGGACTGCCTGGTGAGGTTTCACAACCGTTGGCAGTTGATGCTGGTCTGCGTCGCCGATTGGAAGCCGCTGAACACAAAATCAGCGATTTGGAAAAAGAAAAGGCAGCGCTCGCCAGCCGTTTAGATGAAGCGCAATCTGGGAAGAAAGCCGCACAGATTCTTGCCCGTGAGGCATCAGAATCCCGACAAGAGTTCCTTACGAAGGTTGAATCTTCAAATTCATCGCTTGATTCTCTGCAACTGGATGTTGCAGAATCTCGAGCAGCAGCAGAACAAGCAGAGAACCGAGCTGAACGCCTTGTTCGCCGTGTGAATGAACTTGAACATCAGGTGAGTGTCCGAGCTGCTGAGTTGGCAAAGGCTCTGGGTCATGCTGACTCCAGCGAAACACTTCGCTCATCGATTGAAGAGTTGGCACTGAAGGAAGCACAACTCAACGGCGACCTTCTCGCTGGAAGCGAAAGGCTTGCCACAATCCGTCAACAATCGGACGACGATGAACGACGGCTTCGTGTTCTGCAAGAACAAGTTGAAGCAACACGTGAACGACATACACGAGCGCAGGCTGAAGCAATGATGATGGAAGACAAGATTCATTCGAACTCCTCGGAATTGGAATCCATTGAAGCAGAAGCAAAAGCAGCCCGTCGAAGAGCGGAGGAGGATCGCAACCGTTTGGCTACAGACGAGGCACGTCAAGCACAAGTTCAGGCTGAATTGCGAGAACTGATGTCTGAACGCCGACAAACTCTCCGTGAATTGGGAGACCTTGGCGCTCGCAGAGGTCACGCAGAGGCTGAACTTGTTTCCCTTATCGAGCGTGCTGAAGCACTTTCTCAAGCGCATGAAGAGGCACTCTCAGATATTCAAGAAGCAGAACGCCTTCGAGCAAGACTGGCTGAAGAACCTCTCGCCCAAGCACTGCTTGACGATGCATCCACTTTTGATGGCCTTGGTCCAGTTCTTGAACGTCTTGAGAATGCCCGTGCATTGGGTTACTCAGTCACACTACTCGACCGTGCAGTCGAGCGTGGATTGCAAGTGATTCAATCCACTGTAGATCATGTCGCAGCAACACCACGGCATCTGCTTTCCAGTGAAGTGATGACGCTTCTTGAACGTCAAGTCCCTCAAACAGCAGGTGCAGTTCGCGGTCTTGCACGATGGTCTGTCCAACAACGGCTCGAACATCAGTTGGGTGAAACGGTAGGTCATGTCGTTATTGATCTCGAACACCTGTTGGAAGATTTCGACCGTTCGATTACCATGTTGCGTCGATTAAGAAACGTCTTGGAACAACTCGTTCGACTCGGTGCACCTCCGCATGAAGTTGATGCACTGCTGAACAATTGCACCCGCCCTGAAGCACTACCAAGCATCGCACAAGCAACACGCAAGTTGATTCAAGTTGCACTCGATGACATCTATTTGGAAGCCGACCAGCGTGATGCAGGTGAGGCTATTGCATTGGAAGACACTGCTCGTGTGCTTGAAGAACTCATTACTCAATTGGATGCTTCTGGTCTTGCAAACGGCGTTCCAAGTGGAATGCTTTGGGAATTCCAACGCGACGGTTTGTTGCCGTATGAACGCAACTCAATACCGGATGCGCAACGAACGCCTGTAGAGCAAGACATGCTTTCTGACATGGAGCCTTCCCTGGCCGGACAAGTTCCTGTTTCCTTGGATGTCGTCACTGAAACTACAGTTGTCGACGAATCCGGTTGGGAACAGATGCCAACGCCTGTGGATGAAGATACACCAGAGGTAGTGAACTCCATTCGTGCACCTGCAACGGTCAGCGAAACAGAACACAGTGATGAACGAGCACAACTTGAGGCAGAATTGGCTCGTCTTGATGCGTCTTGGGACCGCCGAAAAGAGCCGGTCGCAGAACAATCGACAGACCCTGCCTTGGCAGCACTTGAAGCCCGTTTATCGAATGTTGATTTTTGAGGTGAGCGTATGACGGACTCACCCACCATCGTCAACCGTAGCGAATCTTCTGGACGACGCTACCCACTGTTCGTTGAGCGAATCTTGCTGGTCCTCGTCATTGCAGGGACATGGTTTCTTCATCCGATGGTGATGGATGCTTTGGGTGGTGCCGTTGGTACAGTAGCCGCATGGTGCGGCTTGCCAATGCTGTTGTTGATGTGCGCAGAGCTTACTGGAAGAGTTCTACAATCCGTTCGCAACGATGCGTGATTAAATATCGACAACTTTCTTTTCTGCAGGCATTGCGTCACCGTTCTTTCGAGCGTAGATGAATCCCCAAATTCGTTCCCATGGAACGAAGAACCGTAGGAGAGCCATGATGCTCAAGAACATAGCCGCAGAGATCACCAATCCATAGGTCAGGGACAATTCGATTGATTCAGAGACTTGCCCTGCCCACTGACTGCCCGTTGAGTCTTCGACAAAGCCGAGAAGAACGGTGTGGAATCCAAGCGCAATCATCGTTGCAATTCCAGTGAGTCCAAGGAATCCAAAGGTGTGTTTGAGATGGGTATTGAGTACGTTGTCCATTTGGCGAACATATTCAGGGTCACGCTTGCATGACTCTGGGAGCCTGTAAGCATACTCAAGGTAGCGAATAACGCCGTATGAAGATTCTTGGAACACCATGATGAGGACGGCAATCATAATCAACGCAAACTGTTGTTTGGTAACCAACATCAGTCCGAAGATACCGATTGTTGGTTCGCTGAATTGAGCGCCAATCACACTGACTGAATCTCCGTACGAGCCCAATTGCCCGTTGATGAGTGGGAAGGCAAGGATTGCGTGTATGCCAAGGAAAAGCAATGTGAAACCTATCGCCCACGCAATTGAACGGCGAGAAAGCCCCCATATGCCACGAACGCCCATGATGACCGGCAAGAGGTAGAGGAAGAGAATCATCAATGAAAGTATCATCAACAGAGGCCATTCTAAGGTGCTCAGTTCGCTTGAGTTTGGTAATCGCAAGTCGAAGGAAAACAACATGCCTGTTAGCCAAGACAACAACAGTTGTCCGACCAATACGACGATGAGAGTGATGATGAAACCAAGTTTAACCCGTTGTTGAACTTTCGGAGTTTGGAATGCGAGTAAAGCCATACCGCCTCCAACCACGAGTCCGAGAACCAAAGGTACGAAGAAGCGAGCAAGGCCATTTCTTCCTTCACCAGTCAACCAATCGCCAATCGGGAGTTGGTCTCCAATCAGCAGTTCAATGGTGTCGAACAGCATGGTGTGGTCAATGGAGCCAACGACATAATTCGAGACAACTTCGAGATACATACCGACCAAAGCCATGGTGGCAATAACCTGAAGCGATATGATTTGCCACTGCTTTCGGAGCAGTTTCAGATGCAATGTTCGCGGACTGATTTCACCGGTAACGGTGACGTCGCCCTGCAATCCAACATCTTCAGCCATCTCAATACCCCCTCACTTGCATCAATGCTTGTGACAAGTCCATGTCTGGCATCCAGTCAATGACCATCGCTCCAGAACCAGCCAGTGTGGTAAGACGGTTCTGACGTTCGAGTTTGAGCACTTCATAGGACATACGAGGAATACGACTGACCAATCGCTCAAAGTCTATGCTTGATGGCGAGAGTACGGTCACTTCGTGACCGCGCCCAACAAGGTCTCGTACCGCAGCAGGAACAGTTCCGTCGCCTTCGCAAGAAGAGATGATGAACACCGGGCTGCCTCGGCTGAATCTTCCACTCAGCGAGTTTGTTACAGCTTGCAACGGCATCGTCCCTTTAGGAGATACGCCTGCAAGAGCGCTGAGGATTTTGAAATACTGCTTGTCGCCGGTGTCCGGCGGGAGATAGGCGAGGCTGTCATCGAAGATGGCCAGAGCCACAGAATCTCTTCTCTTGAGGAAGAATGCTGCAAGACTGGCGGCTGAGACAGTTCCCATTTCAAGAGGATTCTTCAGTACAGTACCGATTCGAGCGATGTCTCTGCTGTCGAGAAGAATATACAGGTCCGTAACTGCGTCTCGACACTTTTCGTTGACCATCAAATCGCCGGTTCGGGCGAAGGCCTTCCAATTGATGTTCTTGAACGGGTCGCCGGGGACGTATTCTCGCAATGAGTAGAACTCTGAACCCTGTCCAGGTGTTCGCAGTGTTGTGGCTCCAGTGTACATCTTTGGAGTGCGTGAACGGAGGAATGCTTCCTCAACTTCTTTGATTTGTGGAAAGATGACAATGTCGCTGTGGTGATCGACATACATTTCATCCACGCCCAAGTTGAAGGTGTTACGTGAACGCAATGAAACCGGTCCAATCGAGAAATGACCTCGTAATGGGCAGCGTAATACATAGCGTATTCGAGCACTTTCTCCAGGTTTGAGATTGAGGCGCATCTGGTTAAGTCCGCTTCTCAATTTCATTTCGTGAGGGATGTTATCGTAGACTTCTAAGAGTTGCGTGTTTCGGTTGGAACGGTTGGTTACCAACAATTCAACGTACAAGTCATCGCCTTTGTAGAGATTATCTGCAGAGAGCGTTCGTTGAACTTCAACATCTCCGTGGCCTGAAATCCACGAATTGACGACAATGAAGGCAATGAAGGTAAGTCCTAAAATCATCATCTGAAGGTTTGCAATCATCATCCCGATGAGAATCAGTGCGATGCCACCGGTGAATGTGAAAGATGCCTTACGTGTCCACATAATCTCACCTCAGGTTCTTCCCCATGCTTTGATTCGTTTGACGACAGCAACCGTCTGCTCCAGTGAATATTTGCCTGGCTCAATAGCGAACTTTGCTAACACTGGATCGTTGATGAGTGACACCAGTTCACGAGCGGGCATAGCGTGGAACTCTTCTCTTGACAGGCCGTTTTGGTTTCTGACCTTTGAGAGGAACACTTGTCGGATTTTATCGGATTTTGCGTAGTATGTATAGCGGTTTGCATCTCCGAATCCATAGTAAATGATGCTGAACACGTGACGCCAAGGCTCTGGGTCTCTCTTCTTGATGAGTACTGCCTCGAAGGCAATAAACAAGCCGAGGAACAGCAGAAGCATAGCAAGTCCTTCACCGGTGAAATAGACCAACAGGAAGTATACCGTGTTGTAGGTGTCTGCGAACAGTGCGTTTTGTGGGTGTCTTGATTCATCAAAAATAACCACTGCGTTTTCTGAGGGTTGGCCTTCTTCCCCGATTTTACTCGACATAAGCGCCTCAGCAATGAAATCCAGCGCCCATTTGCGGTTATCGTTTTCTGGAATACATTTCGTGTTGTTGGTCACACATTCGTTTGTTCCGTACAATGGATTGTTCGGATCGTTGAACCCTTCGTAATCGTAGATGGCGTTGATGAGCGCTGAACCATCGGCCATGAATACAATTCGACCGCCTTCACCAGGGTCGCATGATTTTCGTGCACATGCTTCGATACTGAGATTGAATTGTCCCCAAAGGTCGGGCGTTTCGGAGTTGACCTCGTTGCCAACCCAGATCTCTCCGTCGCCGTTGACATCCACTGTCGCTTCGTTACTGGTCACAGCTCGTATGGATACTTCTGAAAGTGCGCCGTTCACTCCCGGGATAAGTTCCAAGGCCGTGATGTTGTTGAGCAGCATTTGGTAGGTTGCGTTGTACGATATTTCTCCGTTGTTCCAATGGTGGGCGCAAAGACCGGCATCTTCCAATGGCATGGACTGTCCGTTCATGAGTTTGCACGGGTGTGCTCCTTCGCCGCTGGCGCCGCTCCATCGTTCGTGAACTGAAATGGTGTCAGGGTCAATACTGCTGCCGTTCATTCCGCACGGTGTGGCTTGCACACACATCCAGATGTAATTGTAATCCAACTCTTGGACGTATGTTGTGTCAAACAACTGATAACCGGTGTATCGAACGCCGTAGGCTTGAGCAATGCTGCCTGCAAAACCGTAGTCGTCAAGGATCAGTGCAGTGCCGCCAGCGTCAACAAATTCGACGATTGCGTCAATTTCCGAAGGCGAGTATCCGTCTTCAGCAGCAATGGTGATGAAGCCGTCGCTGTCAAACTGCGGTAGAGAGAGTGTGTCCCGTTCTACACCTGCCAAAATGTAGGTGGTGTTTCGAGGGTCTTCAATGTCGGCAAGAAGAAGTGGGCTGCTCACCAATGAGTTGGTTTGAATCCCCATGTCCTTGATGTCTTGGCGGAATGCAGACATATCGTTCCAGTCGTCATCGTATGCGGACAACTGGTTGGTGTTTGTCACGTTGACAAAATTAATCAAAATACTTAGCAACAAAACCAGCATTACCGACCAAAATGCGGCTTGGAGGCCTATTCTTCGATAATTAAGATTCAAGTCTTCAAGCATTGGTCCACCTCTAGAGCACTGTTCCGACATTCCCACGTGTTCCTTTGGGTTTAGAAGGTTGTTATTCGGCGAGTGTCAAATGCTCATTCCAAAAGCGCTTTGAATCTCGAAAATTCAGTCTTCTCAACGTTTTAGGTGGACACGAGATGCAATACGTGAGACTTCATCGACAGGGATCTGCATAAGGCCCTCAATCATCTCCCAAGGTAGAACAGTAGGATCGATGTCTTGTTCGACTTTGACACGTATTGCTGAGATTGAACCGGACTGCTTGTCGAACACAATGTCACGCAATGTACCCAAGAGCACACTGTGTGAATCGACGACTTCACGTCCAATTATTTCTCGTGCAAAGACAGCCATAGTTTCACTCCACTGACGGTTTAACCACACCTATGCAGCACATCAATGCGTCGATTCAAGGACGGCCCTCACATCGATTCCATTCCAAATCCAGTGTCTCTGGAACGCTTGATATTCGAGAGGCCGGATGTGAGCAATGTTTCCATCTTCTGGTAGTAGGCGAGCATCTCTGCTGTAACCGTTGGTCGGACACGCTTAATGGCGTCTTCGAAGTGAGTTTTGGTGACCTTCTTCTTGCCTGCACGCATACAGATGAGTGCAGCTTCACGGCATACTGCTTCAATGTCAGCACCGGTAAATCCGTCGAGACCACCGATGATGTCCTTGAGAGAGAATTTCGATAGAGGCATTCCTTCGCTGTGGATTTTGAAGATGACTTCTCGAGCACCCGCATCCGGTGGAGGAACGTGGAGGACACGCTCAAATCGACCGCTGCGAAGCAATGCAGGGTCAATCATCTCAGGTCGGTTGGTGGCAGCAACGATAATCACGCCGTCCAAGGATTCGACGCCGTCCATGCTTGCGAGCAATTGGTTGACAACTCGGTTTCCGACATCGCTTCCTTCCGTACCCGAAGAGGAGCGCATGCTTGCTATCGATTCGAATTCATCGAGGAAGATGATGGCAGGTGCAGATTGCTTCGCTTTCTTGAAAATTTCGCGGATTCCACGTTCGGATTCGCCAACCCATTTGGAAATCATTTCCGGGCCTTTGATGCTGATGAAGTTCGCTTGAGCTTCGTTTGCAATCGCCTTCGCCAGCAGCGTCTTTCCAGTACCTGGTGCGCCGAACAACACGATTCCTCTCGGTGGTTTAATTCCGAAGTGTTCGAACAATTCAGGCTTTGTTAATGGCCATTCAACGGATTCCTTCAGTCGGTCTTTGACTTCATCTAATCCGCCTACTTCGTCCCATGTGACTTCAGGGATCTCAACGTAGATTTCACGGAGTGCTGACGGTTCAACATCCTTGATAGCATGTCGGAAGTCGTCCATTCGAACTTCCATCTTTTCGAGAACTTCCGGTGGTATTGTCTCTTCTTCCAAATCAATTTCCGGAAGGTATCGACGCAGTGCCTTCATCGCCGCTTCACGGACGAGGGCAGCGAGGTCAGCACCGACAAACCCGTAGGTGTTGTCGAGAACCCAATTGATTTCGAAATCATCCGAGATAGGCATTTGGCGTGTGTGGACGTCCATGATTTCACTGCGGCCGTCCCGGTCTGGTACGCCAATCTCGATTTCACGGTCAAACCGTCCCGGTCTTCTCAAAGCAGGGTCAATAGCGTCTCTACGGTTTGTTGCACCGATGACAACAACGTTGTCACGGCCTTGCATACCGTCCATGAGCGTGAGCATCTGTGCAACGACTCGTCGTTCAACTTCACCGCTCACGTCTTCACGCTTCGGACAAATCGAATCGATTTCGTCAATGAAGATGATTGCTGGAGAGTTGTCTGCAGCCTCATCAAAAATCTCTCGAAGTTGCTTTTCCGATTCACCGTAATACTTTGAGATGATTTCCGGGCCGTTAATGCTCTTGAAGTGGGCGTTTACTTCGGTAGCAACCGCCTTGGCAATCATGGTCTTTCCAGTTCCCGGTGGGCCGTGAAGCAGTACGCCCTTTGGCGGGTCAATCCCCAACCGTCGGAATAACTCTGGGTGCTTGAGAGGCAGTTCAATCATTTCACGAACTTTCTGCAGTTGCTGTCCGATACCGCCAACGTCCTCATAGGTGATGCCTTCAGATTGGCCGACATCAACATCGTCAACCGCTTCGTCTTTGATGACAATATCTGTATCGTTGGTCACCTTGACGATGCCCTTTGGGGTTGTTTGGAGAACGGCGAACGGCAGTGCTTCAGCAAACAAGGTCATGCCTGGGATAAAGATGCGGTCACCTTGAACGACAGGCCGCTTGGACAATCCCCGGCGAGCGAATCCTTCGATTCCTG
>VMHT01007293.1_pt1 | contig 15689 bp, 21 predicted proteins | sample 4693611 | NCBI WGS metagenome assembly VMHT01 (sample SAMN12280063, study PRJNA550983) | marine metagenome | isolation source: seawater sampled from same location over 5 years 0.02-0.2 micron viral filtrate | place: USA: collected off the coast of southern California halfway between the port... ... | reverse complement strand
GCTCACACTGTCGAGGAAATTATGGGTGTTATCGCTCATGAGATTGCTCACATATTTATGGGGCATCATATCCGCATGGGCAAACGTGACCATGAGCAGTGGAACATTGCTTGCGATTATGCAATCAACGGCTGGCTGACCGATAGCGGCATGGTACTGCCGCAAGGTGGTTTGATTGACCCACAATATACTGGGATGACCGCAGAAAAGATTTACGACCTGTTACCACCGCAACCACCAGAAGGCGGCGAGGGCGGCGGCTGGGGTGAGGTCAAACAGCAAAAGAATGCTGATGGCTCAGAACTGTCTCAAGGTCAGGTCAAGCAGGAACAGGCAAGCATCAAGCAACGTGCCATGATGGCGGCGAATGCGGCAAAATCTGTTGGCAAACTGCCAGCCGCTATTGAAGAGATTATCGCTAAGATGCGGCGCGTCACAGTCGATTGGGGTGACGTTGTGCGGCGGTTCGCTGGCGGTGATCAGCCAGATGATTACACCTTCTCACGCCCTCAGAAAAAGTATTGGACGCAACAACGCATCTGGTATCCATCTGTCAAAAAGCTGGGCGTTGGTGACTGGGTGATTGCACCTGACACATCAGGCTCTATGTCTGGTCAGGAATTGGAGATGGCACTAGGCGTTATCAATCAGGCTATTGAGGACTACCAGCCTGAGAGTGTCACCATTATCACATGGTCAGGCGGTTGCACTCGTCACACTACACTAGCCAAGGGTGAGACAATGCCCCAGCTAGAATGTGATGACAGGGGCGGTACTAATGTAGAGCCTTTGTTCCGCTATGTCAGAGACAACCATATAGGATGTGACAAGATGTTTGTCGTGTCTGACATGGGCATTTGGGATTACCCAGACACAGTGCCTGACTACCCAGTGCTGTGGCTATCTACTGCACCTGATAGCCGCTTCGCTAAGACACCGCCCTTCGGGGATATCGCAGTAATAGAGGAAGCCGCCTAGTGCGGCTTTCTAATTTTGTATCACACTACAAATTGGGAGTAATAAAATGGACGCAGTAAAAAATTACAAAATGATGGAACTGGCAAAAAAGCAGATGCTTGATACCTGCGATGCTTGGGGCGTTCCTCATAAAATGGCTAAGGATATCAGGATAGCCAGCCGCCATAACTTAGATGGACTGAAAGATTATTTCGATACAGAAACATCTCAAGGCTTTAAGGTGTATGGTGCGTTTTATGATTATGTAGATGACCTCATGGGCGCGATAAGTTCATACAGGAACAGCCGTTCATTGCGTGAAACTTACAACCCTATGGGCAAGCACAAGGTCTTAACAAAAGACCAAGCAAGAAGTACACTTGGGGAGTTTTTCCCTCGCTCAAATACTGATGTTCACATTGCCACTTCTTCTAAAGAAGTAGGCACAGAACAGAACAACCCCAAAAGCAGTTGGAACAAATCAACTGATATAATAGTCAGCATTTCTTGGTATCGTGCAGTGTTTCAGCGTGGCCTTGCCATTATCAATTCATCCAAGGGCAAGAGGTTTGTTCTATCCGCAAAGCCTATTGACGTAAAATATTGTCAAGAGGAAGGGATGACCGTCTACAGGGTGACTGCTGTAGCATTCAAGAATGGACTGGGTACGTCAGAGATAGGCTACCTATGCACATACGGCGATACGTCACAACACAACCCAGCAGTCGCAACCGCTGATGGCAAGGACGCTATCCCACACTCATACAGCGACACCGTGACCAAGGCCTACAAGCTGTTACGTCAACGTGCGGTTCGTAATATGACCAAGATGTTCAACACCTAATATAATGATGATGAGGAGAAAATCATGAAAAATAAAAATGGCAACAAATTCAAGAAACCCAAACTAAACACCCCATCTGATTGGCCTCGTCCTTGGGATGAAGTAAATGAAGGTGATTGGGTAATTTTCTGTTTTTACATCCTTAGATGGAAAACATTTAACCGTCCCGATGCATTCAATATATATGGGTTTTCCAGCGGACGATACAATAGGGTTTGGTGGGGCAAAAAAGTTTTGCATTATCGTTTCAAAATTAGACGAATTATAAAGAATGAAACGTGATTACAGAGGGGCGGCAGTTGCCGCCCTTCTTTTCATGATAGTTGTAGATGCTGGCATAGACGCTGGCGAGGATTACAAAAGGAGAAATTTGTATGGTAGTACAAAAACCACTGGTTAATTGCATCGGTCAAGTCCAAGAGGATATCGACAATGCAAATCACGCTGTTACCATTATATGGGGTACAGATAGAGATAAGTCTGAAACATACGCTTTCAATACAGAAGCAGATAAAGAAATGTTTTTGTTGGGAGTTGACGCTTCTAATGGCTGGTTAGAATATGAAATAGAAGGGGAAGATGATGAATGATTTAGTTTGGATTGTTTTAATTATTGGTTCATCAGTCGGCATGGTCGGCTGGTGTTGTTTTGTAATGGATGTATGGAAGGAGATGAAACGCGATGTCACTAGTAAAACTAACTCTCACTAAGGGTGAGGCTTGCGCGGTTGGTGTAGCACTCGACAATTTAGTTGAACAGCTTACCCAGCCATATGATTATGACAACAGGGAAAAGTTAATTGAAACCCTGAATGCTCAAAAAACTTTGGAAGAGGCTGTTGACGATGCAGAAGAAAACACAAATCTCGTTTACTTCTAAAGAGGTAAACGCCTTGTTGCTTGCCCTTAATTCTTTCTACAATCAAAAGATGCATGAAGATAAGGTGGCAGATAAGTCTGTCACCCATGCAGTATCGGCTGGCAAAAAGCTAAAGATGATTGCAAAGCTACACAAACAAAGGGAGATGCACTGATGATTAGTTGGCATAACGCACCATCCTATCGATACAACGGCTATCGTTATATGCCAGAGATCGATGAGGACGATGAGGGGATCCGCAAGGCTTGGCATTATGTTTATAAGGTTGAAGATGTGGACGTTAACGACAGCCCCATAACACACAAGGGCATGACCACACCTTCATTTCACCTTGACCACACGCCTTATCACTGGCTTACTTATGATGAGTTTACATATCATATTGATATGCTCACAGGGAGAATGTACGATGAGAGATAAAGTTTTTTGGGGGTTTGTATTTATTCTTGGCCTTCTAATGATGATGGCTGGTATTGGGTGGTTAGAGAACCCGCACAACAATCTTATAACAGGTGTGATAATTATGTACTCAGGAACATTTGTTTTGTTTGTTGGCGCTGTTAAACTTACAAGAAGGGAGCGTAAACATGGGCGAGTTAACCTTCGATAAGGCAAAAGAGTCTTACATATTTGAGTGCCAAAAGGTGGGCCTTGTTCCCCTTCATGTCACCACAATGGTTTATGACAAGTATAGCGAAAAATACACGCTATCGAACTCAGAAAATGGTGACTTCGCAGACCTTGAACCGAATGGTCGGGTATGCGCTATGCACTGGAACACAACCAGATAATCCACTGCCAGAGTGTGAGGGCTTAATGGGTAAGCCTCAAGGTTGGTGCGGTGGCAGTGGGTTTTCCTCCCTGACCGCATCAACCACCCATAGAATAAGGGGCTGGTTTTTACGCCAGCCCCTTTGTCGTGGAAGGGAACAACTTTCCTGTTCCCCTTATATTTATATCATACTACAAATTTAATCAAGCGTTGTGTTGCCCTTTTCAAAACATTCTATTGTTGCCGCCGCATAGCCAGCTTTATCCACCCAGCTATCGTAGTGGTCAGGCGTTTCAATCAAACGTGCTGTCTTTACCAAATCCATACACAACCCCACCTCATGCGGCTGTACTTCTACGCCCAAAACAACAGACCAAAGTTTAGCTATGCGCGTAAAGTTATCCAAGGGCGTTCCATAGTTCTCACCCCTATCATTAATCGCGCTCTGAGCCTCACTGAGCATCATTACACCCCTTCGGGTATCAGAACCACCACCCATCAAAACGGAACCTCACTTAGAGCCATAGGCTTTGCTGGAAAATTATCTTTACTGTTGTTTATTGAGTAGGTCATGGACAGTGGGTCGAAATACAATTCAGCAACGCCCTGCTTACCAACCCAATTAAACCTACACTTCCAAACGTGAACCTCAGACATTGCAGATGCAACTGGGTCTGGTCTATGCACACTTATACCTATGTCAGCTTTGGCAAACCATGCGGCAGATCCAGAGATATCATAACCCTTCGGCGGCGGTATCTTACCGTCAACGCCTCGCAACATCTTAGTCGGATGAGCAACAAACCAAAGGTGCAAATCATGACTCATTGCAAACACCCGTAACTTTGTCAGCATATCGGATATCCAACCTGTCTCGCTCTGATCACCCTTATCCTGTTGAATGTAATTGTATGGGTCTATAACAGCACCCCTTACGCCCTGACGCATAACAGCAATCTTTAGGCGTTCAATAATCCCATCCACAGTAGCCATTGCCCCATCGTTTTGATACAGAAATGAGAAATGATTTTTGACAAACTTTTTTCCCTCTTCTAATTCTTCTGACGTAACTCTGGGCGTGTGTCCCGCAAAAAACGGCTTACGCATTCGTTTAGATATTAGCTTGGCTATGTGCAGTGGTGGGTCATTCTCAAATGAGCAAACGGCAAACTTCCACCCTCTTTCCTCAGCTAGATTTACCATTAGCTGGTCAACAAACTCAGACTTTCCTGACGATGGGTGGCCTGTCACCACAGTAAGCTGACCTTCAACAATCGAATAGAACTCGTCTAGGTTGCTGTACCCAGTGGATGCTCCCCTGCCCATACCCTTTTCGTATAACGTGTCCAGCTTGTCAAAGAAATGGTCAGGCTCATACAGACCAGACACAGGATAGGGCGAACATCCCGCAATGATTTTTTCAAACGCATTACGCCCCTTCTTTACCAGAAGTTCGTTGGCATCTTTTACACCATCTGGGAACTCAACAACCCAGCATTTATCTTTGCCAATACGTCTGGCAATCTCCTCGCCCATAGCCTTGCCAGCTTCATCGTTGTCGGTGGCGAGTATTACTTTAGGGGCTTGTTCTAATTTGTCCTTGGCATCCCACAAAAATCTAAATTTGTTATCCTCTTGTGGGTCAATCTTACCATCAACAACCTTCATCACTGCACCATTTGGGACGCTTACCACGTTATCAAATCCAGCCTCAATAAATGAAAGAGCATCCATTTCCCCCTCGACAATAAATATATCATCTGTCGGATCAATGTTGTCATAGTTAAAGAAGTTGGCTGGTGCGCCGTTACAAGAAAACCCCTTGTCTTCTAACGCACGGATCTTTGCCGCGTAGGTCTTTCCTTTGTTGGTGTATGGGAACACCACACACTCAACTTCTTTTTGCAAACTGTTTATGAAGTGACGCTTTGTTTGAATGCCAGCGTCCTTGGCTGTGTCTTCTGATATACTGCGCTTCTTGAGCCAGTCGATAGTGTTCTGTGATAATTCTGAATAGTCATGCTTTACAGCTAAAGCCATCTTAGTAATTCCCCTCTTGATTGGTATCTGTTTTTCTTCAAACGGAACAATGCCGTTCTCGTCACAGTGCCAACAGTTATACAGAATATCACTGCCATCTATCTTGAGGGATAATGTTCTCTGATTTTGATTAGCTTTTTTCCGCTGACTTGAACAGAAAGGGCAGACAATTTTGTGTTGCCCAGAACCTAGACGGACTGCCGCCCCACGGATAACAGTGTTTTCTTGCATAATAATTTCTCCACGACACCACTAACATATTATCAGCAGGAGAGCCTGTCAATCAGGTTTTTTGGATGATGTGGAAAAGTGCCGCCAACTAGTTCTTATAACTAGTTATATATTTATATATATTATAACTAGTATTACTAGTCAGTGTTTTTTGTCGATTAAATCTTTTAGCTTTCTGCCTTTGTATCGGGCAATAGCTGGCTTTGATTGTAGTATGGTACGAATATTATCTCTCATTTGTGGTGTGGCAACACCAGCAAAGTCACATACAGTTTCAAAGTCTTCTGTGTCTATCCACTCGGCTACTGACTGTTTGTGCCTATAGTCATCCAGATATGCGTCTGAGACTGCTTGGGATATCACTGCTCTCCAAAGATAACACTCTGATAAGTGTTCTTGGGTTTTCTCTATCAAGCCCCCAATATATATTTTTCCGTTTAACCTGTCGATCATTGGCGTAAATAACCCCCTGCATCAAATCCAAAATGAGACTTTCATCAAGGTCTGGTCTTCTTGAGGCATAAAAAATTGCCATCTCAACACAAACATCTCCTGTGAACATTTCTTCTATCGGCTGTACTTGCTCTAAAAAATACTTTGCATACTTTCTTGCCTTGTCAGATTTTATAGACGCTGGTCTGCCTCGTATCAAAACAATTTTTCTACTGTTGGCCTTTGAAGCTGGCTCTCCAAAAACAATAAACTCATGTGTTTTTATAGACATTTAAGTGCCTTATTTTCTTATTGACATCTATTTGCCTCTATGAGATAACCCTAGAGGAAGGAGACAACTTATGGACATAACCAACAAATTCGGACTACCGCAACCTTTTTTAGACTTTGCCAGAAACGATAAATATAGTAAAGGCAAAGCTGACATAAGCGTTACGACACTTATAGACAGTCCGAGGGTAAATCAGATGCGTAAGCACTACGCTTCTGATCGGCAAGCAGATGTAACCGATATGGTTTGGCCTTTGTTTGGAACCGCAGTTCATCACATTCTAGAAAGTTCAAAAGAGAAGGACGTTCTTTTAGAGGAACGTCTGTTCGTGGATATTGATGGGTGGACTTTATCTGGCGCGATAGACCACCAAAAGATACAAGGCTCTTCTGTTGAGATAACCGATTACAAAGTGACCAGCGTTTGGTCTGTAATTCATGGCAAGGTTGAGTGGGAGCGGCAACTGAATATGTATGCTCTTCTCGTCCAGAGGGCAAAAGGTCTTAAAGTATCCAAGTTAACCATCTGTGCAATTCTCAGGGATTGGAACAGGCGAGATGCTCAATACAAATCAAATTATCCTCAAGCGCCAGTAGCTATGGTAGAGATACCACTATGGTCTGATCAGCGTAGAATTGAGTACGCAAAGCATAGGGTAGAGGCTCATCAACAGGCAGAACTTCGGTATGACCTTGAGGAAGACTTGGAAGATAAGTTTGTGAAATGTTATCCCAGTGATCAATGGAAAAGAGATGATAGTTGGGCAGTTAAAAAGAAGGGTTTAAAAAGAGCGATGCGCGTGTTTGAGAACGAACCAGACGCAGACGCTTTTGCGGCAGGGCAATCTGTTCCTGTCGAAATAGAACACCGCGCTGGGGAACTGGTGCGATGTAAGGGCAACTATTGTGGAGTTGCTGAATTTTGCTCTCAGTATAAAAAGGAGATTAGTGAATGAGCGAAACAATATGGGAAACGCTTTCTGGTATCGATGTGTCTGAACACACCGAGAAGAAGGGGAACTTAACGTACCTGTCATGGGCATGGGCTTGGGGGATTGTGAAGAAGCATTACCCAAATGCGGTCTTTCAAAAACATTTGTACAATACTACAAATGGAACTTATCCATACATGAAGGACGATCAAGGATTTGCTTTTGTGTCTGTCACTGTAAAAATTGGTGACGATGAGCAGACAGAGTTACTGCCTGTTCTGGATTTCAAAAACAAAGCCATGAAGCATCCAGACTCGTTTAGCGTTAACACTGCTATTCAGAGGTGCTTGGCTAAGTGCTGTGCTATGCACGGATTGGGTCATTATATATACGCTGGCGAAGACTTGCCAGAGGGTGTTGAGCCACAGCCAGAAACGATACAGCTTGAGAACAAAAACGGTGAGAAAAAAACCGTTGAGGACTACAGCCTTGTCGGGGAAGTGTTTAAGACTTTCATACCGGAGTGTAATGACATAACTGAATTAAGGGGGTTTTGGGCAAAGAACAAGAAGGCCATCGATCTTTTGGAGACAAAAGACAAAGCCCTATACGATGATGTGTTCAAAGACTTCATCGCTCACAAAGAAACTTTAGAAGGAAAAGCGGCATGAGCCAGTATCCACCATCAGGTGTTTTATTCACCAACAATCGTAAGCGTTCTGACAAATCACCTGACTACACAGGCAAGTTAGAACTTTCTGATGAGGTCTTGCAAGACCTTGTTGCCCAGATGGAGAGGGGTGTTGAGAAGCCTGTTCTGTCTCTTATCGGGTGGAAAAAAATGAGCCAGAAGACTGGCGCAGTATTTCTGTCGTTGCTTGGAAATAAGTTTGAAGAAAATCCAAACAGTGATGGTTCTTCTGATCAGTCTGCTGGAAAGCTAGATGACAGCGTTCCGTTCTAAGCGGATCAGGTCTAAGAAATACTTGCAGACCTTGCGCGGATCTCCGTGTCTGGTCTGTGGGTATGGCGCAGAGGCTCACCACATCATGTTCGCAGAGCCTAATGCTATGGGAATGAAGGTGGGAGACAACTGGTGTGTTCCTCTGTGCCACCCTTGCCACATGAAGTTGCATTTGTTTGGTGACGAAAGAACGTGGTGGGATTTGCAAGGCGTTGACCCTATTTCTTGGGCGCGTGTTAATTGGGAGAAATTTAATGGAGCAAGTTGATAAAGTAGCATTCGCTATTATGAAGGCTCATGAAGGCTTGATGTCTAATGGCACACCAATTCTTTATGACCACTTGGCTGAACAGGCAATCATTGCCATGAGGCAACCTACAGATGAAATGCTAGAAGTGGTAGCTGAACTTCCAACTCATCACAACAGGCTAGATATGTGGTGCGCTATGGTTGATGTGGCTCTTGGCAGAATAAAGCTGGCGAAAGGAGACGGAAATGGACAAGAGCGCGGCTGATATGACAACTGAGGAATTTGCGGCTCATATAAAAATGATGCACGACAGGGTTGTTAACTTTAAAAATTACGGTCTTTCTGTTGTCGGCACTAGGCAAGACAGAAGCTACTCAAACCAAAAGCGTGGGAACTTTCAAGGTAATGTGCAAAAAAGGGCGCGTGATCAGTTGGTTGAAATAAAACTGAATGTTAATGCAAATGGACATTTAAAGAAGGGTAAGTACGATGGCTGATGTAAGAGATGCCGCCGTTAACTTTGAGGCGGTTAAAACGTCAATGTCTCAGGGCAAGGATGGAATAATATTAAGGCTTGCACTGCATCCCAATGAATGCCCACCAAGCCTACACACAGATTGGGTAGGCTCTCGTTATATGGTGGCTATGGTTAAGTTGGGTGATGACGATACCCCACAAATACCAGATCAGAACAGAGAGATTAACAAGATGATATCTCAAGCTGGTCTGCTATGTCGAAATCCTGAGTTTGCAGAGTTCATGAAGATATGTGGTTTTATACATGACTATGATCCCACAGACTGTGAGGCAGTGGTTGCTGACGGTCTAAGGGCATATCTTGGCATAGAAAGCAGAGGGGAACTCAGGAACAATTCAAAAGCCCGTGAACAGTTCAAGACTTTGGTTGAAAAGTTCACAAGAAATAAAAAGGGGTATCAAGAATGACCACCAACCTAGTTGACCATAAAGAGATAGCGGAAATGCTATCCATTAGGCCAAAGTCTGTGTACCACATCATCAACACAGATGAGAGTTTTCCACCACCAATCGTATTATCGCCAAGAATTAGGCGATGGAAGCGTGAAGTAATTGTGAAATGGATTGAAGATAAGCACAATCAAACACAAGAAACTTCACAATAGTTCACAGGAGACAGTCGTGTACGGAGCAAAACCTAAACATTGGTTCACAGAGGATGGCGAGAAGATAGTGAACGATAAGCTATTTGAAGCCAGAACACTCAGAGAGTTAGGATACGGGGAGATGCATTATTATCACAGAAAAGAACTTGGTGATCTTTCAGACAAGGAAAGAAAGGTAACAATCTTGTACAGCCCTGCTATTGAAGTGACAAAATATGGCAAGCATCATGGTTGGTATTACTTCTGGAATTGTAACATCAACAGGCACTGGGATACAGAACAGTATCGCTTGAGTAATGATGAAGAGTATAGAAATAAGATACTCAACACTCCTAAGTATTGGGCTGGTAGAGAGCCTAAGTAGTGGCTAAATTAAAAGGGGCTGGATCATATTGACCTAGCCCCTTTTTGTACCCTGCTACAAATTCTTTTTGCCTACCCTTCCTAGTGTACACCTTCTTCGACTTAACAGATCTACTGTTAAATCTCGGATCTCGTATTAACTTGGCGATAGGGTTTCTCTTCTTCATCACTGTATGTCGTATTGGTTGAGGTATTGATTACCACGCATCACTATCGCGTTTACCTGTTCGCTCAACTTTTTGATAGCGGCATCCTTAGTGGCTTTAGGTATCCTTGGGTTGTCTTTGATCTTTGCCATCTTGCGTAGGATGCGGTTACGAGCGTTGTTTACATTCTTAATCGCTCCGTAAATACGCAACTCTTTCGCAAACCTTTTCTTTACACTTTGAACTTCTTCCATGTTGCCTACTGCGTATGCGTTCTTCAGAACCTCGCCAGCAAGCAGAACCTTATCCCTGCCATTGAAAAACTCTTCTGTGTCACCACGCTCTCCTACATAGCCAACGAAGCGTCTAGCGATTGGTGTTGACCTTATCATATCTTCTTCAAAGTCGCCTTGCAGTGCGGCAGGGGCTACATTGATGCCAAAGTTTCCGACCCTTGCGGCGAATGACCCAGCACCACCAGTGATGAACTGATATAGGTGTTCCATTACATCGGGTGACGGGTCTATAAATCCTTTCTCTACACTACTTCCTCCAGTAAGTTCATTAACAAACTTAGCGGCCCTTACAAAGTTCTGATCAGTAGTTGACCAGTATAGGTGTGAGTTAGGTGTTGGTGTGGGATCAAATGCATTTGGCTTCTTGGCGATCTGACTAGCTTTAAAATCTGTATTATCATACAAAACGTCAACAACAGGGTCGAGGATTGTAGGGGCAATCACGTTACCAATCTCTGCACCAGCTTCACCTGTTATTACAGCACCAAGGTTGCCGCCAAATGGATTAAATACGTCTGTTGCAGTGCCGAGTATTGTTGAGCCAGCTTGTCCTATAGAGTATTGACCTCTTGAGAATCTACTTAGCGACCTGCCCATATTGAAGGCGGCGTTCAGTCCATATGGCAGTGGGATCTGTATATACTTCTTATTACTCAGAGGTATCATGATATTGTTTTCAAGTCTCCATTGCTGGAGATTGTCATACACTAGATCACCATCTTCATCTTCTTCTGACAGCATGGCATTTAACTGGTCTTGCAACATACCAGCTACGACTATACCAGCCCAAATTTTTTGTACTCTTCTTGAGCGGGCAAGAGCATTTAGAATAGCAAATGAACCCTGCATAGATGCGTTATAGAAAAGATACATGGCGTTCAATAAAGTCTTTTGTTCGCCACCTTTTGAGAAATCAACAGTAATGTTCCTAGCGGCAAATGCGGCCTTCTCCATACCAACTCTTGGGGCGAGAGCCTTGAAGGTAGCAACGCGCATCATGTTTTCAGCAACTGTGTTGTAGTCTTCTAAGAACTTTCCAAGTCTCTTTACTGGAGCGGCATACTTTCCAGCCATATCTTTTACTGCACCCTTGAAACCTTCACGCGGTATGTCACCAAGAATGCTGTCGATGTTTTCAATCTGATCTTGCAAACTGCTGGTTTGGTTTAGGGCGTTCTGACCACCAAAGATTTGAAACAGCTTAAACAGATCTGCGTCAGAAACAGAGTTGATGTCAAAGCCCGGTTGTAAAGCATCATCTCTTGTTATTGAGCTTTCTTCTTCAAGGACAACACCAGCACGGACAGCCTTCCAAGCCTGTTTGGTGTTAGCCATCATCTCTCTAGTAAGACCTTCACGCTCAAACTGATTGATGTTTACACCAGCAGTTTGTACGTCACGGAAGATGTTGGTAAAGAAGAATGATGGGTTGTATGTGGTGTTGATTGTGGATAGATACCTGTTCAACTTAAACATACCACGCACAAGGCCGTTAGACTTCTCAGGCGATCCGCTCATTCCAATCATTGCCTGACCTATTCTAGGGTCATGGAAGTCTACTATAAACTCTTGACCATCCATCTTGACGACCAACTTGCCTTCTTTAGCTCTTGGATCAGGCATACTGGCTACCCTGCCATTCTTATCCAAGATACGGCGCATCGGATACTGATCCATGATGTAGGCATACTGAGACATAACTCTTTGGACTTCTGCCCGCTGGTCTTCAGGAATAGGGTTTCCTTCTGCGTCTTGCTGACCAAGCAGGAGACGTAAGAAACTCTGCCCTACCTTGTTGCGTTCTCCACGGATAATTGAGTTTTGGTTCTGTTGCATAGCGCCAACCACAATCGATGTGGCATAACCGCTATACTCACGACCAAGCATTTGTTTGTCTTCACGACCCCTAGCTCCATACAATGGGGTTCTTGTCGCTCCAAAGTTACCCTCTTCGTTAGCCTCACCCAGAACATCAAACTTACCACGCAAAGGTATGTAGTCAGAAAACTCATCTACATCTATTGTAGAGTCTGGGTCATTAGGATCATTAGCTACGCTGTTCACCATGTCAGACGATACAAGCCCGCTATCAACGCGAACACTATTTGTGTCTTTGATAATATTTTGTAGGCTACTACGAATTTCACTTAGTTTTTGTTGTGTCTCTGGTGACATCTGTGCAATCTGATTTAGAATTGCATCTGCCTCTGCATCACTCATGCCTGAGCCAGAGTCGCTTGTCGGATCAATAAGACGAATACGAGAGTTACGTTCTTTTGCGTGTAGTGCGTACAGGTATGCTTCGGCAAGTGTTAAAGCCTTGCTCTTGTTATCTGTATAATCAGTCTCTACGAATCCAAAAGGACTGCCGCCTTGTGGGTTGCGATGTCTGTTAGATGCGTTCTTTAGGTCAGTAAACTCAGCTTCAGTTACCTCAAGCTCTGATATTTGTTTAGCTAGTGGGTTGTATAATGTGTTTTCACGTTCACTAATTTTCTGTGATATCACGCCATGAGAAAGGCTCTCTTGTAGATATGTGTCCATCATGTCTGTGACGGTCACACCGTTGGCCTTCATCTCATCTACAATTTTCCCAATATGCACAAATCGGTCTTGGAATTGCGTAATGAGACGCTCTGACCAATCCTTTGCCCTGTCCATGTTCAGGCCAGCAGGAATGTAAAGAAACTTAGACAGATAATTTAAGGAGGCAGTATAAGTGATGTTGTTTTCTGCCTGACCAACCATGTTGTTTACAATAGGTGTATAAGCGGTGGTGCTAAGAAGTTGTGGGTTGAACGTGCGTACACTTTTCTTCTTCTCCGCACCAAATGGATAGAATGTCTTGATGTAATAAAAAGGCTTGCCAGACTTGTCTCTAGCTTTTGTAAGCACCAGCTTTAGCGGGCCTGACTTGCGAGGAATGTCATTATTCCATTCAAGTGCTAACTCAAAGTTGCCTGTTGGCATTGCGACAACAGCAGATCCGTCTCTATAACCCTGTGATTCCCATTTCTTTAACAGGTCATATATAGCCTGTTGTACACTTGGGTACTTTGACTGCTCGACAAGCTCTTTGTCGTGGTTGCGTTGTATGATGTGAAACAGGCCGTGGTTTTTATCACCAGATACCCCATCGTCATCTGGGCTTACATCGTCACCAGCAAACAGATAAACAGGTATTTGCTCGCCAGTTTGGAAGTTGTCCACCATGTACCCGTGGACATTCGGAAACTTCATGTTTACATCTTCACCGTTGTCCATGCGCCGTTGAGCTACAGCGTTAGCCACTGGAGCAAACTGACGTACTGGACGGCGAGCGTACAGACGAGATGGCTGTTCTGAGCCTTGTGCTGATATTACATTATCAATTTGACGAACCATCTGCTCCATCTCTGGAGAGATAAACTCTGTGAATGCATAGTCCTCATCAGCAACAGAACTGATTGTTAGGAGTTCTTCGCGTCTTTCTGCGGCAACTTGCTCTGCGGTGATAAATCGTCCACCACGTTCAGCCCTTGCGCTCGTAAATTGTTTGTCAGCTTCTTCAGTATCTCTGAGGTATCGCTCCGCGAGTTCACTCCGATAAGTTCCACTTTCTCTGAGTTGGTTGATGCCATTTTGGGTTCTCACTTCCTCAAACGTGTTAAAGTCAAATATCCCCTCTTGCTGACCAGCATCAGCAATGTAGAGGGCAGTGTCTAGCTCATCAACCAGCATTGTGCTGTCGAGATAGAATTTACTATTTTCGCTGTTTAACCAACCACCGAGATATAGCTCTGTTCCATATATCTCTGATATCTGCCTTGTCTGCTCAATGTACTCAAGCAAAACAGATGTGGGTAGTGTGTTACCACTGATTATCTCAGCAGACTTCAGGGGAGCAACAGCATACTTTCCGTCAATGTCAGCAAAGCCGCCCCCAGTGGTTATAGTGTATCCATCTGGATTTTGCTTTATGAAGTCTCTGAGGTTTCGGGCAAGGATTCTGCCGCTGTACTTTTTGGAATCTGAGGTGGAGCGGTCATCTGCAACTCCCTCACGAACTCCTCCATCCTGTCGTCTGGGATCGACATCAGGATTGACTCTGTGTCTGTCTGTTGTGGGGAGTGCTTCTTCGATCTGACCATCTGTAATTCCTTCCGCTCTTAATAGCTCAATAACACCGTCAACGTAATCACTGTCGCTACCTTGACCGGGGCGAACACCTACACTTCTAAATAAGAGCTTCTCAGGATACCACATTAGGGCTTGAAAATCAGCCATGCTAATGCGTGTGCCTGTGTTCTCCTCAAGAATGTCCAAGGCTCTTTTGGCGATGCGGCGTTGTTGTGTGCGATCAGTTGAACCTCTAGGAGCCGCTTGCTCTACATCACCACCAAGGTTTTCTGCGTGTGTGCCAGTTCTTTTGAATAGGTCTGTTTTTGTTGGTCTGGCATCTGTAGGCGCATCTCTAAATGCTTTTTGAAAAGCACTTTCAATTATTAGAGTCACCTGATCAACATTATCCTTGTTGATAATGTCTATATCTTCTGCTTTCAGGGTATCCTGAACCAGTTGCGCTTCATAGGCCAGATCTTCTGACGTATAATCCTCAGTGGACTGCACTTCGCTAGGATCTGTGCTTCTTTTCAAAGCCGCCTTAGTTAGCTTTACGACATCGTTTCTGCCCTTATCTAGGGTGGCGTTAGTGATGTCCTTGAATGGATTGCCAGTGATGCGGTTATACATACGCATCCACCAGATATCCATAGTCAGCACATCATAGTTGCCTCTAAGGTTCTGGTAGAAGCCTTGACCAATCTTCGGCCCAATCACAAAGGACATTTTAACTGGAGAGTTTTTGCCTTCCCCTGCTGGCGCAGTTATTCCAAGATCTTGCAAGACGCTGTTCTGATCCATCAACTTGGGAGTTGTGTCTTGATCAAGGAACTCTGCTATTTGAGCTTCAGTTTTGCCACTTTCCAACATAGCGTTGTAGAAAAGAAACGCCTTCTTCATGGCCTTTTCTCTGTCGCCATAACCTACAACTGGGAAGCGCCCTGTTTCTTTGAAAGCCCTATACTGTTCTGCGGCATACTTAAAGTTCTGCACTACAGCGATGCCGTTTGATGTGACAGCAAGAGCAAAATCAAACACAGCTTCTGCG